>Ga0222634_1000339_pt1 | contig 24209 bp, 23 predicted proteins | sample AntAcemetageno50_FD_179807 | JGI IMG/M metagenome (GOLD analysis project Ga0222634, IMG submission 179807) | Saline water microbial communities from Ace Lake, Antarctica - #50 | ecosystem: Environmental > Aquatic > Non-marine Saline and Alkaline > Saline | place: Antarctica: Ace Lake | collected...
CAGTAATTGAGCGAAACCGATAAGCGCGAACTCCTTCGCATGATGGAGGCACAGGTCGAGAACAACGAGAAAGGCAGGCTCTTGCGGTTGTACGAGGCCATGTATCCTTGGCAGAGGAGGTTTAATAAAGCAACGTCAGAGAACCTAGCAAGCCTGCTAATGGCGGCAAATCAGTGCGTTTCTGGTCACACCCCTATTCTAGTGAAGCAGGGAACGGTTGAGAAGTGGCTCCCTCTCGTAGAAACTCTTTCCTTGCCAGATGTGCGTGTTCGCTCGTGGGCTGATGGATCGCTACATGATGCAGATATAGCGGGCGCATACTTTCAGGGAATTCTGCCAACGTATCGTTTATATCTATCAAATGGTCATCACCTAGACTGCTCGGGTGAGCATAGGGTATTAGACGGCGAGGGGAATTACCGTACCATTCTTTCTTTAGTGTCTGACTTAGATGCTCTGAGTTACTACCAAACAGGCGAAGATTCTCGGGCCCGTTGTGACGAGGGTGATTGTCTCTATGGTCAACCACTTCCCCCTGGTTTAAATATCGCCCCAGCATTACTTCCATTACTAGACGATGCTCTGCAACATATCCAGAACCCCCGTCTTTCGCCGCAGGATGCAGCGGAGCATACTGATCAATATAACCAAGCTTTCCAATCCGCCGACCTCCTTTCCAATGGGGGTGCTCGGAACCATGCCGAGGGCCTGATCGACAAGTTTTCATCTTGCAGCGAGCTGCCGCCCTCTGGACTGATGTTAGGTTTACTCCAAGTATCTGAGCTGCTTCACGATGAGTCAGCAAGTCCTCTTCGATCATGGACTTCAATCGGTTCATGCAGAATCTACGGTTATGGTGCGGCTTACAGCAATCGCATATACTTTCCACGGCCTATCTCCTTAGTGGGTGATGTCAGTATTATAGCATTTCAAGGAATTGGTTTACAGCCATGCTTTGACTATAAGATACCGGATTATCACAATTACATTTCGGCGGGAGTAGTCAGCCACAACTGCGGAAAGACACGTACTGGCTGCATCATTGACGCCTATCACCTAACAGGCAACTATCCCGAAGGATGGGAGGGGCACAAGTTCAAGCGTCCTCCACTGTGCTGGCTATTAGGCCACTCAGGCGAGAAAACCCGCGATCTACTTCAACAGAAGCTATTCGGCAGGCTCAAGGATGGCGAGTTTGAGGGCGGATTCATATCCGCTGACTTGATCGTGGATTACAAATCCATGACCGGAACCTCTGGGGCTTGTCGTGAGGTACGAGTCAAACATGCTAACGGCATATCGATCTGTCAATTCTGGTCATACTCACAAGGCCAGCACGCATTGATGGGCGACGTTGTAGACTGGTATCACATTGACGAAGAACCCAAAGACCAGACCATCTATCCACAGGTAATGACGCGGACGCTCAACGGTGACAAAGGGGCTGGTGGTCGAGGCATCCTCACGCTAACCCCTGAGAACGGCAAGACTGATTTAGTGTGCGGGTTTATGGATGACCCAACAGACGGCCAGTACATGCAAACTGCAACATGGGATGATGCGCCACACTTGGACGAGACTACCAAAGAACAGATCCTTTCGGCCTATCCACCGTATCAGCGTGATATGCGCTCGAAGGGCATCCCATTGATGGGTTCCGGCCTAATCTACCCTGTTAGCCAAGACTCCATAAGCATTGAGCCGTTCAAGATACCTGATTACTGGTTCGTGATTAACGGCATGGACTTTGGATGGAATCACCCACAGGCACACGTTCAGCTCGTATGGGATCGAGACAATGACATGTACTACATCACTAACGCCTGGAAGGGCAAGGAGAAGCAACCGTTTGAGGCGTGGCACGTTGTAAAGCCTTGGGCTGCCGATATACCCACAGCATGGCCTCACGATGGCCTACAGCACGAGAAGGGGTCCGCCAAGCAGCAGAAGGAGTATTACGAAGAGGAAGGATGGATGATGTTGGCCGAACACGCTACGTGGCCTGATGGATCTAATGGAGTATGGGCTGGCATTACTGAGATAATCAACCTAATGGATACAGGGCGGTTTAAAGTCTTCTCTAACTTGTTTGATGTGTTCGAGGAGATTCGGGAGTATCATACAAAAACCACGCCATCGGGTGATGTGCTTATAGTCAAGACCAAAGATGATATACTAGATTCGATTCGATACGCCTATATGATGAGGCGTTACGCTATTCGAATATGCGACATTAACCAGCAGTATCAAGACACTAATCGGAACACAGTAACGGCGGGTAACTATGACAACTTCTAAATGCCCTGACTGCATCCCAGTCAAGACAACCCGGTTAACTCATACCCGTTGCGAGAAGTGCGGCGACTGGCGACCCATGACCAAAACAGAACTGAAGAAGGTAGCTAATCGTGGCTAAGTACGAATCAGAAGTCCCCAACGAAGAAACCGGCCTGTTAGTTGATAACCTTGACGCGGGCAATCTTGTTGATCAATTAGACGAATTAAAGGGCGCGGATAACGTCAAGCCCAAGACTAATGCCTCGATCTACAACGAGACCCACAAGCTATACGGTGCTGCGAAGCAGTCGATGGCGAACTGGAAGAAGCGCTACACCAAGGCGCTGATGCTGGCTAAGATGCAGCCCTCCGACTCTTCAGGCAATGACATAGACTCCAAAGACTTCCCTTTTGCTGGTGCTAGTGTCGCGATGCTGCCTTATATCTTCGAGGCAATGCTAGACTTTCATGGGCGCGCTGTACCTGATTTGGTATGGAGCGAAGACCTTGTAAGCGTGAAGATAAACGGCGCTAAGGTGCCAGAGCTAGAGATACCCGAAGGCGCACCACCTGAGCAAGCACAGCAGATTCAGGCTCAGTATGACGCGCAAGTCGAGAAGATGGAGAAGGTCAAAGAAGACCGCGCTAGCCGTGTTAAAGAGTATTCGAACTACCAAATAACCAATGACGTGCCGTTGTGGCGCGATTCTACCGACAAAGCTCTGCTTGCCTTGCCTTGTGTTGGCACGTACTACAAGAAGACTTACTTCAACTCTGACCTCAAGAAGATATGCTCTGACCTGAAGATGGCCGACAAGATCGTGTTTGACATGGCTTGCGAGTCATTCAGTGAGGCTCCTGACAAGTTTGAGGAAGTGACCTATTCACGCAATGAGCTGATTGGCTACATACGCGGCGACCAGGCATGGGATATTGACGAGGACGACCTCGAAGATGATAAGCATTCCTTTGATTTCATCGAAGCACATACATGGATAGACCTAGACGAGGATGGCATCAAAGAGCCTTATTGTGCTGTTCTCTATCCAGCCAAGAATAAGATTGTCTACCTATACCCTGATTACGACGAAGACTTAATACACTACAGCGAAGGTGGCGCACTGGTACGCATTGAGGATAAGGAAGTCTACACGCAGACTATCTTCCTTCCTGACCCTGAAGGTGGCCCAATGGGCGTAGGATGGGGCATATTGCTCGGACCTATGTTTACTGCCATTAACACGCTGTTACGTGACAACATCGACGCAGGAACGCTCAATCTCACGACTGCTAACTCTGGCTTAATCGCTATGGGTATTGGCAAAGGTCGAGGCAATAGACAGCAAGCAGGCCCGATTGACGTGCAGATGGGCCAATTAACCCCTGTTGAGATGGGCGGCGTGCAAGGCTCGCTACAACAAAACGTCTTACAACTTCCCTTCTCTGGCCCCTCGTCTACTCTGTTTGAGCTTATGTCATTTCTAATCGACTCGGCCAGGACTATGACCACGGCAGCTTATAACGTAGAGGCGCAAACGGGTGAGGCGGCAAGCCTTTACTTGGCACGACTGCAGCAAGGCTTAAAGACTCCTAACTCTATTGTCATGCGCGTATATGGCGCACAGCGTAAGGAATTCCAGAAGATCGGGCTATTGAACTTCAAGCACCACGATTCGTTCAAGTACAACAAAGTCTTAGATTTACCGACAGAAGCCAACATGAAGGCTGACTTCAACCCCGATGATTGCGACGTCAACCTCGTTGCTGACCCGTCAAAGGGTAGTGATATTGAGCGCGTAGGCAAGGCTCAGAACGTCTACGACATAGCGTTAGGGCAGATGGAGCGCGTTGGAAGAAGTGTTGTAGATATTCGGCAGGCATCAATCGACCTGATGGAAGCGTTAGGCACTGACGATGTTGACCGACTAGCACCAGAACCCCCACAAGGCCCAAGCCCTGAAGAACAGGAAGCGAAGCAGAAAGAAGCGGCGCGTGAGGCCATGCTTATGGAGTTTGAGAACAGAAAGATAGCTGTTGATGAATCCAAGCATGAGTTAGAGAAGTTCAAGCATGAGGCTGAGAAGTTAAAGCAGGTAAGAGATTCTGCCCTTGAGTTGACGAAGGCGGGTCTACAAGCAGACCTAGACGAATCCACTATTACTAAGAACTATGCCGAATCATTAGCAAAATTGGTTAAGGACGCTGGCCTAAGCTATGGCGATGCGTTGAACCAAGTAACACGAATTGAAGATCAATTCATAGAGTCCGAAGGAGGACAGTTAAATGGAAGACCGATTCAAACGATTAAGCAAGACCCAAGTCGAGATATGGCTTGATGACCCCGTAACTAAGTATCATCTGATGTGCTTAGAGAATCAGGTTAGTGATGTAGAAGACATTGTTAATTCTGGACAGATTCAAGACCCCACAAATAACGACCTAACTTGTCACAGGCTCTCATTCTACGAGGGCCAGAAGACAGGCTATCGTGCGTCTATGGCCCCAGAGGTTCTGTTTGATCACTATCAGATGGTTGAGGAGGCTGACGATGCTGAAGATAACTCCTGAGATAGTCGCCAAGGCTAAAGAAATCTGCAACAAGAGCCTATCGAACCCCGCAGGCTACCGCATAAAAGTCTATTGCATTCCCGCTGATAAGGGCTTTTCTGGCGAAGATAAGGAAAAGTTCGAAACTCTCGAAAGGCTAGGTTTTGAATCCAAGTCTAACGATCAGCTAGAGCGTGAGACTAGAGGCTCAGATCGCGGAATCATTGTTGATGTTGGCAGGGCTGCATGGAAGGGAAGTCACATTGTAGACACTGGAGCATGGGCGAAGGTCGGTCAAGTTGTTCTCTATCAGAACTACGCAGGCAAGGCAGACGAAGAACCCAAGGGCAGCGGCAATATGTACCGGCTGCTAAACGATGAAGACATAATCGGATTTTATGAGGAGAGCTGTAATGAGTAGATCAATGGAAGAGATTACGGCTGACCTTGAGAAAGCCCAAAGCGACGACTTGGATGGGGAGGAATTGCCCGCTCAAGACGAAGAAGAGAATGAAGAAGAAGCCCCCGAAGAGATTCCAGGCTACATGGGATATGAAGACTGGATAGCAGCAGGCAAAGACCCTGACGATTATCGAGGTAAGAACGCCTATAAGGCTCAGTATGACATTATCCAAGACAACAAAGCCCTGAAGGACGATGTAAGGGGCGTTAAGGACATGCTGACCGATGTGGTCAGTGCGGCTGAAGATACTCGGAAAGCACAGGCGGCGGCGTACAAGGTTGAGCTTGAGGAGCAATTAGCCAAGCAAAAGGACGAGATGGACGTAGAAGGAGCGCTTAAAACGTCGAGGGAGATAGACTCTCTGGCTACCAAAGAAACACCCAAAGCGCCTGAGATTAACCCCGTAATCACGTCTTTTGTGGCTGATAACCCTATTCTTGATAAGGATAGCGCCGACTATAACGCTGACTTCCACGCTGACATGATTGCTTTCCACGATGCGGGCATTGACGCTTTAGGTGGCGGCACTAGACCTATCACGGACGCGCAGATATCTAAGAACCTAGCCTCGGCCTTGAGAAAGGCTAAGGAGCTTAACTCTGACCTATTCGCAAGCCCTCGCAATAACCGAGCGGGTACAGGCCGTGGAGGCAAAGGTGGCAAGGGCAGTAATGACAAGAAACTGAGCGACTTCAAGATTGATGATACCGAAGATCCGCGCAATCAGAGCGCAGCTACGGCGATGTACGAGTCAATCAAGCTCAAGAACCCTGCAAAGGCCGAAGAATTCAAGAAACGACTTCTACAAGGATAAGACTATGTTTGATAAGAATGCAGACAAGAACCAAAGACAGCCAGTGGGTGGCGGGAAGGCTAACGAGAACACGAAGGCAGTCCGGCCCAACCTGTCGCGCAACATGAAGCTAGATTCCTCGTTTTATGAGGCATTGCATCCCGATATGAAGTTTTTGAAGATCAATGACGTGGATGGAGATGTGCAGTGGTGGATTGACCAAGGCGCGGTTCCGGTAGAGCGCAAGTCAGAGCAGCGTAAAATCTACAAGGGCTTGAATGATAAGGGCGATTCGGAATATGTGAATTGGCACGGTGGCGAGTCAGACGGTACAGCCTTTAAGGTTTGGCTGTTAATGATGGAGCCTGAAGAGTATGACCGTGTAAAACTTGGTCCTCAGCGCGAACGACAGGCAGCTATTGCGGCGGCTATGTCCGGTGGTGCGAATCAATCCGATGTGAACGCTCAGACATACGCCCCCAATCTTGAAGAGGCTGGAGGCCGAGGACAGGGGCATAATCAGATAAGAAATAGCTAAAACCTTCATTATTTGGCGTGAATGCGTAATACCTAAAGAAACTATTGCGTATTCCGCTAAATAATGGTGTATTATCACAGTATATAGCCCAAGAGCGGCGCTTAAATCAGTATTCCTCCGAAAGCGGAGAATTACACAACTAACCAAACCAAAAGCGGTGAGGTTGTAATAATTCTTTTAACTTTCGGAGGCCAAACATGGCTAATATTGATGCAGCTAACGGTTTTCAAGTCGTTGGCACACTCGACGGCAGTGACTACCACGGCAAGGCGCAGAAATGCTCATTCCTTGCAGCTACTGGTACAGCCTGCTTTATTGGAGACGTTGTAAAACTGACGGGCACAGGCTCAGCAGATGCAACATCGCCAGAAGTAACCCAATGCGCCGCAGGTGATCGACCTTACGGCGTTCTCGTATCCCTAGACCCTAACTTTGCTGACGAAGGCTCTCTCTCCTCTGCTAACTACCGTGTAGCTAGTACGCTGAGAACTGGCCGAGTCATTCCTATGGACGGGCTTTTATGCTCGGTTCAAGAGGACTCTGTTGGCGGTTCAATGTCTCGGCTAGACATAGGGATGAACGTAGATATTGCCACTGTTGGCTCTGGTAACACTGTTACCGGCGCTTCTGCAATGGAGATCCAATCTGCATCCCCAGCCACGTCCAACACTGTTGTTTTCAGGCTCGTAGAGCTTGACGCTTCAACTGGTAACGCTGTAGGCACAAACGCTCGTTGGATTGTCACCTCTAATCTAACCAACCTCAACAACACAACTGGAGTTTCATAATCATGGCGATGTCAATTCAGACACAAGGTAGTACCGCCCGATTGCTCCAAGAGGGTATTCGAGCAGTAGCGACATTGGAGTATGAAGATTTACCAATGGAGCTAGACGCAATCTTTGAGACTAAAGAATCAGACAAGGCATACGAGCTAGACGTTTCGTTGTCCGGTACTGGTCTTGCAGCTCTCAAGCCTGAAGGCACTGCAATCGGTTACGACAACGAGAAGCAGGACTTCACTACTACTTACACTCATAACGTGTATGCGCTAGGCACTATCATTACGATGGAAGCCTTGATGAACAACAAGTATCAAGACCTGGTTAATACAGCCGGTAAATGTCTTGGTCGTTCACTGAAGCATACCGATGAGCAACTAGCGGCTGACGTGATCAATAACGGCTACACCACTAACATTGGTGACGGCGTTCCCTTGTTCTCCACAGCTCACGTATTGGGCAAAGGCGGCACATTCTCGAACCGTAACGCATCCTTCACAGCGCTTAGTCAGGCTGCGATTGAGGACGCTCTGACGGCTCTTGAGGACTACCGCGATGGCGCTAACCTGTTGATCGATGCGAAGGCCCAAAGCCTGCACATACCTCGACAGCTACGCTGGATTGCAGACCGGATCTTGAAGTCACGGTTTGAGCCTAATTCAGCTAACACGGCGACTGTGAACCCTATCTCGGACATATTCCCAGATGGCTATCACGTCAATCACCGTTTCACTTCTGCGACAGATTGGTTTATCAAAACCAATGTTGATAATGGCTTCTGCCGTTTCAACCGCATGGACTACACGTTTGAGCAAGATAATGACTTTGGTACTTCTAACTTCCGATCAAAAGGAATGTTCTATAAGTCTTACGGCTTGACTGACCCACGCGCTGCTTTTGGTAGTGGTACATAGAGAATATGGGGGTGTAAAAACCCCTTTATTTATTGAACTGTAAAAATTCTACGGACCCTATAGGGGTTTACAGGAAATAAAATGTCAATTTCAACTTATCAAAATGGTTTCAAGGATGTGGTCACTGTTCGCGGTGTCCCTCTAGTTACAACTAATCCCGGCAAGGTTTTCTGGGTCAATTCTACTTCTGTGCGCCTTGGTGGGGATTCTGGTGTAGTAGCTGGCGAAGATTCTACCTCTATTCAATCAGGCACATACCAACGACCCTTTGCGACTATCGACCACGCTATTAATCAGTGTGTCGCGGCTCGCGGTGACGTTATCTTTGTAATGCCTGGCTATACTGAGACTGTTGCTAACGCGACTAGCCTAGTCCCTGATGTTTCGGGCGTTGCTATCATTGGTCTTGGTGCTGGCACTCTCAGACCGACGATTACACTATCGGCTGTGGCCTCTAGTATTATCGTTTCAGGTGCTAGCTCAGTGTTTCAAAACTTTCTCCTGTTGGCCGAGCATGATAATACTATTATGGTTGAGGTCACTGGTTCCGACATTCAGATCGTCGATGTTGAGTGTCGTTCGCGCGTAGCGGCTACAGCTCGTCAATTTGTCACGGGCATTGATGTTGGCGGTGCTTCTGCTAACGATTGTGACCGTGTTGTGGTTTCTGGCTGCAAGCTAACCTCTCCTGCTGTTGGCTCTACTGACGGCATCAAACTCAGCGAAGTCTCTGAGGGCGTTATTATTGAGAACTGCGATATTTTCGGTGATTTCTCCGTTGCTCCTGTTCATAACCCTACAGGCAAGGTTTGCACTAATCTGACTGTAAGGGATTGTACTTTGATGCAGCTCCAAGCGGCTGATTTGGCTCTTGAGCTTGTTTCGGCTTGCACAGGCGCTCTTGTACGTAACTTCTACGGCTCGTCTGTAGCGGGTATCGGCGGCGTTGACCCAGGCTCATGTCGTTCTTACGAGTGTTTCGCCACTGATGCGATTAACGTATCGGGCGCACTTGCACCGACTGTTGCTACATAGTGCGTTTCTCTCTAGCGGAGTGTGGTTATGAGACTTCGATTCTCGATATTGACCATGTTCCGCTAGATGAGGATTACTTGTTTATTATCCACGATGACTGTGGAAAGGCGTTCTCTTCCGGCAAGGATGGATTAGTATTATCGCTTCCTTTGCTTCAGCCAAGTAACACGCTGACATTATTCAATACTGGACTCGACGAAAGGTGCCAGCTATCCATTAAACCTTACAATGGCAATGGCATTATGTATCGCGGTCACGGCAAATCTTATTCTAATTTGGTGAATACTCGCGCAACTCAGCGGAGCGGGTAACGTGCTGCTGTATAATACAAACAGATTTATTAAGAGGATTTAACGATGCGACCCCAAATAATCACAACCATTGCGCTCACTAATGACGCGAATGGAATCATTGAAGACCAAACCACAGGCGCGGCGGGTGCTTTGACGCTCGATGGAGCCTTAGTTGTGGATGGCGTTGCCTATGCCTACGGTGTAGCTCTGCCTAATGCCAAGCAAGGCCAGCTCATAGCCATTGAAGGCTCAGGCAATAACTCAGGCGTTGTTGCTACCATTACAGGGACGTTTGGCGGCGGGGCACAGGTTGAGGAATTGACCCTAGCTAACGCGGGCACAGCTACCTCGGTTAAATACTGGACGACTGTTTCAAGCATTACCGTAGATGGCGCTGTAACGGGCAATATCGAAGGTGGCTGGCTATCGGGCAGCACAAGCCCCATGGCGACACTAGCCTACAAGACTGACTACGCGCAACAGCCCTTTAATGCGTCCATCGGCGTGGGTGTTATCTCTGGAACGCTAGACTACACGGTACAGCACACTTTTGATCTGCCACAGAATTCTTACGGCACTTCAAGCTGGGATGCTGACGCTATCTGGTTAAGCACTGACGGACTTTCCGCTAAGACTGCTACCGACAACGGCAACTACGCCTTTCCGGTAATGGGGTCGAGATTGATATTCAATTCTTACACTAGCGGCACAGTGAAGTTTAGTGTCACACAAGGACAGGGGTCTTGGTAAGGGAGTAGAGACAATGGGAAGTTATGTAACAACTAACTACTTTCAGCCAAATGCGTCGAATACCATAGACGATATAACCGGTTTCAAGAAGAAATCTACCGAGGTGGTGCGAGACTGGCAGGGATTTTATGGTGTTCCTGAAGCGGTGAGCCCCAGAAACAAGCAAGACTTCGCGCCTACGATTCTTGAGACTGTGACGTACAAGAACACACGCTTTGAGTCCAACAATCCATCTGAGGCAGCGGCAACTCCTCCAGAGGTCATTTAATGGCAACTAGCGGCACATATTCACTTGCGACAAGCCTCAATGAGCTTCTTGAAGAGTCGTTTGATTTATTGCAAATAGGGCAGGACGGCGAGACTCTGTCTGGAGATATGCTTCAAAGAGGAAGGCGAACGCTGAATTTTATGATCAAAGCATGGGAAGGTCAGGGGCTGCATTTGTGGGTCTATGAAACCGGCACTTTATTCCTCACTATCGGGCAGGCTTCTTACCCTTTCGGTGATGCGACTACCCATTTAGCCAACGATTACAACGAGACCACCACGGACGCCGCAGAGGCCATAGGGCAGACGGTAATATCTGTGACCTCTACTACCGGATTTGCTGTAAACGACCCCATAGGCGTTGTGACGGACGATAACGACCTGCACTGGTCTACTATTGCTTCGTTTGTTGCTAATGACACGGTAACTCTCAATGATGCACTGCTTGTGGCGGCTGCTAGTGGCAATGTGGTCTATCACTACACGCTAGACTCGTTTAAGCCCGTTTCACGTGTAACGTCGGTGAGAAGGAAGGAAACGACCGATTACGAAGTGCCTATTAATTTTCTTTCGAAGGAAGATTACGAGCAATTGCCGAATAAGAACCAAAACGGCACAGTAATTCAGACTTATTACTCCAGACTTCAGCCAACTGGCACGATGTTTGTCTGGAATCCGCCCGTTTCGGCTATTCCGGTGATCAGATTCAGCTACGAGCGACAAATTCAGATCATGGAAGAGGCGGCGAATACGTTTGACCTGCCAGAGCAGTGGTTTGAGTGCATAGCTTACAATCTAGCTGTGCGACTTATCCCCAAATACGGCTGTACTCCCCAAAGATCGGCAGAATTAAAGCAATTAGCTATGGAATCTCTGGATGTGGCATTAGGCTTCGACGTGGCGAACTATCCGATTACAGTGAAAATGAGGCAAAGATAGTGGCGTTCCAGCTAATCAAGTTCATTATTAGCCTAATAATAGGCGTTGACTAATGAATATCCCATTAGGGCTCAAGAGTGGCGCTTACAACTCCATTAAGGAGAAGGGCAATTTAGTCAATATGCTCGCTGAGACTAATCGAGATGGTGATTTCATCTCTGTTAAGCGTCTTGACGGGCTAACTCTACATGATGATTCGCTGACTAACCCTATGCGCTCGAATATCCACCTAAACAGTGGGTTTAAGTATTTTGTCTCTGGTGTTGGGCTGTATCGATTTGCTACGGGTGTGCCTGTGTTTTTAGGCGTTGTGGGCGGCTCTGGAGTGGCTACAATCGTGTCTAACTCGGTACCCGGTGACAATCAGGTGATGATTCTGAACGGTGAAGGACAGGGTTATATATACGACTCGAATGGCTTGGTTGAGATAACCGACGTGGATTTCTTCCCCACTACTTCGGTAACGGTATTAAACGAGCGATTTTGGTGTACTAGGGACAACAGAAACGAGATATTCGCCTCCGATGTGTCCGATGGCACGTCTTATAACCCTTTGTCGTTCATATCGGCGGAATACAAGCCTGATGAGGTGGTGATTAACATCTCCAAAAAGTCGGCTATGTGGACGCTGGGCGGCAAGACGATGGAATACTTCCAGAGTGTTACTGATTCTCTGGTGCCTATTCGCCCAGTTAAAGGCATGGGTCAGAACGTAGGCATCTTAGCCAAAAGCTCTTTTGCTGAGCAGGACGATTATTTTGCTTTTCTGGCCGATGACTCGACTATATCTCTGGTCAAAGGCACTGACATTAAGACAATTTCGGACTTGGAGTTTGAGTTAAAGATTCGCGGTGATGGAACGGTGCAGAATCCGGGATTTACAGCCTCAGAAATAGCTAGTTGTATTGGCTTTTTTGTCGATACACCGCACCATAAGATGTATTACTTGTCATTTCCTGATGTGAACTACACGTGGGGCTATAACGTGTATACCGGACTTTCCACTACCCGATCATCTACTAATGGCGAGGCATGGCGGGCTAACTACTCTTTGAGCGACCAAAACATCATCTATATCGGTGATAGAATAGACGGGAGCATTTGGATACTAGACCCTGATGCAAAGACAGAGGGCGGGGAGATATTAAAAGCGACAATGCGCTGCCCGTCGATTAGTTTTACAAAAGACGTGTTTTTGCCTGTAATTGCGGTCGATATGGAGGTAGGAGTAGCTGAATCGCCTTCTCTGACCGACCCATTGATGCTGGTTAGATATTCGAAGGACGGCGGCAAGACTTACATTAATCACTCGCCTATTTCATTGGGTGGATGGGGTGATCATGCGAAGCGCGTTGTTTTGAGGAATTTCGGCAAGCTGGTAAGGCACAAAGATTTCATTTTAGAGTTATCGGTAACAGATCCGGTAAGAGTACAGTTTTATTCGATTGATGCAGAGGCCGAGGTAAGCATGTAATGGCGAGTGATTTCAGCCCAGACATTGCGATTACTAAAGACGGGAAGGCGACTTCGTATCTTGAAGACTATCTTTATCTACTAGGCAGATCGGTAGGAATAGACACACCGGCTTCAGCTACGGCTGCAGGCGATAAAGGCACGATAGTCGCTGATGAGGATTACATTTACATTTGTTGGGATACTGACGCATGGGTACGAGTAGCGGTAGCCACATGGTAAAGCGCGACTTTGATGCCGCGTTTATTAACTCGGTGATTAATGACCCCGCTGTGCGTGGTGGCGCCAAAGTAATTGAGGACGTGGATTTGAGCGAGTTTATCAAAGACACTAACAACATTGTCCTGACCTATGAATACGGTGGATTTGTTTTGATTAAGCGCGATGATTCTTACGAATTGCATACACAGGCTTTAAAGAAGGGGCGCGGCAAAATGTTGAGAGACGCATTGAAGGAAATGTTTACTTATATGTTTGCCCGTTGCGACAAGATTACCTCAATGACGTGCTTGGATAATCCGGCATCTACAGCTCTAGCGAGAGAATTTATGACCGAAGTAGACAAAGACAACGAATATTATTACTTCGTGAAGGAGGCTCCATGCCAGTAGCTCCCTTTATACCCGCCATTATCGGCGGAGTAGCCGCCGTAGCATCTGGCGTGGCGGCGAACAAGTCCGCAGAAAGCGAAGGCAAGCGAATTGATGCTCTTGAGAGGGAGAGGTTCGCACAAGCTAAAATTGAGGCCGATACACTTCGTCAAAGAGGCGATGAGGCGGCGGCGGTAGCTATTGAAGAAGGCGTTTTAGCCGAATTAGGCGCGGAGAATTACGAAACATTTTCCAATGAATACGCAGACAGTGCTGAGAAATTCGCCACAACTCGACAGACAAAGGGAGCCGACTACGCTAAAAAGGCGCAGGACTTCGCCGCTAGAAATGAGGGTCTTGCTTACGATCTTTACGAGAGAATCGGCGTTGCGGCTGACGAACGACAAGCAACCGGTGAAGCGGGCGCAGGGCGGATAACTAGCACGGCTAATCAGGGCGTTAATTCGCTAAGAAATGCCACGTCTCAAGGCGTAGAGAGCTTGCGTGGCGCTGCTGGCAACGTGACAGCTCAAGCAGAGCGGGCTAGTGCTGTACAGACGGACGCATTCGGCAATATTGACGAGAGATATTCCCCCTTTCTAAACTCCGAAAGGCAAGCTGTAGGGCAATTGGGCGCGGAACTAGGTCTTAGTCCTGGCGAGCAATACAAGGGCTACCGTGATTCCCCCGCTTATCAGGCGGCTATGGATGCCTCTACCGGCGCTCAAGAAGCCACGATGGAGGATATACGGCAAGAAGGCGCAAATGCCGGTTCGTTGTATTCAGGGCGCAGAATCCAAGAGGGTGCGGATAGGGCTAATCGCGGTAATTACGAGCGGGCTGGAATTGAGCAATCGTATTACCAAAACTATATGAACATGCTCCAGCAACAAGCCAATCCAAATGCGGCGGGCGCTGTTTCGGGGTTTGAGGCGCAAACGGCTAGAGATGTGGGCCAAAACTACATGAACGCGGCTCAGGCTGGTTTAAGTGCAGAGGGCAGGGCTTTGAGTGCTACGCAAGGCGCTGAAACAACGGCTTTAAATGCTCAAATGGGCGCACAGGCGAACGCAGAGCAACTACGACAGGCATCTTTACGCACGGGAGGAGAGGGCGCTTTCTTGCGCGACATGCGGCAGACGGGCCTAGAGGGCGCTGGCGTTGAATTAGCTACAGGTAGGACGGGCACAGAGGGTTATGAAATAGCAGCCACTGGCTTTGACAGGGGGACCGCTGGAAGTCCTTACAGGATGGGTGCGGCTGGAACACAACTAGACACTCAATTACAGGCAGGCGGATTGATTACGGGCAATATGCCAAATGGTCAACCGGGCGCTAATTTACGGATGCAAGGCGTAGCGGCTCAGAATGCGGCGATTGCTGATATTGTTGGTGGTGTCGCTCAGGGCTATTCGTCTTATCTTGGCAGACCTTCAGCAAATACGTCAGGCTATACAAAACAGCAAATAATCGACAATCAGATGTACTAGGAACAATTATGCCTTTATACACTCCATTTTTTGAACGCGGCATGGCGACTATCGAGCAAGGTAGAGAGCGCGGCGCTACTCGTGATGCGGCCAAGAGTGCCTATATGAGCGGTGATTTGTCTGGGCTGTACGCGCAAAACCCTGAATTAGCTAATCAGATGGAAGGGAGGCAACTCCAAAGACAGCAAGTAGAGGGCCAGAATGCCGCTACCCAACAAAGAGCAGAGCAGGCTAGGGCTGCGTCTGAGCGTCAGGCAGAGCGGGATAGGCTTGCCGACGAAGAGGCATCAAACGCTTTTTACAACCAAATGGCTGGAGAAGTGGCAAACATTGACGACTTTGAAACGGCCAAAGCCTATGTGGCAGACCAAATTAATCGCTCTCCCTACAAAGAAGATTTTGATATAGAAACCTTCACGCCTGAGCAGCATGAGCAATACAAGCAGGTGGCAGGAGTCGAGCAAGAAGACGTAGGGTTTGCCGATCAGCGAGCAAGAAAAATTGACGAATACCAAGATTTATATGATTTGAGCGTAGAGGAAGCCACGCGCCGAGTTGATCAAGATTTGCGACTTGACGATAAGGGTAATCTGATTATTTACGACCCCACTACCGATGCAGCTAGGCTCGCTAATATAGAGGGAAGCCCAGAACAAGATATTGTTGCGCCCCCGTCAGGAACTACAGTGGAAGATTTGTCTTTTGATCCCGGCAAAGGAACAGGGTTTGGGGCTTCTTTTCTTGGCCTATGGAACAGCTCGGTCGGACAGCTTCCTTTTATGCCGATAGCAGAGGGGGCCGAAGAATCTGCGCAGAATTTAAGATTATTGGAAAGAGATGCTATCCGCGCTTTGGCCGTTTCTGGAAGACCCCCTGTAGTGGAGCAAGAAAGAATATCTGCTCTTATTCCTAACGCTATGGCATGGACTCAAAACCCCGATGTTGCAAGATTTCAAATGACCAATTTTATTGACTTGATGATGAACCAGTATACCGATGACATTAGGTTTTCAGGCAATTCACGAAACCCTAAAACGGTAAGAGAAGAGTCGACGGCAAGAGCAAAAAACATCGAAAGCATTATAAGGAGAGTATTGACTCCAGATGCAGCTTCAGCAATGTTCGATTCTCTGAGCAGGGTGGAGGGCGAGATGGGAGAGGTCAGGGACATGAGCTCAACTCAATTGATGGATGTTGATCCTGACAGCCTAACCCCCGCCCAGCTAGATATATATATTGAAAGATTAAGAGAAAAGTAATGGCCGATAGCGAATTACAAAGAAAGTTAAAAATTGCTGAAGCCTTGAGGGCTAAGCAGCGATTGATGGCATCTTCTGGCGGACAACCGGGAGAAAACAACAGCTCTATTGGTGACAGAATTGCTGGTTATGCCGATGGAGCCACTAATGTCGTAAATGAATTTAATAGAGGTATATTAAGCCTCGTGCCCGCACCCGCTAGAGAAAAATTAAACGCAATTGGTGTTGGTGTAGAAACTGAATTTTCAGGCACTTCCGCAGGAAAAGGCTTTAATGTTATGGGCATGTCTGCTCCTTTTGTGGCCGCTGCACCACTGTTTGGAAATGTTAGCGCTCCTATTTTGGGGAGAACGGGAATTTTCAAGACAATGATTGATGACATAGCCAAGTTTGCCACTTCTGCCCCTAAAACATATTTCGGGGCCGAGGCGGCAGGTGCTTTTGGTGCTGGAGCTGCTGGAGAATCGGCAAAACAGGGCGGGGCTGGGCCAAAAACTCAGCTAGCGGCAGAGGTTGTAGGCGGCATGGGTTTTGGTGGCGTTGTTTCTGCACTACCAAGAACAGCTAGAGCTGCCAGAGAAGGAATAACCGCTAACCTATTCCCAATGACCGAAGAAGGAGGGTCTATTCGTGCAGCAAGACAAATGCAAGAAAGGGCGGGAAGCCCAGAAAGAGCAAGACAAGCGGCCGAAAGGCTGGATTCGATTCCTGAAGGTGTTACACCTGCTCAGTGGATTGGTGATGAGCGCCTAATGGCGCAAGAAGCTCGACTGTTACAAGACAACCCAGAGCTAGAGAATATAGTTAGGTCGGAGTTACAAGAGGCCAGATTAGTGGCCCAAGAAGAGTTGGTAGATAGCTTTGGTAAGCCTAGAACTCGGCAGCAATGGGAAGTGTCTGTGCTGGATAGAGTTACGCCAGAAGGGTTCACTGTTACCCCCGGAATGTCTGATGACATGCTAAATCAAGCATATACAAGCTTTAAGCCATTGTATGAGGGGGCTAAGGGCCATCCCATGTCTACGGCTGGAATATCTAACGAAATACGTGCATCAACCAATACTCCAGACATTATGGCTACGAATTTTGAAAGAGAGGTGGTTGACAAGTGGTTAGGAAGCAGGCTAACCGCGTATGGTGATGATTTTGCGGGCGACCAAGTTGATAGCGAGGTTCTTTTAAACCTTCGGTCCAAGATACGGGACGAGCGTAGGTTGCAAACGCAAAGAGGCCGAGACGAGAGGGCCGACCTCCTTGGCGCGGCCGAATCAACAATAACCACAAGAATTCAGAACGAGCTGCCGGAAGGCGCTATAGATATTCTAAGGCAAGCGGATTCTCAGTATAGGAAATACAAGGTAGTTGAGAATGCCATGTTTAATGCGGCTGACTCTAATTTAACTCCAGCGGATTTAACCAGGGCTATTCAGCAGGGCGGTTTAGCTACCGACAGCCAGTATGCTCGTGGAGTGGATGAAACTACCCAAGAGCTTCGCAGGGTCGCTATGAGCGGTCGATCTACGGAGGAAGTATTGGGAGATCCCGAGCGAGCGCAATTATTTGTTCGCGGCCTTACAGATGCCGATAAAGCAGCGGTTCACGCAGATTTTTCAGACGTTTTGTTTAATAGGGCCAAGTCGGCGGATGCGACCCCTAGTGGGCAGGCATATCTTGACGGCAAAAAGCTACTCACTAACGTCATGGAAAACAAAGAAGTGATGCGGTCTTTAGGAATGAACAAAAAACAGATAGACCACCTAAGCTATATTGGCGAAACCATCTTATCGTTGGGGAAAAAATCCCCGCAGGCTGTAGATAATCTATTTGAAGACGGCCCTGCATCTATACTTCAGCTTGCGGCTACTTTGGCTGGCGCAAAAAGCGGCCAGAGGATGGCGGGAAAAGGGCTTGGCTCGTCTCTTGTTTTGGCTCAGTTTATGAGCAACAAGGCCCGAAACACGCTGGCTAGGCTAACCTCTAACGAGGCGGAAAGGCTGATGATGGACGCTGTGAATGATCCGCAACTCTACAGCGCACTGCTGACAAGATCGACTTTAGGCCAGCAGCAAATGCGAACTAGGGCGGCATATCTTGAGTCGTGGCTAATGGGTGTCGCTTTAAACAAAGCAAAGGAAGACGAATAATGGCTAACACCTCAACAATAGTAAATGCTTTCCAGAAGTTCTATGCCAGCGACGGTGTAACGGCTTTAGGTGGAGGCACGGCTACGTTTTACCTAAATAAAACGACCACTTTGGCGTCCATTTTCTCCGATCCAGCATTAAGCGTGTCTCAGACTAATCCGTATACTTTAGACGCAGGCGGAAGAATTCAGGGCGACGTAAGGTTCTCGGGCACATTGAGTATTCTGCTGAAGGACTCGGCGGGCGCAACGATTAGAACTGATGATGATAATGTCTGTTTTACCGGAACCACAGCCTTTGGTGGGTGGGACGCTGGAGTTATTTACGGTGTTGGTGATTTAGTAGAAGGCTCTGACGGGCTTTATTACGTGTCTATTGCGGCCTCAAACCTAAACAATGACCCTGCTTCTGGCGCAAGTCCTACCAAGTGGTCGCAGATCGTCTTTAGGGGCATTTATAACGCTAGCGAAACCTATGCTCTGGGCGATGTTATTCAGGACGCTACGGGCAATAACTGGAAGAGCTTATCGGCGGCGAATACAGGAAACACGCCTAGCACATCTTCTGCCTTTTGGCGTAAGGCTATAGTCAACAATGTGCAGACCGGCATTACGGCAAGCACCACACAGACTCAAGCGGCGGCTACGGACCTAACTGCTGACCTGTGCAATATCACAACAGTTGCGAACCTGAACGACTCTGTAAAGCTCAGAACTGCCGTGGCTGGAGATAGTCAAACGGTTATTAATAACGGCGCTATTGGTGTGCAGGTATTTCCCAATACAAGCGACAAGATAAACGGTGGCGCGGTTGATGCGGCTGACACTATGGCTATTGGTGCGGGCGAGATTAGAACCTATAACAGCATTGATGGTGAGAGCTGGTATGGCCCCAACTCTACAGCCAATTCGGTATCGGTAAACGAGCAGTCTAGCGCGGTAGATATAACGCTAATGGAAGGCTCTAGCCCGATTCAGTTTCTAACCTATACAGCGGCGAGCAAAGATTTAGACTTGCCAGACGCTACGACAATGGCCGAGGGCGAGTATTTCAGAGTCCATGCGTCATCTACCTCTCTAGCATTTACCATTAAGAACAGCGCGGGCGCGTTTTTGGCTAACGTGGCATCTGGCGAGTCCTATCTCTGCACTGTGCTGGATAACACTATTGCGGGCGGCTGGGAGGTCAAGAAATACGAAGACCCTAACGCCTTTAGATTTGGGCTGACATTTACTAACAGTAGTTCTGCGACTTACGTTTCGGGCGATAAGGTTACAGCCAATACAGGCGTTGTGGCGTGGGTGTTATCAGGTGCATTAAAGGCCCAAGTAGTCCAAACAGATGGCACTGTCGGGGCAATATTGACCTTTGAGTCCTCAGACGCGGCGGCGGGTCGGCCTATTATTACTATGCTGACAGCTACAGAGGGGCTTATAGCTTTTTCAAAGACCACGGGAGGAGTGTTTGGGGTTTATTACTTCAGTGTTAGCGGAACGACTATTGTTGCGGGCAACTTAGATGTTACGACAGCAACCGGCGGCGGTACTTGCTCCCTGTCTAGGCTTACAGATACTTCGGCAATCCTCACCTTTGCTAATACTGCAACCGTAATACTTGGGGCGGTTGTGACCATATCCGGCACAACCCCGACAATAAACGCCGAGGCCACAATGACCAGCTCGGCAAAAATCCAGACCGGTGTAGGAAAGGCGAGCGTGGTTGTGGCTACGGCAGCAACTACTGGAGAATTGTTTTATGTGCAAACCGCTGACGATGTTTATCATGTGAGCTGGACGATATCGGGAACAACCATTACGGCGGGTTCTGATAGCGGAGTGTTTACAGGCATCACAACAACTCAGGTCGATGCCAAGTTTGTTGGTGATTCTATAGTGTTGGCTGCTGTAGATACTGGCGCTACTCCAGACGATCTATACACGCGAATAGTTGAGCTAACCTCTGGGGTTCTTAGCGCCGCAACGCTTACTTCTATACAGGCGGGGGTTGGGGGCGTAAGCGCTACGGTTGACGTTATAAGGTTCTCTGACGACAACACGGCGCAGGTTTGGTGTGACCTTGGGTCAATTACATCGGGTGGCGGCACCAAAACGTATGCTGCTGTTAACGTTGTATCTGCGACAGTATCCATCTTAGCGAGTTTAGACACTAGCTATTCCGCCCTGTTCGCACAGGGCGGCAGTATTTCAGACCTAGACGATGGGGCGATACTTATGGATGCCGCCGCCGTTGATTTTCAAGTAATCGACAAGAGCGCGGCAATTTAAACCGGAGAGGAAAATGATAGCAGTTAGAACGACAGACAATACGGTTTTCAGGTGCGGCACCTCTATCGCCTTCGAGGACGATATTCTGGTCATCAAAAACAACGGCAGAACTGTTAAGGCGACTGACAGGAATGCCAAAAACACAGCCATATTCGATGTTGGCTTACCTGAAGGTGTGGAAGCCAACGAAGCAACCTACACAGAGCGGGGCGGGTTTGTGATTATCGCAAGCGCTCAGGCAGATATTGACGCTAGAGCCACAGAGAAGACAAGGAAGGACACGGAAGCTGCTGTGAGGCCCGCTAAGCTCGCCGGCGTGAAACTAGGCTCTATCATGGCTTCTGCTACCAGAGATGACCAAGACGGTCTTACCGCTATCTCTGTGGGCGTTATAATGAAAAGGGCGGCGGGCAAGACTTTTCCAGACACGGTATTTAAGTTCGTGAATGGCGAGAAGCTGCTAATCACTGATGCTAATTTTGATGGCTACTTTGCCACATGGTCTGCCTTCAGGCAGAAATTTTTCGCACCGAAAGGATTATAAAATGGGCACTGTATCAAACACCAAAGGAGCCGTTCTCGGCGCTAACACCTTCACGGGTACGCAGAATCTTGCAGATAACACCCTGCAACGAGCTAACCTACTAGACTACGGTGAAGTAACTAACGCCATTGGCTCAACTGGTGGCGGCACACAAAGTATCGACCTAACGCTAGGCAACTCTGTCACAGCCACCGTAGACACTTCAGCTAACACATTCACATTTGACAACCCTACAGCCGGTGATGAGCTGTGCGGCTTTGTTCTATTCCTAACTAACGGTGGCTCACAGACGGTTAACTGGCCTAGCTCAGTTGATTGGCCTGCTGCTACAGCACCTACGTTGTCTGCTTCAGGTCTGGATATACTTGTCTTCACCACCGTTGATGGCGGGACTATATGGCATGGTCAAGTCGCTGCGACACTGAGTTCATAATATGACTGCTATTAAACGAGTAATGATGGCAGCGGCAGGGCAGGGGGGCGACCCTGTTTATGTCGAAGATGTGTTTAGCACTTGGCTTTACAAAGGAAATAGCTCGACACAGGTTATTACAAACGGGCTAGACCTAGATGAGTTCGGTGGTCTTGTGTGGGGGAAAAGTAGAACATTGACTGCAAGACATACTTTGACCGACACTGTTCGAGGAGCCACTAACGCTCTAGGTTCTAATATAACTAATGGAACGGTGGTGGATCCAGCCGGAGTGACTTCGTTTTCTTCTACTGGATTCACGGTGGGAAACGATTCTAATTACAATAATAGCTCACACTATTATGCCTCATGGACATTCCGCAAAGAAGCCGGCTTCTTTGACATAGTAACCTACACAGGCACAGGCTCGGCTCATGCTATCGACCATGCTCTAGGGTCTACACCGGGCTGTATATTTGTCAAGAACCTATCGGCTGCCGATGATTGGAAGGTCTATCACAAGTCCAACACAGCAAACCCTGAGACAGATTACCTAGTCTTAAACACCACGGCGGCTACAGTAGATGACGCGACTGTTTGGAATGACACAGCACCAACGGCTACGCAATTCACGGTAGGCACACACTCTGACGTAAACACAAGCGGGGAGGACTATGTAGCCTACATATTCGCAGACGACGACGAATCATTCGGCGTAGCCGGTAACGAGAGCATTATTAAGTGTGGGAGTTATACAGGTGATGGAGCCGCAGCAGGACAGCAAATATCTTTAGGATGGGAGCCACAATATGTTCTATGGAAACCAACCAATGTGGCAGCAATCTGGAACGTCTACGACATTATGCGTGGTTGGGATGTAGGAGGTAACGACCAATACTTATTCCTCAATACAACTAACCCTGAATCAGACCTAGAGAATGGAAGTCCTAACGCTGACGGGATGTTAATGCTTGGCAATAACAGTAATATTAGTGCTAGGGACTACGTCTACATAGCAATACGCCGACCGATGAAAGTACCCGAGAGTGCTAGTGAGGTATTTGCTATTGACCAAGGAGATGGCACTGGCGGGTCTGGAGTTAATGCTTTTACTTCTGGCTTTCCTGTTGATTGGGGGTTTTTCAAATCAAACTCAGTACAGAGTTGGGTTACTAGTACAAGGCTAACACAAGGTAAAGAACTTAACTTTGACGTTACTAACGCTGAAGGTAGTGCTTCCGCAATGGCTTTTGACTACATGGATGGTTGGTATAATAACGCTAGGACTACTGCGTTTTATTCGTGGATGTTCAAGAGAGCGCCAGAGTTCATGGATGTTGTTGCTTATACTGGCACAGGCTCGGCGCATACTGAGGCGCACGGGTTAGCAGTTACTCCTGAGCTGATCATAATCAAGAACAGGGATGCCGCAGATGCTTGGGCTGTATATAACTCGACGGTAGACGAGACTGATTACTTAGTTTTAAACACTACGGCGGCGGTTGTCGATGATGCAACTTTCTGGAACGACACAGCACCAACGTCCTCAGTCTTTACTGTAGGAACCAACGTGGCGGTGAACACGTCCGCAGAGAGTTTTATTGCCTATCTATTCGCAACCCTAGCCGGAGTCTCTAAAGTAGGCAGCTACACAGGCACAGCAGCAACACTTACTATTGACTGTGGATTTGCAGCAGGTAGTAGCTTTATTCTTATTAAGAGAACAGACGCTACAGGGGGCTGGTACTTGTGGGATTCTGTTAGAGGAATTATAGCCGGTGACGATCCTTACTTCCTACTGAACTCAACAGCAGCAGAAGTAACAGACAAGGATTGGATAGACCCACACGCCTCTGGATTCCAACTAAGTAACGAAGCCTCTAATCTAGTAAACGTAGACGGTAGTGAGTATATCTTCTTAGCAATAGCAGCTATATAAGGAACTGAAATGACAAAGTACATTAATATAGAAACACAAGAAGTCAGTACCGATAGAGCTATTATTGATTCTATTAAGAGGACCACTTCGATAGGCCCAAACACATTAGCAGAACGTGGTTGGGTTCCTGTCTTGCCATCTCCTAAGCCTACTCCATCAACTAGCTTAAAAGTAGTGGTTAGTAATGGGGTGGTTCAAGATGCTAAAGGCAACTGGGTAGATGGTTATACCGAAGTCGATATGTTCTCCGATGACGATGAAAGCACCAAGGCTGAGAAGGAGGCTGTCTATCTTGCCAAGATCGAAGCTGATAAGGCAGCGGCAGAGAAGGAAGCGTCCAAGCTCACAGGCATAGAGATACTAGGCGTTATGTGTTCAGCGACTAAAGAAGATCAAAATGGGATGCTGGCTATAGGCTTCGATAAGCTAACAAACACTATGGCTGGCACCAAAATGGGTTCGACCGTCATGAAGT
>Ga0222634_1000340_pt1 | contig 24179 bp, 31 predicted proteins | sample AntAcemetageno50_FD_179807 | JGI IMG/M metagenome (GOLD analysis project Ga0222634, IMG submission 179807) | Saline water microbial communities from Ace Lake, Antarctica - #50 | ecosystem: Environmental > Aquatic > Non-marine Saline and Alkaline > Saline | place: Antarctica: Ace Lake | collected...
AACTGAACAAGGAGTAGTACGACTACAAGAAACACTTCAAGACGAACAAGGAGCAGATCTAGGACCTGGAGGAACTGATGGAATTGTAGGACCTATGACAAGAGATGCTATTAATGGGAGTTGTGGGGAGATGGAAGAGTAGTTAGGTATACTAAGATATTCTAGAGACAGTGCTACCTGTGCTATAATTTTGATAGTTTATGTTTAATTTAGACCGACAACTTATTAAAGACTTATCTAAGGAGGATTTAAAACTACCTGAATTTGATGAACAAATAACAGAACTCGATGATGATTATCGTAATTTTTTTCAGTCTAAATTTCAGGACTGGGGTAAACAATATCACAGCAGAAAAGAAGAAATAGAGCATAAGTTAGATATTCATATTTTAGGTCAAGGTAAAAATTCAGTTGTATTTACATCAGATGAACTACCTGATAAGTATGTTATGAGTTACGCAAAAAGTATGAGCGAAGCTGATAATTCTTTTGAGCGTCAAAAGGATCCAGAGCGACGACTCATAGAAAAGACGTTTAGGTCTAAACATAATTTTTATTTGAATAGAATTATGAATGAGTTATTTCCTGGAAGTGTTGCAAAGATCCACTATTCCAGCGTCCACGAAGAACATCTTTATGAGGTAACGGTGCGTGAAAAGATTGAAGGAGTAATGGCAGGTTTTAAGACATGGGAGGCGAGTGAAATTCCAAAGCATGCTAGCAGGATTGATACTATGAATATTCTAGAAATCAAAAACCTTTTATATAAGAAAAGAATACCCATTACTCTTGATGCAGAAAATATTAACAACGTCTTGGTAAGAAAAGATGGTTCAGAGTGTTATGTGGATGGGGAACTACATTTTTTGGAGGGAGAAGGTTTAGGGGATAGAGAAGAGTATTCCTTTGAAAACATTTTAGAGCTTATGGATGAATTACATATCACTGAACGTAAGCAGCATAAGGTACTAAAATGGGTGGACAGGGCGGTAAGTATTGAAGCCGAGCACCAAGAGAGACTAAAGAGTATTAAAAGTACCTAGGCTTTATCTTGGGAGTAGTGCAGGTATATGTTTGGTCATATAGAGGTGTTGCACTATGGAGTCTTTTAAAGAAGTAAGTCGTTAGATAGGTTCGAACCCTTCCTTTAACTCTGTGAGCAATAGGTGGTATTGCACACCACTATATTAAACCCTTTATCATAAGGGTTTTTTATATGAGGAGGACAGGGGTGAGTGGGTTTGGTATACTATTTATATGATAAAAGAAACATCTGATAATAATTCTGAAGAGCAACTTAGTTCTGCTGACAAGGCAAAGCTATTAATAGAGCAAAAGAAATTAAAAACACAACAAGCAGCTGAGCAGCAAGAGAGAGAAGAAGTACAGAAAGTAGAAGATGTACAAAATAATCTTCAAGAAGCAAAATTGGCTATAACTACTCTTGTTCAAGAGCAGGGGCGGTTAGAGCAAGAACTTGAGCAGGTAACTAAAGATATCGAAGAAAAATTCGAAAATGTTAGAGAAGCTGTGACTGGTTTGCAGAAAGAGGAGTTGTTAGAAAGTCTAGATGCTGAAGATCGAGAAGGTGTATTTGGAGATGACTCACTCGAAATTACTGCTTTGCAAGAAAGCAAAAAAACTCTGGAAGAAAAAATATCTGAAAATGAAACTCGTTTAGCTGAATTGGAGTCACAGAAAAAGGAACTTTTTCACCAGACACCGGAAGGAGAGAAAGAGAAAGGCAAGGAGATCAAAGATGAAATGAGAGAAAAGCTCGCTGGCAGAAACGAGCGCATCGAACCGGTTGCTTTTGATAGTATGGAATCTTTACGTAATATTAAAAGAGCGTGGCTAGGTCAAAAAATAGCTGATCTATATAAGGAATATGATCGTGATCAAATAAAATCATTCCTAGCTGATGAATATGGTAAGAATGTAAATAAACATTTTAATACCGAACGTGAGCGAGTAATAAGTCTCGTTGAAGGTATGGAGAAAGTAAAAGATCAAGAATCATATCGTCAAGGTGAGGTTATAAAAGAAGTGTTACGAAAATTTGAGTATAACAATACTTACGGTGGTAAAGAATTCCTTAAGTCAGTTGAGCTCAATCAATCTAAGAGTCTTGGTGAGATTCAGAGAATTCTCAAAGAAAAAGAGCTAGAAATTAATGATCAGGAAGCCCAAGCAAAAGAAGTTATAGATTTAACTGTTGAACGTAACTTATTGGCTGGACCTGAAACGTTAAGCAAGTTTGAAGACGTTGATAGTTTTCATATGTTAAAAAGTCAAAAAGAAAGTTTCGTGCGAAGAAAAGAGAATGCGAAACAAGCAGTTTATGAATCAATGTCACTTAATTCTAAGTGGAATGACCACTTAGAAGAAAAAGTTGTTCTATCGGGTAATAATGTTCGACTTGAGGACATGTTTAACGAAATTACACAATCTCAAGAAGATTACGCACAAGATGTTAAAGGTTTTGAACAACAACTTAAAGTCGCAGATGATGTTTACAATGCTGAAAAAGGAAAGGATCCTTTCTTTGGAAAAGATAAACATAAGACAAAAGTGGAAGGTTTAAAAACAGAGCGTGATAATATAGAGCGTCAATTAAAAGAAAAAAAACAAGAAAAACGAAGAGATGCTGGCGAGGCGCACCCATCTATTTATCTTTACTTTGAAAAATTTGGAGACTCACAATTAAATCGCAGGAACAAGGAAAAATTTATTGAAAAGCACCGTAGCGAATTAGAGTCAGGCATGACATTAGGTGACTTGTTGAGTCTTATGAGAAAAGAGGCTGAGGAGAAAGAGTCGCAAGAATTTCCTGAAGATAAACAAGAGATGATTGATAAGGTTGCTGAAGCAGAAGTAAAGCTAAGTAAAGCTATTGAAATCAGTACAAAAAAGAAATAATGGTAGAAAGGCGTGTGCTCTTCTAGCTTAGAAAATGTTCTAACCCTCCTAAGTCCTGCGAGTAATAGTTGTTATTGCATAACGTTATATTAAACCCTTTATCATAGGTTTTTTTATATGAGCTCGAATGGTCGATAGTTTTTGACATGTATAATATAAAATGTTATTAAGTATGTAAATTTAATTCACAAAAATAATTTTATAATGCCAAAATATTGTATTTCAGCAAGCGAATTACCTCAGGGTTTCAGTGCATATGGTGCCTTAGGTAAGCAAGAGTTAGAAGAAGCTGCGCTCTATGTTCTTGATTTTTCAAGAACTAAAGGCGATTTTGTTTCAGTTTCAGAAAAAGACCTTCTTTCTCGCTTTAAAAATGGAAATGAGAAGACGATCCTGAAAGGATGTGGTGGTGAGTCGAGGCTCATGCAATGTGTTAGAAAGCTTGTCAGTCAAAAATATTTATATAAAGAAGCTAGCACCTTTATACCAACACCACTTTTGGTTCAGCGTATTGCTGCTGTTCAGTAAAAGAATAGTAAAGCTCAAGATTTTAAACCCGTATCACGTAAGTGATGCGGGTTTTGATTTTTTTAATTTTTCGCTCTATAATATAAAGTATGATATATATTAAAAATTACAAAAAAATTTTAAACTTACTTGCGATTGTGGGGGCGGTATTTTTTTTATCAATAATGTATGCTCATGCCGAGGTCTATACCGCAGAATTTCGAGCTTCAGTCGATTCTTTAGGGATTGAAGGTGATGGTATCTCCGCTTACCCAGCAGTTTCAGAAAACGGACGTTATATCACTTTTGAATCTGATGCCACTAACCTTGTGGCTGGGGATACAAACGGAACACAAGACATATTTCTTCACGACACTCAAACAGGAACAACTACACGTGTGTCGGTAGACTCGGTGGGTACGGAAAGTAATGGAGGTTCGATTCGGCCAGATATTTCAGAAGATGGTCGTTACATAGTATTTAATTCTGGAGCTACAAACCTTGTGGTTGGTGACATAAATGGCGCTGACGACATCTTTCTTCACGACACTCAAACAGGAATAACAACACGTGTATCGGTAGATTCAGTAGGTGCGGAAGCAGATGACAGTCACTATGATGCTGTAATATCTGACGACGGACGGTATGTTGCCTTTGAATCTGATTCTACAAATCTTGTAGCTGGCGATACAAATGGTTCGCCTGACGTGTTTCTGCACGACACTCAAACAGGAATAACAACACGTGTATCGGTAGATTCAGTAGGTGCGGAAGGTAACGGTACTTCTACGGACCCCGACCTCTCTAGTGATGGTCGCTATGTAATATTTAAGTCGAGTGCCACCAATCTCGTAGCGGGAGATATAAATGGTGTGAACGATATCATTCTGCACGACACTCAAACAGGAACAACTACACGTGTATCGGTAGATTCAGTAGGTGCGGAAGGTAACGGAAGTTCTGATGCTGGTGTTATCTCAGAAAACGGACGTTATATCACTTTTGAATCTGACGCCACTAACCTTGTGGCTGGGGATACAAACGGAACACAAGACATATTTCTTCACGACACTCAAACAGGAACAACTACACGTGTGTCGGTAGATTCCGAGGGAAACGAGAGCGATGGTAATGAATATCATGCATTTATGTCGGGTGATGGTAATCGAATTGTATATACATCAAGTTCGACTAACCTCGTAGTCGGAGATACAAATGGTGTGTTTGACAACTTTCTTTATAATGTGACAACAGGTGCCACACAAAGAATTTCAATTAATGAATTGGGCGTTGCAGGAAACGCAAATAGTTTTTTCCCTGTTGTTACAGATGATTTTGAATATATATTTTTCCATTCTGATGCAGCAAACTTATTAGACAATGACACAAATGGTGTGCGAGATATTTTAGTATCGCAAATTTTAGAACCGTATGAGCTCGTTGAAGTTACTCCTATTCCATCAGAGGCAACAGGTGATACCGCAGTATATTACTACAGTGTTTCAGGTCGTGGTGAGTATGCTTATCTTGTAGACATGTGTGGAGGTGATTCAAATGCTGTGATTGACCACAATGAAGGAACATTTACAATTACAGGTCTTGAAGTTGGACAGACATATGAATGTGATTTTGCAATTCAAAATCTTGCAGGGTCGCCGTCACTCACCGTCGGTCCATTTACAATTATAGAGCGTAGTGTTTCTCGTAGCAGTGTAGTTTTTGGATGTAAGGATGCAGATGCAAAAAACTATGAACGCTTCTCGCGTCACAAGCAATCATTATGTGAATATGAAAGCACGCTGGACCTAACTTCTGCAGCGCCTATTAACGATAAGGTAGTAACCACAACACTGGTCACAAACATCTCACTTCTTTCAAACAAACTTACACGACAAGGAGCGAGAGGAGATGCTGTTAAACAACTACAAACCGCACTTAACACACACGGACACTCTCTAGGTACAGATGGTATCTTTGGACCCAATACACTTAAAGCTGTTAAAACATTTCAATTAGCAAATGGATTAGTTGTTGATGGTGTTGTGGGGAAGAATACGTTAGGTAAGTTGTAGTAAGCTGGTTCGAACACTCCTTAGCTCTGCGGGCTTTTTAAAACCCTTACTTTTGTGAGGGTTTTTGTATATACTCTTCTGTATGTTTCTAAAAAGACTTTGCAAAAAGATATGTCCACAAAAACCTCCACGAGAGGTTGTATTAGTTTTTCCTTATAATTCTAAAAAAAGGGAGATCTTGTTGATTAATGAATTCATTAATCATTACGATCGTTCGTTCTGGAAATTTGTCAGTGGTGGTATTGATAAAAAAGATACTGATCATTTAACTCACGCTAGAGAAGAGTTGGCAGAAGAGCTTGAAATGGAAGCGGAGAATTTTTATCATCTACACTCTTCAGAAAAGGTATTTGGTGCTCGAGGTCTGCATGCGTATGTTGCAGAAAATCCTCAGAAGATGAAAAACCCACCCGTTAATCCTGATACTGACATTATCACGGAGACACGTTGGGTAGGCGAAAAAACACTGCATGAAATGATCGACAATAAAAAGCTGTTGTGGAATGAGAGCAGTTTAATGGCATTGCAGGTTTTTCGTCTTTATAAAGATAAATAAACACTAATGCTGTTGTTATTTTTTTATTTATGAATCTTTCGACAAACTTTTATACGGTAAGATATTTTTATCAAAGGAAAAGTGTGATTTTGAGCAGGTTATACTTTTTCTCAAGAAGTTAAACTATTATGAGAAAATACAAAAAAAAATTTATATTGTTCTTAGAGCAGTGTTCGGAATTTAATAAAGAGGAAAAAGAGCACATTATTCATAGTCTTGATAATAGGCAAGCTTTTTTAGTGTTTCGCTTATCGCTACTCTTGTTAGGGTGGAGCATCACCATGGCTTTTGTAGATATTTTTTTGATTTCAGGATTGGTTGTATATATATTCATGCATTCTATGGGAGTAGGAATACTGACAGTACCTGCTGCATTTCTAGTGATAAATATTATTTTTAAATTTATCACTATTTGTTATATGTCAAAAGGAAGGATTGCATACCTTGTTCTATTTATTGCAAGCCTTCCATACGTTGGGTTTGCATTTCTGCTTGGTCATACGTTACAAAAAAATACATTATTTCGAAAAGCTCTACTACGCTATGTGTCGTATCAAAAGAAAGTACTACTAAAATTACCTTTAAGAGAGAGGCGTTGAATTCATCTTTCTATATTCATGTACAAACACAATACAGGCTGAAGCTAGAGCTATACATGCCATTCCAGCAAGTTGACCATTTTCTCCTGAAAAACCTAATATAGTTACGTGAAAATATAAGGCGCCTACCATTAGTCCTGCGACACCGGCTGAGCCGACAATAGCTGTTCGGGGAATGAGAAATAACATCACGATAGTAAGTTCAATAATTCCAACACTGATTCTTCCTACAGATTCAGGTGCATCAAAAAGTCCAAGACTGGTAAAAAGTTCTACTGATTGAGGGTGTCCTGTAAATTTAAAAAAAAGTGTTTGCAAAATAATAAGAGATCCAAGTGCTTTAAGGAGCCATATAAGCCAAAATATAATTTTCTTTTTTTTCATAGTGTTTATTATATATATTGTATGGTTATACACAAATCTTTAATACGGAAGTACTCTGGTGCAAGTACAAAATCATCAAAATGAGTTGTAAAAAGTCTTGAGTAGGAGGTAGTCGAGGTTCGAAACCTTCTCATATCTGCGAGCTTTTAAAAAAGTATCCGAAAGGGTGGTTTTTGTATTGAGGAGACTATATAATTATTATATGCAAAATTTTGAATGGTATTCACAATTAATAAAACCATCCTGGTCGCCACCGTCGTGGTTATTTGGTCCTGTGTGGTCAGTGTTATATATGCTGATAGCAATTTCTTTTGGAAAAGTGTTCTATATGTTTTTCCAAAACAAGATTAACTTCATTGTACTCCTTCCGTTTATTCTCAATATCATATTCAATCTTGCTTTCACACCACTTCAATTTGGGCTAAAGAATAATCTATGGGCGTCAATTGATATATTGCTTGTTCTAGGAACATTAGTGTGGGCAATGATAGCTATATTTCCACATGCAAGATGGATTACTTACATACAGGTTCCATATTTAGCTTGGGTTACTTTCGCAACCGTGTTGCAGCTTACTATTACATATCTCAATATATAGTATAATAGCGATATGGATATTTTAATCTCATTTATAGTAGCAATTGGAATTAACATGTTGATGTTCATTCCAGCATTTATTTGGAAGACAGACAAACTTACTGATATATCATACGCGGTGACATTTGTTGCGTTGGTGTTATTTGGTTTTTTAACTAATGTAATTACTCTGCCGAAAATTATATTGCTCGCAATGATTTCTGTGTGGGCTATTCGTCTTGGAACATACCTACTGGTTCGCATTTGGAAAACAGGACGTGATCGACGTTTTGATGATAAGCGTGACTTCTTCTGGAAATTTCTAGGTTTCTGGCTACTTCAAGGTTTAACAGTGTGGGTGGTTATGATCCCGTCGACGTTTTTTCTAGGAATAGATGAAACATACATGACAGCTCTTTCTTTTGTTGGACTAGGAGTCTGGGTGGTAGGATTGATTTTGGAATCTTTAGCAGACGCCCAAAAATATAAATTTATTAATAATGTGGACAATAAAGGAAAGTGGATTCAGTCTGGCGTATGGAGTTTTTCACGTCACCCAAACTACCTTGGTGAAATAATGGTATGGATAGGAGTATATCTCTTCGTAATTTGTTCACTTCCTCTATCTGAGAAATTAGTTTCTCTTATTGGTCCGCTATTTATCGCAGGATTAATTATTTTTGTGAGCGGTATTCCGTTACTTGAAAAATATTCAGACGATAGATGGGGAGAAGATCCAAAGTATCAGGCATATAAAAAACAAGTCGGTGTATTGTTCCCAAAGATTTTTTAGTAATTTTATCATGCAGGTTTGAACGCCATCAATAACTTAGAGCTTTTAAAAAATCCTTTAACCATAGAATTTTTTATATGAGAAGGTAGAAGTATTTAATTAATGATCCCTAAAAATGGGTACTCCAGTCTTTTTTTTATCTCTTCTCCCGGAAGAAGTAGGTGAGGGTAAGTATCACCATCAACATACATTGAATATATTGTATTTAAATTATCCCTTGCTTGTAGGCTACTTGCTAGTCCAATACAGGACTTACCAAACTTATTCTCTAAACCATCTATCATCTGCAAAATATCATCTTTTGATTTAGAGGTATTTAGCTCTCCAAACAAGTCATTTTGGATAACACCACCACTAAGACTTGAGCATGTTACTGAAACTTGTCTGTACAATACACCTTCCTTGTATAGTTTTTTGAGTAACTCTTTCGCCTTTGATAGTAGAAATTCGGGATCCCTAGATGGCGATAGAAGAGTAACAAATAACTGTGTGTGGCCGAGGTTCTGGTCACGAATTTTCAGCCCTATCCTTTTAGTGAAAAGATTTTCCTTTCTCATTCTTCGTGACAAGTGTTCAATATTCATTGATGCCTGGCTACATAAATAATCATACTTAATAGTTGCAGTAAAAGACCTGTCTCTACTCATACTTTTAATACGTTCTTTTTGTTTTGGAATAGTAACTACTTCACCCAGTACCTGTTTTTGCAGAGCAGGCATTGAAATAGAAAAGGTAGACCGCAACCAATCAGGGGTAGCTTTTGCAAAATCACCAATCGTATTTATTCTATAACTCTGTAACTTTTTATAGCTTTGTGTTCCAATCCCGGATAATTTATTTATAGGAAGGTGATAAATTTGGCCTTGAATGTTTTCATCATCGAGGATTGTTATACCATGAGGCTTATTCATTCCTGAAGCTAGTTTAGCTAAAAGAGGTGTTCTAGCTAAACCGAAAGAAAACGTACAACCTAGTTTTTTATAGAGTTCTTTCTGTAACCTTTCTACAAGTTTTTCTGCTTCACTGAAATCAGCTACCCAAAGACTAATTTCAGAAGCTCCTTCATCTATAGAATTCTGCACAAGGTCAGGAAGGTGTGTTCGTATGATACGTTGCATTCTTTTTGAAAAGAGACCGTACGCATGAAAATCAGAAGCTACAATTTGAACAGAAGGATATTTATTTCTAACAGTTACAATAGGTAGGACACGTGATACCCCTAACGCTTTAGCAGGGTAGCTAAGAGCAGATACAATGCCTCCATTTTGACCTACTACAATAGCCTTACCACCAAGCTCTCTATGTAGGACTTGTTCTACTGAAGCAAAAAAAGCATCTGCATCAATGTGAGCATGAATTTGATTTCTGCTATTTCTTTGTTTCATACTTTCGTACAACAGAGCGAACTACTGCATGTATTACTAAATCACCATCTGGATGAATATCAGGGTAAGCATCATTAGCAGCTACAAGACAATACTTTGAATTTTTCTTTTGTAAGTACTTCATAGTCCAGTCATCATTTATCTCAGCAATAACAATATCTCCAATAGTGTAATCTTGAGTTCTTTCTACTATTACGTAGTCACCTTCAAGTATGCCTGCGTCTATCATAGAGTCACCAGAGACTTTTAGAATGTATGTTGCGTCATGCTCATTTACTAACCATTCATCCAGAGACAGGTGTTCACTTTTGTCCTCTGACGCAAATGTAGGGAAGCCAGCCTGAACGGTCCCAAGAATCTGAATTCCTTGAAATTGATTTCCTGGTATTAATAATCCCTTGGAATCTTTCTTTAATATGTCAGCATTCATAAAAGATTTTGCTAGGCCATATGCTGCATTCTTTGACTTAAAGCCATAGAGCTTTGCTAGCTCTGAGTAGCTAGGCATGCGTTTATTTCTGTTATAGAAAGAGATTAATTTTTCCTTATTGTGTTTCATATGTAAAGTATATATGAACGAACGTTCAGTTACAAGAAAGCTTAGTTAGTATAAATAGTTTCGAACCTCTGGTATACTTTTAATATGAAATTTATATATATTGTTATTTTTATACTATTTACTGTTCTTGTCTTATGGGTAATAGGGGGTTATGTTTTTATGAGGAAGATTGAGACTCCGAAATTTAACGTTATTGAAGTAAAGGATTCGTATGAGACTCGTCTGTACGAACCATTTATAATTGCGTACACCGTGGTTGATGGTACATATAGAGAGTCTATACGAAAGGGTTTCGGTAGTATCGCTGATTATATTTTTGGCAACAATACTATTCAGAAAAAAATTGCAATGACCGCTCCTGTGATCGAACAGCAGGAGGAAGATGGAGAAACAATTGCCATGACCGCTCCTGTGACAGAGCAAGAAGACACATCAGGCCGTCGCACCATATCATTTGTAATGCCTTCACAATATACAATCGAAACATTACCTACTCCTAATAACCCAAAAGTTAAGTTGAAGCAGGAGTCTGAAAAACTACAGGCAGTGTATAGTTTTTCGTGGTGGGCAACCAATACGAGAGTGGAAAAGAAAAAGAAAGATTTTATAAATGTACTCAAGAAGGATGGCTTCGAAATACTTAGCGAGCCCAAATATGCCGGATACAACCCTCCTCTTACTATTCCGTTTATGCAACGTCATGAAATTTTAGTAGAAATCAAATAGGATTTCACTCTTGTAAGTCTTGCGAGACTTACAAATCCTAGTGCCTAAGATTTATTGTTTATCTTAATTATAAAAAAAGCTACAATATATATATTAATAAGTACACTACACATACACTATGAACATTATTCAAAATTCAATTATTAAATCAGTTATTGTTGCAGTATTAACTACTACAGCCTTCTTTATTTTTGCCTCAAACGCTTTTGCTGTTGCACCAACTTTTTTTGCAGGAAATATTTTTGATAGCGATGATGATGGAACGGTCGATAGAATTAATGTGGTTTTTACAAGTGGATTTACAAGCTCTGATTTAGGTGCGGGAGAAATTACTTCTGACTGGACATACAGTGGAGGCTCTGTTGGAGGTTCATTAGGGACTGCAACAGCTCAAGGTTCAACAATAATTAGTTTTGTTATCGTTGGGGCAAATCCTGGTGTGACAGGGGGAGCAATGCCAACGATGTCTTATGATAACGATGATGCAGATGACTCAATATCAAACGTGGATGGGGCAATGGGATCTGTAGGACCAATTTCGCTCAATGATGGTGCTAACCCTGTAATAGTTTCAATTTCATCTGATAAAGCAGATGGGTCATATACAGTTGGTGAGGTAATCGATATTGATGTAACCTTTTCTGAACCTGTTGAGTCTACTGGTAATGTAACTGTTACGTTAGAGACGGGTGATATAGATCAAACGTGTACGTTTGCACTAGCTCGTACTGCAACTGGAACATGTGACTACACGGTCCAGACTGGAGACCAAAGCGCTGACCTAGAAGCAACGGTGACAGGTACAGTTAATGATGGATATTATCTTACTCTAACAAATTTCATCCCAACAACCACGTTGGCAGCGTCAAAGGCTTTAGTTATCGATGCGGCTGTGGTAGTTGTTTCTGAGGCTCGTCGCTCATCATCTTCAACTAAAAAATCAAAGGCTATAGCTAAAGCTGCTTTTGAGAAGTACTATGATACAGAAGTGGGAGAAACAACAACACCAACTACTGTAACTACAAAAACGACAACAGACACCTCACTCCTCTCAAATAAACTTACAAAAAAGGGGGCCAAAGGAGATGCTGTTAAGCAACTACAAAACTCACTTAATGCTCATGGTGCAACACTAACTCCTGACGGTATATTTGGGCCAATGACTTTGCAAGCTGTAAAAGCATTTCAGTCAGCAAATGGATTAGACGCTGATGGTATTGTAGGACCTAAGACGTTAGATAATCTATAGCATACAGCTTCGAACATCTTCAACGGTTTTTATATGAGGAGGACAGAGGCGAGTGGTTTTGGTATACTAGCTTTTATGAAAAAAATTTTTATATTTGCAATCTTCCTTTCTTTTTTCTCACCAGCTGCTTTTATTCAGGCTGAAGAGTATCAATGTAATGTAAGTTCAACACGAGCAGCAGGATGTGAGCCATATTATGAAGTGAAGCACGTATGTCCATTTTCTCAAGAACTCAACGAAAAACGTACAACAGAGATGAAAAATGGAAAACCAACATATCCAGAATTCTGCAAGACTTGTGGTAATGAGTCTGAGATACCTTCACGTTGTCAGGCAACTCGTATCTCTCAATTAACACTAGAGCATAAAACAGAGACAGTACAAGATAGCGCAGAAGTAGTAACTGAAACCGTAAACAAAAAAGTTGATGTCACTAAAAATAGTATTCTCAAAAATGCCTATGGAGGTTTTAAGATTGCTGTTTCAAAAACTTGGAGCTGGCTCAAGATTGCTTTAAAGGGTGACAAATTTGAAATAAAAAATCCTTCTACACCTGTTGCTGGGGTGAGGGGTTAGGTTTAACTAGGTGCGAAACCTGCAACAGTTCAGATCTTATAAAAACCCTGTACTATAAAGGGTTTTTTATATTTAATTCATACTAAAAAAAATATAATAGTAAAAGTTAGCAATAAAGAAAGTACACTCCAAAAAATAAGCCACATTGAAAAAAAGTTGGGAGCTACCGAAAGAGCGCCTTATTGAGTTTTTCATTTATATTTTTAGCGATATCTACTTTCGGTGCAGGCATGATTTTTTATGGATTTGAAAAAGTTATTGACAGCTTTCCTTTCTTAGCTCAAATCCCGAAATGATGATAGGTGTAGGTATTCTTTTACTAGTTATAACAGGAGCTGTATATCGTAAGTTATAAAGATTGTAGCTTAATTCTTAACAGTCTTGAAACATGTGTATGTTAAGATATACGTATTACTATTTAATTATTTAAATTATGACTATAAAAGTAACACGTATTATACTTGGAATTATTCTTGTCGTATTCGGCTTAAATGGATTTCTTCAATTTATGCCAATGGGAGGGGACATGTCAGAGGCTTCTATCGCATTCTTTACTGGATTAGGCGCTGTAACATATTTCATGCCGTTACTATCGCTGGTTAAATTATTCACTGGATTACTATTGCTTGCAAAAAAATGGGTTCCGTTTGCCTTGATTCTGCTTGCTCCAATTTCAGTTAATATTGTGCTGTATCATATTTTTGCACAGCCAGAAACTATCTTTCCAGGATTAGTAGTGTTCGCACTTAACTTCTTTTTAGGATATAAATACTGGGATTCATACAAGCAATTGTTTGTATAAGAATATTTCTCATAGATTAAAGGCCTGTTAGTTTTAGCTAACAGGCCTTTTGTTTTGTCTTCATTTGGGACATGTTTTCACTGATTAGGCAGTGAGCACCTCATTAATAGAAACGTTAATGGTGCGGTTCAGCATATCAGCACGGTTATCTGTATTGATATTTGTACCTCCTTCGATAGACAGGATGTGTCCATTGATAATCCATTGCGCATTGCTTGATTCTGGCTCAAAATCAGTGTACTGACCTAATAAGCTGTTCAAGAAGTCGGCTGTAACACCAGGCTCTTTGAAGAAGCATACCAGTCCGGTCCATTGAGGAATATCAAACGTAAGGACGAATCCTTTTTCAGTGTATTGCTGAGATAGAAGAACGATAATCGCATCAATCTGTACTCGGCTCAAAGGAACCATTCCTTTTACAGTAAGCATAATTCGACCATCTGCAAGATCTGTAGGAATTACGCTGTTTACGTAATCAAGCACTGTCTGTGAAGCTAGTGCTTTGTCGTATGTGCGCATAGCGTTAACAAGTCCAACCCAGAACATGGTGATCATCACCGTTCCTTCTAGTCTTGTCATCGCAATTCCATTCCAAACGTTTTCAACGTTTGTCAATGTCTTGCCAGCCAATGAAAGAATCAAGTAGCTAACAATTGAAGTCTGCTCCGTCCCTTCAAAGAAACGAATGAAGGTCGACACGCTCACTACCTCATTCAAGGCGATGTTTGTGTATTCCGTTGTCAAAATTTCCGCAGTCACATAATTCTCAGGATTCTGAATAAAATCTGGATTGTCATCGGTCGTGAATGTCACTAGCGATACAACCATAGACAGAACTTCTCTGAAGGTGTTTACGGTGTTCATCAATACTGCAAATAGCGTTAGCACTTGCAGGTAACTGTACCCCTTTGGGAATACGATTGTTTTTCCTAATGTGTTTTTCATGTCAATTTGTTCTAAATGATTTTTGTATATTTTTTTTAAAAATTGTGTCCCAAATGAAAGACAGCAAAAGCACTGCCTAGGCAATATTCTTGCTGTCGTTCATTTGGTAAATCATTATTTGTAAAAGATCAAACAGGGAAGATCATAACAAACAATAGAATATTGTCAAGAGTGAATAAGTTATGTTATATTTATATTTAGAAGTGCACTTTTACATACGTCTCGGCGCATAACGTACTTCATAAAAAAAATGTAATACGATTATGAATAACCAATGGGTTGTCGTAAACGGAGTATTAATGAGATGGAGTGACTATCTCGAAATGCTTCAGGCATGACATGATTAGGTACCCTACTGTTAAGTTCTTCTAAAGAACTTAACTTCTATTAGTCTATTAGATAGACGAATGACGGAGCTTTGCTGAGGGTATAAATAGGAGAAGGATCTTTAAAATTATTTCACCATGAAGATCTTTAGGGATGTGGTGTTTAGCAAAAAAAATGTTAATAAAAGTCCTTGATAATTTATTATCAAGGCACCCCCTAATAACATGTGTATGTTATCTGATGATTCGGAAACGATGAAAGAGGGTAAATAGACTTAAGAATAAAATAATGAGTTAGCTATAGATTTATTTAAAAAATAGTGTATAGTACCCTCATATGGCAAAAAGAATAGCATCAGTTGGAACGATGAAAACTTCTCGTTCAAAGAAAACAAAAAAGCGTCTTGAGATCAAGCGAGAACGGCTTACAGAATTAGCTGCAAAGCGAGATCCAAAAAAGCGCAAAAAACTTACAAAATAAATTAAAAAACACTCCGCTCGGAGTGTTTTTTAGTGCCTGTATTATTTAACTTGTGGCGGACGCCAGAAGATGCTTTCAAGTATGCCGTGACTATGTCCGTGTATAAGATGTTCAGCGTAATGAATACCGTCGTTGTGACATTTTTTCAGAACTTTTGTATTTTCAAATGTTCGAATGTCGCCACTGTAGGTTGCACCCATAACCTTGGCTCCAAAGTATAGAAAAAGTCCACGTAGCCAGAATGCAGGGAATGTAAAGAAGAGGATTTTCTCGGCCCAGTTTGGCGTACCCCCTGATACGAGAAAGTATGTTTTTAGATGACCTAATTTTCCAACAGGTTGATTAAATTTATTTCTTTGTTTTACATCAAGTGCAAAAAATCGCATTCGGTCGATAAAGTTTTTTAAATGTCCTGGCACCGAAAAATTATATGTCGGTGTTGCGATGACGAGGCCTGTAGCTTCGTCGGTTAGTTTGCGTGCAAGTTCAGCGAAAGCCTGTTCGTGGTCTTCGGTGCCCTTACTGTTTGCATGATGATACATATCAATAGGAATATCTTCGAGGTAGATTTTTTCAATTTCAATTCCGTCGACTGTTTCTGCGCCTGCAAGGAAATGGTCCAACATAGTGTCAGAGTTTCGTTTTCGTGATGGTGAGCAGGATAGTGCGATGATTTTCATATGTTGTTAGTATAGCATTTGTTATACTTTAATATGTGAATAAACAACCAGCACTATTTACTCAAAAAGTTCGCGAAATTGCCAAAAGTGTTCCATCTGGCAAAGTTGTTACTTATGGAATGTTAGCTAAAGCTGCAGGTGGAGGTGGGCAAGCAGCTCGTAGTGTATCGAGCGTTCTAGCTAAAGATCCTGAATACAAGAAAATTCCATTTCATCGCATCGTATATTCTGACGGGCGTGTTTGGTGTAATGATTCGGGTGACAGTGACCGGATAAGGAAGTTAAAAAAAGAAGGTGTCGCAATAGATAAAAAAGGAAAGATTGTTAATCTTCATGATTATCTGTTGTTTGATTAGGTAATAATGGTTCCATCTGTGATAGAATAATAATATGAATTTTGAATTTACTAAATTTCCAGAAAATATTGATTATGGCCCCTCAACACTAGAGGAGCGTGCAATGGCGCGTAATATTTTACTAAGAGATCCTGATAATGTTAAGCTGCCTAAAGAAGATTTAGAGAAGCTAGTAGCTGCAGAAGTAAACCCTCAAGATTAGTTGCTATTGGGTATGGAAATAAAATACGAACAATTAGTATCTGTATTACAACAAGCTCAAGCTGCACACCATGAATACGAGCAAGGTTTTCTTGTTGGTGCACGTGACGAGTCTTGGGCATCCTGGTATGCAGCATTTACAGTAGGGCGATTAAATAATTCACACATTTCACCAACAGGAATGACACAACAAATTATAGAAGCTGATACTGCTTATCAAAACTGTGATTCCGAAGAAGAGTGGGGAGTTTTCGTTGCCCAGTATATATTAGATAATTTACCTACTGAATAAATAAAACATGGAATATGGTTTTAAAGAAATATTTGGATTAATTGCAATCCTTATTGCAATCATTAGTTATGTTCCATATTTTGCTGGAATCTATAAAGGTGCAGTAAAACCACATGCATTTACATGGACGATATGGGGAATACTCACGCTTATTGCATTTTTTGCACAATGGTCTGATGGTGGTGGAGCAGGAGCATGGGTTACAGGGTTTACAGCTCTTGTATCTTTTTTTATTGTTCTTACGGCTATTCGTAATGGTTTTAAAAATATTACAAAAACAGATTGGATTAGTTTCGCAGTGGCAGTATTGTCTATTCCACTATGGATTATTACCAAGAACCCGTTATGGTCTGTAATTTTGATAACAGTTATTGATGCATTAGGTTTTTATCCAACAATTAGAAAAAGTTATACAAATCCATATGAAGAGCCAGCAGTTACATATGGTCTCTCAAGTATAAAGTTTATTTTTGCGATTTTTGCCTTAGGTAATTTCTCGGTTATTACTGTCTTGTACCCAGCTTCACTTGTTCTGGCGAATGGATTATTTGTTGTGATGTTGTGGTGGAGAAGAAAGGGGGTTACGAGCTAATTTCCCACTGAAGGAAAAGCTTCCTTGTCACTTCGGGGCGCAGAAGCAGGTTCGGTTGGTGGTTCATAATATTTATCCAAAAGGTATAATATGAGCCCTTCAGGTTCTAGATTGTATTCGTTGTAGAACTTGTATCGATCTTTTTCTGTGCCAGTATTTATGAATGTTGTTAATAAGTCCTCCCAAAGTTTATTTGCAGCAGCAGAATTATCTTTAGGGGTCCCGTCTATCATCTCTAGTAGTGCAGGCGTCATAGGAAATTTTTCATAGTCTCTAGAGAGCACTCTTTCTTGATCGCGCACAATTTTATGTAACACCGTTTCTTTTATGTGTGTATCATAGGCGCTCTGGAAAGATGTTTCAACTGTATCAGCATATTCTGGGTATAGTGTACGTAATTCTTCAATAGATGTGATTAATAATTTGTCTATTGTACCGTCATTCTTTTTCGAAATAATACGTACTCCATCAAGCTTTTCTCCTTCATAAAAGGCATAAAGAGACTGTTCGAGATCTTTGTTCTCAAAACGTAGAGAATGGGTAAAGCTTCGATCATTTTGAATTTTGTCTTCATTATATTTTCCTTTGAAATCTACATCTGTAATATCATCAAGTGACTGGTTGTTAGCTTTTGAGATAAGAGGGTAGAAGTATCGCTGCATGAGATGAGTAGCTAACTTAGTCGGCTTTACGTTATATTTTTCGTAAAACTTGTAAAGCTCTTCGTCGTTACTTTTTGGAAGTAGAAAGCCATAAATTCCATCATATCCATCGGCTGCTCCGCCCGCATTATGTTTTGCAGCTTCGCCTTCAATAAGTTGCATAAGTTCTTGAGTCAAAGGAAAGCTGTCATAATCATTCAAAAGATTTTTTTCTTTTTCAGCAATAAGCGCCCTTAGTGTATTAGGTTCTATCTCTTGTTGAGAAAAGTTATTGATAATTAGCGGGGTATCTATTTTTGATTGATCAAACTGAGTTTCTGAAAATTCATGTAGAGCGTTATTATCTTTAGGTGTGGTGTCTTGTGACAAGGCAGGGGTTGTTGCTGCAAATAATGCTCCAATAACTGGAACAGCTTTTCCAATTTTTTTTAGCTTACTTTCAGTTTTTCTCTCAGGTTCACTATTGAGGTTTAATTCAAATTTATTCATAATTTTATTTTACAGTATTTATCATGTAGCAGCAAAGAAAGGCGAGGTAAATGTAGCTTGACAAAGGTACATTTATATGATATTATTAAATATAGTAAATAGTTCGTTCAAATCAAAAAAATGTATGGTTTTTGAGGTTTATTACTATTAAGAATTGGTTATTAAAGAAGATTTATATCTTTTTTAATAACCAATTCTTAATTAACTAAATCCTTTAAATCATGAAAAAGCCTATTCTAGTAATTACTGCAGTTCTTGCAGTTGTGGTATCTATCGTAGCAGCTACGTATACAGAGCATTCTGGTGTAGTGGTACGTAAATCAATTACTTCTGATTTGTCAGAAGACGAGAAACAGCAACAAAAAATGTTGTTCGATGGCGATCATTATTACGTAATTGCACTTGAGAACGGAGATCATGTTAATGCTGTTCTTGTCTTGAGTTTCCTAGCTAGCGGAACTGACGTTAAGGTAAGCAATTACCTTAATGGTGGAACTTACCTTATTAAATAAGGTGTAGTTGAAATAAATTTGAGTCCTGTGAAAGCAGGACTCTTTTTCTATATGAAAGACAAATCTATCTCATGCGTATACAATAGGTAGGGTGAATAATTCATTAGACAATACAACTGATGCGCAATTGGTGTCGCAAAGTCTTGAAAATGCTGATTATTTCAGCGGTATTGTCGAGCGATATGAATTAAAGCTTGATCGATATATTCGTAGACGCGCTCGCGTTACCAACGAAGATGTACAAGATATACTTCAAGATATTTTTATACGAACCTATACACATCTAAATGATTTTGATCCAAAACTTTCTTTTTCGTCATGGATCTATCGTATTGCACATAACTACATAATTAGCTGGTATCGCAAAAATAATGTTCGCACTCGAGATCGTATAGGTGATGTTGAGCAAGATGTTATGCACAATGTCGCTGACTTATATGACGCGGAACACTTGCAATGGTCAGGAGAAATGAAAGGAACAATTGCGCAATATTTCGGAGAAATTTCTGATAAGTACCGTGAAGTAATTTTGTTGCGATTTTTCGAAGACAAGGACTACGAACAGATCGGTGATATTTTAGAGATTCCGCCAGGTACTGTCGCAACACGGTTAAATAGAGCTAAGAAGCAATTGGAAAAAGAGCTCGCTAAACACATGTAGAACTATGAATAAAAATCTGATACAAAAAATAAATAAAGAGATTAAAGATAACGATTTGAAACCAACAAAACGCTGGATTTTTCAAGTAAAAAATTTGGCACTGTGGATTCCTGGAATACTTTCAATAAATATTGGAGCACTTGCTGTGTCTAGTTTAATATTTGGTATTGACCATGGTGGGTTACGTTATGCTTCATATTTCGAAACATCATTTTTAATTGTAGCGATTCAGGCACTGCCATATATCTGGATTATTCTTGTAACAGTTTTTGGAGGTATCGCCATTAGGTCACTGCGTATTACGCGTCATGGATATAGGTATAAAGCTGCTACATTAATATTAGTAAGTTTGATAATGAGTATCATACTTGGTGGTGTTGGATATGTTACTGGAATTGGTCAGTATATTGATAGTACGTTAGAGCAAGTCTCTCCGCGTATTTCAGCACTTGGACAGCAACAAGCTTTTTGGAATAATCCAGAGCATGGGCGATTAGCAGGTACTGTCCGTAAGGTGCATGATGAATTCTTTACCGTAAAAGATATAACAGGTGAGACATGGCTCGTAACGCTTGACGAGGTCTTTAGAAAAGACTCAGTGATTCTTAATGCGTTAGTTGATAGAAATAATAAAGTTCGAGTTATTGGTTATCTTGATGCAGAAATCGATCAGACGTTTCATGCGTGTTTTGTGACACCTCTTGTTGAATCGCGACTTGGTGATGCACGTCGATTACCAATTCCGCCACATACTGCAGGTCAGCTGTCAGAGACATGTCGGGACGTATTACAAGAAAGAAATTAAAAATGAAAGAAACTGATGTGTAGTGCGTAGTAATAGATGTAGGGCCCACTACACATTACAAATAACTTTAATTTATATATGAAAGCAAAAACACTAACATTTACAAGTATTGCCGCAGCATCAATGATTGCATTGTTTGCACTTAGCGCGATGACAGCATTTGCCGCAGAAGACAAGCCTCGATTGCGATCGCAATTGCGTGACGACGTTCAAGAAGCACGTCAAGATTTCCAAGAAAATTTAAGCGACGAAGATAAAGAAACTTTGGAAGAAGCACGTGAGCTTCATGAGGCAGGAGATCAAGAAGCTGCGCGAGCACTACTTGATGAATCTGGTATTGTTCCACCACGTATGGAAGTAAAGGGAGAAGTTCGCGAAGAAAAACAAGAAGTACGTGATGCTATTAAGGCAGGTGATTATAATGCATTTTTAGAAGCAACGGAGGACGGTCCTGTCGATGTACAGTTAACAGAGGAGCAGTTTGAGGGGCTATCAGAAATTCATGAATTACGAGAAGATGGAGATCATGAAGCAGCTCGAGAACTAGCTGAAGAGTTGAATCTACCAAAATTAGGAAAACGAGCAAGTAAAAAGTTTGTAGAAAATTTAAGCGATGAAGATAAAGAGGTACTAAGTGAGGCTCGAGAGCTGGCTCAAAGTGGAGATAAGGAAGCAGCTAAAGAGTTACTAGAAGAAGCAGGTATTGAAATGCCAGCAAAGAAACCAGGATTATTTAAACGAATCGGAGGATGGTTCAAGAAGAGTCAAGACTCTGAGTAGTAAATACTTTCATAAAAAAATGCCCGTTCGGGCATTTTTTTATGAAAGTGAGATATCATGATTTTTACATGTAATACAGGTTCCAAAAAACTCCAACATGTGACTGTTGATGTTCTTAAACTTCTTCAGATTTTTCTCGAGCGGTGAAATTTTATTTTCAATACATAAGTCAACATCTTCTCGAATGCCACATGTTGTACAAGTTACATGATGATGGTGTGTATCTTGTAATTCAAAATATGCCTTACCGTCTCGAAAATCAGTTTGATATACAATACCTTTTTCTACGAATACTTCGAGCATTCGGTAGATAGTGGTAACGTTGCTAGGTACACTTGATTTAATTTGTTCAATCGACAATGGGGTGGGGCTTTGTCGTAGTACTTGCAGTAAAGAAGTACGACCTAAGGTAACCTTAAGACTGTGAGTCTTTAGTATGTTGTTGATGTCATTGTTGTTTATTTTCATATTTTCTACTATACTACAAATGCAATTAATTTGCATTTAAAAATAATCTACGAAATATACTTATGTTGGGACAAATTATACTATACTCATTCCTGATTATGCTTGCATCACTTGGTGGTGTGTTATTTATATGGAAAGGTATTGGGAAAATAATTGAAAGAAATTTGAGCTTGCTTGTTTCATTTTCTGCTGGAGTGTTCTTGGTAGTAGTATTTCAATTAGGACAAGAGACACTGCATCATGCTGATTAGGCAGGGCAAGCATGGTTATGGATTTTGGCTGGTGTTATTTTGATTACACTAATATTCAGACTTCTTCCATCATTTCATCATCATCATGATGATGCACACCATGACCATACGCATAGTCGTATTGATGCGCGACGTATTATGATTAGTGATGCTATTCATAATATAGGTGATGGTATTTTAATTGCGGCAACATTTTCAATCAGTATGCCGTTAGGTATTGCGACTGCCATTAGTATTTTAGTTCATGAATTTATTCAAGAGACTTCAGAGTTCTTTGTATTACGACAAGCAGGCCTATCAGTAAAGAAAGCATTACTCATAAATTTTGCAGTATCAGGAACTATTTTGATTGGCGCATTAGGAGGCTTCTTTTTGCTTGAAAGTTTTGAAATGTTAGAAGTTCCATTACTAGGTATTGCAGCCGGATCATTCTTGGTAGTGGTGTTACATGATTTGATTCCAGATTCAGTTCGACACTCTCGTGAGACAAAAAAGTATTTTAAATATATTGCCTGGTTTCTCATCGGAATTGCCTTAATGGTTGGTGTAAATCGCTGGCTTGATCATGCGCATGATGTAGATGATGGTCATGATGATGCAGTTCAAGGAAGCGAACATTTAGACGATAGTCATGAATACGAAGAAGAGTCTCATTACGGTCACAATCACGAATAAAAAAGAATGCCCTTCCGTTTGGAAGGGCATTTCGTTTGATAATATATAAGGAAATTACTTTTTAGAAAAAGCACAACCTGCTACAGGTAGGTGGTGTAATATTTTTCCTGATTTCATAACGAATTTTTTCGCCTGGTATAGATTGAATACCTCGCTTCCTTTTGCATCGTAACACGCAATGACGTAATCATCTTCCAGTAAGTATTCCAGCTCGGCTTTTTGCTCAGCAAGTTTTTCATCTTCAGAAATGAATCGCGGCTTTTTGGTTCGAGCTACTGTCACTGATTCACCATATGGATTTGGTATGTCTTGGCCTAATAGACTACAAGGTAGGGTTGAGGCATCGATCAGTGTCGGTGGCTTTTCGTAGTACGGCTCGATTTCTTCAATTCCGATAGGATCAATGATGGGCGGTAGCTGATCTTGGTTGAGTCGATAGTCAATAATAAAACTACACCACTCCCCAAAAGGCTGGTCGACCTGTCTCATTGTGCAATTAGGACATGACCGAACTGCGTCAGGGCGATAAATCGCACCAGGATATATACCTATACCAGGAGAACCAAGCGCAAAAGTCCATTCTATTGAGCTTGAATCCGTTGCAGTATTAAGTCTGTCGTAAAGCGGATTACTTGCCATAGTGTCCGGTATACTAAGGTCGACATATGTATCACCAAGACCAAACATAGAATGCCCTAGTTCGTGCATAGTAACTTTAAGCATTTCATTTGAAATGGTGTCGCGGGTAACGACGCTCATTTTCATACCATTGGTTCCCGGGATACCTGTTAGATCACCGTACCCTCCGCGTCTTCCGTCATTTACAATGACAAGAACTTGATCCACCTGAATATCAAGTGAGTCAATTATATGAATGAGTACTGAATCGTAGAGAGGTCGCACAAGTCTTGGTGTAATATTCATATAATTGAATACGCTACCCAAGGCTGTGTTTATTATAGTGTCACCCCACATTCCAGCGTTACGTTGTTGACTTACAAGGGTTACTATATGAAAGTTGATCCTATGCATATTGACCGAAATCGGATGCGTCTCCGACATCTTGTTTCTGATATTCAGCTGATCATTATTAAAGCGATCGATATCATCTATAGGGTAGGCATCGCCAATAATCAGGAGGTCGATAATGTCTTCAGACGGACCATTGATTTCAGATTCAACAGAAATAACTTGTGAAAAAAGAGTGTTACTCAAGCAGAGTAACAAAAACGTTAGTAAAGTTGGTATTTTTTTCATTTCCTAGTTGTTAAGGTGGGGTAAGTTCTGTATATAACTATAT
>Ga0222634_1000342_pt1 | contig 24115 bp, 22 predicted proteins | sample AntAcemetageno50_FD_179807 | JGI IMG/M metagenome (GOLD analysis project Ga0222634, IMG submission 179807) | Saline water microbial communities from Ace Lake, Antarctica - #50 | ecosystem: Environmental > Aquatic > Non-marine Saline and Alkaline > Saline | place: Antarctica: Ace Lake | collected...
AAGTTTCGTAAGGTTCTGTTGACTTTTGTTTTTCTCTACTTTTTGGGACGAGGGGGTTTGGGGGGGGTTATCTAAAGATTTATTTATTAGAGGCTATTAGAGATGGTGCGCCTGACTGGAATCGAACCAGCGACATTGACTAGCGTTCAGTCTTAGCTGAACTTCAACTAACCACCCTCTAACCAGCTGAGGTACAGGCGCTTTAAACTTGAACTTGCCGGTAGTTCCGGATAGTTGTACTCTTGCTGTGGGATTCGGGGAAAGGCGCTAAGTGAAGAGTCCCACAATATACTCATTTGCTTGGGAGTAGTCTGCCCTGACAACCCCCATAGCTTGTGTGTAGGTTTTCACCTACGCCCTTATTTTACTGTTTTTAGTTCTACGATTGGGTCTTTCGGATTACCTACAAATTTATAATACTTTTCTATAGACTTGGCTTTAGTGGCTTTACCTAGAGGTGTATTGTAATACTTTTTATAGTAAGCCCAGATTGCGTCAACATCGTCTTTAGCTGGCAGTGCTTCCTTAACTCTAAGGTAATGAATTCTAGCCATAGCAGCAGCGTAATCGAGATCATAAATCATGCGGTCAGGTAGTGGAACTTGATTAATACCTAAGTTGTAACCTAGCGGATAAGTTAGGGCTGGTTTTCTAGCGATGTAGTTACGCCAGATATCATCATGCGTTAGTGGCTCCATTTGGAAAACTCCACACGCAGGGCCTTTGACTTGCTTTACATATTTACCCCCGTTTGATTCTACTGCGCAGGTAAACATTAGAAGCTCTTCGGCCTCGTCACTGTAATGTTTTATCATAGATAATGCTGGCTTTAGTATGTGTTCTCTAAACTGTTTTGAATCAAACATTCGCTATTAATCTCTCATAAACTATACTATTGTAATATAATTTTACAGGATAATACGCCTATGACAACTTCCAAATCGCGTACCCTAGCTAAAAAGATTTATGAAGGGATAAAGGATAAGTCCTATAGCCGATATAATGAAGAGGCGCATTGTGTAAGTGTTCTCGAAGTTATGAATAGTGAGCTACCTTTTTTAAGTGAATTTTGCAGAAAGAATAATATTGCTAGAGGTACGGCATGTAATTGGATTAAGAATAAGAAGATCTTTAAAAATTGCTACATGGTCGGATTAGAGTACGCATATTCTAATTGGATTCGTGAAGGTGAGGAAATGAAGGACAATGAAGAGTTCAATACTGGACATTGGAAGCATAAAGGTAAAGTTCTTTTCCAGATTGGAGAGAACAGACGCATTAGGTTAAATGTCAGGAAAGATGACACCCCATACGAGCAATATAAAACTATAATGGAATCGGCTGCCGATGGTGATTTTACAGCTACCGAATTAAAACAGGTAATGGAATCTGTCATGGTTGGAGCTAGAGCGTTTGAATCTGACGAGTTAGCCAAGCGCATAGATGAGATTGAATTAGACGTTGAAAAGGGGCAGCAGCATCATGAACAGGGTATCATCGCGGTTGAACAATTTAAGAAAGAGAATTAGTATTCCATATAGATTACAATATGTTGATAGAGTAGTAGAGCCAAAAGAATTTGAAGAAAAGGTTATTTATATTCATATAACAATATAAAGGATAAATGGTTATGAGTAGTTTCACTAAGTGGACAGGACAAGACGCAGCAAAACGCGCACAACAAGCATTGGAAAGAGATTTAGCGGAATCACATGCGCAACGAGAAGAGTTCAAAAAAGCAGAAGATACAGCCAACGCAGCTAAGACAGCTCAACAACAAAAGATCAATTCAAAGAGTGCTAACGCTGCTAGAAATTCTATGAGACGACCTGGATTTTTAGATTCTTCACAAGAAGGCATTTCTGACGTATTAGGATAAATATGAATTTAACTAAAGTAGATGATGGTAAATTACTTACTGAATTGACCGCCAGTTATAACAGTGCGAAAAGAGACGCTGATTTATGGGAGTCTATTTTAGAGGCTAGTTATCATTATGCAGTTCCGTTTAGAAATAGATTTTATTCACCTAAGCAGTTTCAAGGCGAGTTAAAAAATACACGATTGTATGACACTACTGCTGTAGAAGCTGCAAAGACATTCGTATCTAAAATTCATACTGCAATGACACCCCCTCAAGTTCAATGGGGATTCTTGCAGGTCAATAAATCTGAATTTGGAGACGCTCCACAATCACAAATTGACGATGCTCAAAGAAAAGTTGATGAGTATATGCGAGAGTTGTTTAGGTATATACATCGGTCAAATTTCGATACAGTAATCAATGAGTGTTATTTTGATTTATCTATTGGCACTTCTTGCTTAATCATAAATCAGCATACTGAAAAACAGCCGTTATTATTTACTTCGATACCAGCCGATAAACTAGCTATTGCTGAGGGCTTAGATGGTCGCGCTCACATATGGTTTAGAACTTGGGAAGATATCAAGGTTCGTGAATTAAAATCTCGTTGGAAGAAAGCTAGTAAGTCAGCGGATATGGAAAGTGCTTTGCTTAGTGATCCAAATGCTAAGGTAGCTAAGATTTATGAGGGTGTTCTTTACGATCCTAATCAAGCTAAGCCTTATACTTATGCTGTTTGGTGCGGAGATCATTTAATATTTGCTGAAGATTTAGATAGTAATCCAGCAATTGTATGGCGTTTTCAGAAAACTAATAATGAAGTTTGGGGGCGTGGCCCAGTAATGGAAGCATTACCTTCAATAATTTCATTACAAGAGATTGCTAGAATTGAATTAGCCTCTGCTAATCTAAATACTTTCAAGCCATACATGGGATTCTCTGATGGGGTATTCAACCCTTATACTTTTAAACTTGAACCATTCACAGTTATTCCTATTGCTCCTATCGGCACTGGTGGGCAATTGCCACTTGTACCCTTACCAGATTCATCTGCGCCTCAGTTCACACAGCTTGTCTCTTCAGACTTAAGAATGCAGATTAAGACATTAATGTTTGCTACTGACGGCTCAGAATCAGAATCAATACAGCCTCAAACAGCTACAGAGGTATCAATTAATCAGCAAAACTTAGCTCAAAAAATCGGGCCTTTGTTTAGCAGATTACAGTCTGAGTTTTTAGAGCCAGTTATTCAGCGTGTCTCTTATATCTTAGACAAGATGGGCATACTTCCAAAGCCAATGATTAATGGTAAAGAAGTTTCATTTGAATATAAATCACCACTAGCTTTGGCTCAAGGTCAGCAGCAAGTAGGCGTGTTCACTCAATTCACTCAATTATTGCAGGGTATTAGTGGGCCTGAGATGACTCAGATTTATTTAGATACTGAAGAAGTTCCTTGGTTACTAGCTGAGTTAATGCAAGTAGATGAAAGGTTCTTGAATAGCAGAGAAAAAGTGGCAGCAGGTTTAGAGAAACTTCAAGCTCAAGGTGAAGCGCAGCAAGAAGCCGAGGCACAAGAAGCAGCACAATCAGAGGCTCAATAATGGAAAAAAAAAAGAATGAGTTTATAGAGCCGGAGAATTATTGGGATGGTTATCAAGATAGCATTGATAAACAGGACGATAAAAAAGAGGGTTTAGCACTTGATGTATTGTGCTATGCCGTTTTCATGAAAGATGAGAATGGGAAAAAGTTGCTTGAACTATTCAATGAAAAATTCATTAATCCTTCATTGGTGCGTATTGGTTCAAACAACTATGAACAATCAATCACTTTTTTTGAAGGGTTTAAGCAAGCGTTTAGAACTATTAACGATTGCATTAAATCACATGAGCAACGAATCAAGGCGGATAATAAATAATGGATGAAACAGTAGAACCTCAAGAGCAAGCAGCACCAGAAAGGCCAGAATGGTTGCCTGAAAAATTTAAATCAGGTGAGGACATGGCCACTAGTTATAAGTACCTAGAGAACAAGCTAGGCACTGCCCCCAAGTCTTATGACATTTCTAAAGCAGATGGTTGGGTTAGCGCAGAAGATGACGATTTTAGAGCAATGTTAGATCTCGCTAAAGAGAAAAGTGTACCTCAAGAAGTCATTGATAAGATGCTTGATACCACTAGCCGTTATGCTAAAAATGAAGAAAACGATTTCAATAAAGAGATGGAAACACTCGGTGAAAATGTTGATGAACGACTAGATGTTTTAAAGAATTGGGCTAAGTCTAATTTAACTGAGGATTCTTTTTATGCTCTGACTGGCTCTATTAAAACAGCCGAGGGTATAAAAGCACTTGAGGAACTAAGAGGAATGAGTATGGATAATACAACTGTGATACCAACTGGCAAAGAGAGTTCATCTACTGCTGAATCAATTACTGAGATTACTGCTGACATGAGTAATAACATGGATAAATATAAGTCCGATCCTAAGTTCAGGAATGAGATTAGAGTCAGAATGGAAAAAGCACAGACTTCAGGCTATGTTGACAAAAGTTCTGCATAGACTATTCTATACACAACATGAAGGATAACTTGTTTACTTAGCCCGTTTCGGATAACTAAACACGACGCAAGCCCTTATTAGAGTTGAACAAACTTCAAATAAACTAATAGGGGAATGCAATGTCACAATCATTGACAGCAGTACAACAAATTGAATTTGATGCGATGGTGAAAGCCGAATACGCATCTAAAGGTTTCAGATTACGCGATTCTGTTCGTATGAAGCATGATGTAGTTGGTGCTAGTGTTGACTTCCGTAAGGTCGGTCAAATAGTATCCGTTGAAACTGCTTACCAACAATCTGTAACTCCACAAGATCCTAACTACTCTAAAGCTACAGCTACATTAGCTAAGTATACTACTCCTACAGCAGTAGATTCAGTTCAAGAGTTAACAGTAAACTTTGATAGTAAAATGGAAAATGCAATGCTTGTTGCTGATGCAATGGGTCGTCGTAGTGACCAAATTACAATTGATGCTTTAGTTGCTGACCCTGCTGAGACTATTGTTAATGGCGGCACGAATATGACTTACGCTAAGTATATTCAAGCTATTGAGTTCTTTGAAGACAACGCTGTTCCAATTCCTGAACGTTATATGGCAATGAGCGGTAACAACTTCCGTAAATTACTAGAAGCTCAAGAATTCACATCTACTTTCTACACAGCTAACCGTGTATTAGATAAAGGTATGATTCGTGAGTACTTAGGAATTAACATCGTAGTTATTCCAACAATGCTAGAAGGTGGTTTACCTAAAGCTGGTAACATTCGTACAGCACTTGCTTGGCATAAAATGTCTACAGGTATGGGTATTGGTCATAACTTCAGAACTGAAATTAACTATATCCCTGAGAAAACTTCATGGTTGGTTAATGGCATATTCTCTGCCGGTGCTGTGGTTGTTGATAATTTAGGCGTATTGGCCATTGCTTGCGATGAAAGCGCATAATTTATACTAATATAGTTTTATGCTTGTTTAGATACTGAATGGCGACTTTCATTAATTTGATGTCGTCATTAAAGAAACCGAGTGCAGAATTACAGGAAGCACAAAGGAATTCTCTGGCTTTGCCTGAATCATGGCAATGGTCTAAATACAAAGAGCGATTCTTTTTGGCTTTGCCTTTAAATTCTTGCTGAGGTTTTTTACAAATAGCACATAGGTTTTTTTGCTTTTTAAGCATGGTTTCTTGTTCTTGATGAGTAAGGCCGAATTTTCTTTTGTAAAGTTGTTTTTTACGAAGTGGCCATAGCTTTACATTTTGAGCATTAATCTTTGCTGGACAATAGTTTTTCTTTTTGTTTGCAGATGAGCATTGCCTGCACCTAAACTGATTACGTTGTTCGCTAAGGCATTGTAATCTTGTTAAAAGACCGTGTTTGGAGCAACGTTTAACGGCCCATACAGGAAGAACTTCTATATATTGTTTAACCTTATATTTAGTTCTTTCACGCATGTGTTCTAAGCAAATAACACGCTTTTGATAACGTAGGTTTTCACAGAATGGGGCTTTGCATTGATTTGTCATTTATACTCTCCAGTATACTCATGATAGAACAAAGCCAAGCTAGTGAGTGCCAGCTGTTCGGGTGCTACCCTAGACTTTGTGTATGCTATAGTAACATTAATCTAATAAATTTGGAGATATAGAAATGACTTTTGATAAAGATAACTGGGCTAGACAGTCCGATGCTATGAACACTGGTGGTATTACGGTTGATGCTGTTATTTATAACGCACCTGCTGTATTCACTTATCGTAGTGCTGGTGATAACTCAGCTACTATAGCTGGTGCAGATTACTTTGCTAACGCACGTTATGACTTAGCTGTTGGTGACATTATCGACGCTCAGGGTAGTGATACTCTAGCTAGATTAAGTGTTGCTGCTGTTAGTCGTACTGCTGGAACAATTACAACTACTATTCAATCTGTAACTACTGTTGCTAGTGACTCAATTACTTCAGCTAAGATGGATCCATTATTGCTTAAGTATGTTGCTGTTGCTGTGAGTGCTTCTGCATTTAACGGTATGTATGTAACACCGATTCAATTAGTTGCTGCTGGTGGTGCTGATACATTATTAGTTCTTGATAGAGTTCAACTATTAGAAACTTATAATTCTGCTGCATATGCTGCTGGTGGTGTCATAGCTGTTCAGTATGATAATACAGCTAATGGTGCTGGTGTAATCGCATCTACAACTTTAGCTGCTGCAACCTTCCAAGGTACAGTAAGTGAAGCATTTGCATTAAATGCTGGTGTTGTTGACCAACCATTCTCAACTGCTGTAAATAAAGGTTTATTCCTTTCTAACGTTACTCAAGCATTCACTACTGGTGATTCTGCTATGGTTGCGCATGTTTGGTATAAAGAAATTCCTAGCGTTTAATTGGTATTTCGAATTAGCACCTGCTTATGTGGGTGCTTTTTTATAGGGGTGTTGCATGAATTCTTTAGCTTCAAAAACAAGAATAATCAGTTTAGCTATAGGATTGATGGGTCATAAACCTATACAGTCATTAGAGAACGCTGATGATTTAGTAGTAAGTGCAGAACAAGCATTTGATTTATTATTACCTTCAGTACTATCTAAAATACCTTGGCGTTTTGCTACGCAGATTGCCCAGTTAAGTAAATTAAATATCCCACCAGTTTCTAAGGCTTGGAGTTATGTTTATTCATTGCCTGCTGGATGGTTAAAAACTATAAGAATGCATCCTCAGACTTACGCTTGGGACATATACGAGAATAAGCAGATGTACACAAATTTCAATGGTGAATGGTATATGGAATATGTATTTCAGCCAGACACACAATTGTTACCTGAAAGTTTTGTTGAATATTTTATATATGAGATCGCATGTTTTCTAGCGTTAAGCTCAGCACAAAGCACAGGTTACTATCAGATTTTAGAAGCTAAAAGGATTCAACTACAGGCATTTGCAAGTGCTTCTGACGCACAGAACCGACCACAAGGTTCACAAATTCTGTTCCCAGTATTAGCAAATAGAAACATAGCTACTTCAGAATATTCCTTTAATTAAAGGTGAGTCATGGCAATAACTTATTGGACACAAGACGTATTTTCGCAGGGTGAGTTATCGCCGTTAATGTATTCACGAGTTACAGTAACTCAATATTTTAATTCGATGAAGACCGCCAAAAACGTTTTTACTATCCCTCAAGGCGGAGCGACTAAAAGATTTGGTACGAAGTTTCTGAATCAGATCTTAGGTGAGACTGATTACAAAAATACTTTTTTTAAGTCTTGGCAATATTTAGATGAATGTACTTATATTGTTGTAGCACTGCCAGGATGTTTTGATTATTATCTTGAGGGAACACTTCAAGAAAGATTACCTGTTGTATTAGAAGCTGATGAGATTAGAGTATTTGATTATACAGTTTTAGATGCTCGCTTTAGAGTAACAACTGGATTGAGAAAGCCATTTGATATGGTTAGAACTAATTTTGATGCTAAGACTGTTAATGGTTTTACTGCAAGTACATTAACTGTTACTACTTCAGTTCTTGTTGTGGGCCGTGTTGCACCAATTGTATTTACTGGTGGTGTTGCGCCTCTTAGTGTGCCAGTTATAGTATTAGGAACTCAGTATTTTTCACGAGTAATAACGACAAATTCTTTTGCTGTATATGCCACCGCAGCAGATGCTAATGCTGATGTAAATAGAAACGCAATTACTAATGCTGGTACAACTGTTACAGCCACATTTGACTACACAGGAATAATATTAGGTTTTGCTCCTACTACTTTAACAATAGATTGTGAAATGTTGACGGTTGATGATGTTTCAGCAGTAACTTTTTTAACTCCTGTACCTACTTCATCGCCACAAATCAGATTATTAATAACTTATTTTTCAAGAGCTATAACATCTTCCTCAGTTGCAATTTATTTAACTGCTGAAGAAGCTGTTGCTGATGTTAATAGATATGATATTTCTGCTATAGGTGCTGTAGGTAAAATTGTATTTCAAAACAAATTCACATTAACAGACGTAGTATTTAGAAATGTACCAGTGTTTGATTTTGGTGAGGTTAATTATGATGGTCATAGCTTTAAACTAAGTGCTGCTACTGGTACTGCAACATTAACTTCTTCAGTTGTGGCAGGTTTTTTTGATAACTCCTACATTGGCGGTTCTTATGTTGGTAATGGCGGAGTAGGTAGAATTATATCTGTTGGCTCTGCAACTGTTTTAACTTTGTCGGTTCTAACTACATTTACAGATATTGCTATTCAATCAGGTAAGAATGTTGTGGTAACTAAACCTGCTTGGAGTGATGAAACTGCTGGTGTCGCTGGTTCAGCTAAAGGATGGCCAAAAAAATGCTCTTCATATCAATCAAGAGCTATTTTTGCGTCAACTGAGTTATTACCTAATGGAGTTTGGTTATCTGTTATTAATAACTATGCAGATTTTAATGATTTAGAAACAGATGATGATTCTGCTATTAGTTGGTATCCAACAAGTAATAATGTGAATGTTATTAAGTTTATTGTGCCTTACAGGTCACTAACAATTCACACTAATAGCGGTATTTATTCAACTCCTTTACTTCAAGATTCAGCGATAACACCTAAGAATTTTAGTTTGACTTTGCAAGATTCCACACCAGCCACAGTAGTTTCACCGCGTGCTATTGATAATCAGATTATTATTTTATCGGGTAACGATGCTCATACTATGACTTATGATGGTATGAATAATGCTTATACGTCTAATTTAATCTCGGTAGTTAATGAGCAAGTAATAAGAGATCCTATTGATGAGTCAGAGTTCAGAGATTTAAGTCAAGCTGGTTCTCGATATATGTTTGTAGTTAATAAAAGCGGAAGCTTAGCTATATACCAAACCATTATTGAGGAAAAAATTTCAGGTTGGACTACTTCAGTTTTAGAGCAATCATATGGCACAGCAAAATTTAGAGCTGTAACAAGTAATTTTGATGGTCGCTTATGGTTTATGAATGAAAGAGAACTGGCTTCTGCATCGGCTACTATTGCTATAACAGCTTTTAGTGGTAATGAAATGACTGCCACTGCTAGTAACTTTGAAGTTCAAACTGTCACAGCATTAAAATTTACAGTTGTTGGAGCTGCCTTTATTACAACACCTCAAATTACAACTAGTGTTTATTATTGGACTGTAGGTATAGATGCAAATACTTTTATAGCATATCTAACTCAAGCAGATGCGATAGCCTCAACTAATCCAATAGCTATTGAAGCTACTGCTACAATTGGCGGAACTACAGTTGAGCCTTGGCCATTAGTAACAAGACTTGAAGTTGAAGAGTTAGCAAGCAGTGGTGTAGTTGATGGAGCTGGAAATTATTCAGGTGCTTTAACAAGCACATTAACAAGTGCTGCTAGATTCAATGCTCAAGAAGTTAAGATTCAAGGCAAAGTAACTGGCCTAGAAGATAATGGTTATGGATTTGAAGCTATTGGTTTTGGTGATGAAATTCAGGTGGTGGCTCACGGCCTACCAGTTGATATAACTCAAGCTGAATATGGCTTTCCTATAGAAACTATTATTGAGCCAATGCCTTTAAGTATTTCAATGGGCAAGCAAATACAATCTAGTAATTTAGCTAAGCCTAAGCATATTAAGTACGCTTCATTTATGGTGAATGAGACTATAGGTGGTACTGTTAATAATGTGCCGATAGCAGTAAATAAATTTAATCAAGTTGGTTTTGGTGTTCCACCTACACCGATGACTGGCTTCTTTGAGTTTTCTGTAGCAAAAGGATGGGATGATTTCAATAATCCTACATTTACAATCAAGCACAATGAGCCATTTAACTTTAGGTTGCTTGGTATTTTCTATACTTTGGAGATCTAGTTATGGCAGCAGCAGCAGCAATGGTAGCAATTCAGATAGCCGGTACTATGATGAGTGTTTTTAAAGGCGCTAATCAGAGAAGCATAATGGAAGCCGGAAGAGCAGTTGAGCATGACCAACTACTTACTAACTTACAGATGTTAAACGCACAGTCCGCTCAGGAATCATTAGCAGAGATGAAACAGTTGCGTGAAAATATTGGCTCTCAGATTGCTATACAAGCAGCTAGAGGCACAGCAAGTGGCGCAGGTAGTGCCGCTTCATTACAAGCACGCTCTAAAGGTAAGTTTGGTGAGGACGAACAGTCAAGACGACTTAATTTATTAGCTAAACAATCAGCTCTTAAAGCAGCGGATTCTATGTCAGGCTTTAATACTTTAGCTGGTGAGACTAAGTTAGGCCAAGCTGTATCTGAAAAGATCTTTAATACGATCGGAACTAAATCAACCACTGACTACTTTTTTGGTGGCGCAAAGAAGGAAAGTAAGTAATGGCTGATAAATTACCTGAATTTGAAAATCAAGTTAAGTTACAACCAACTTTATTACCTCAAGGTATTGGTCAGGCAGCCGCAAAATTTGCTGCTTCTAATACCTTTCTTGGAGATTTAGGGGCTAAGATAGCTCAAACTTCCTCAAATGCAATTAATACTCAAATGGGTTATGAAGCTGGGCTTAATCCTGATGGCTCAAATTTCATACCTATTACTGATGCTGATAAAGTTTGGAAGGAGTCCTATGATTCAGCTTCTTCAATGAAGCTAAGTTCTGATTTTCAACAATTATCTTTAAAAGCTCAGGCTGAAGTAAATAAATTAGATAAGATTACTGATGAATCTCAAGCAATTTATTTGCAAACTATGACACAGGGCATGGAAGAAAATCTTAATCTTGCTCCTGCTAGTATACGTGGAAAGTTGAAACAAAATTATGAAAGTCACTTAGCCTTAAGTGTATCTAATATTGAAAATAAAAAGATTGAGCAAGACAAAGCACAAGCTAAGTCTCAAACTATTGCAGATAATAGAGGCATAACAACAGAAATTTATGATCAAGGCTATAGTGGTCATCCTGAAACTTCCATAAGACTTAACAATGAATCCCTAACTAATACTGATAACTTAGTTAAGACTGGTGGTTTAACGCCAGTTCAAAAAGAAACTATAGATTCGGGCAATAGAATTAGTATGTGGTCAGGAATTTTTGGAGGCAAAGCTGAATCTGCTAGGGTACAAGAAAGAAGTGGATTAGTTGAAGATAGAGATTCTTTAGGAAGATATTTGGATTCTTTGCAAGGCACAATGGATGGTTTGAAAATTCCACCACAGGAACAGCAAGCAATAACATCTAATGTCATGTCTAGCTTGAAGAATACTCTTCTAGCTAAAGAGCGTGAAGATACTTCTAAAGGTTTAACGTTCACTCAAAATTCAGTTAAGGGTTTGACATTACCGACAGACATTGCAGAAAACTATGAGAATATGCCTACAGTAAAAGCGCAGGCATTAGAGATCGCGGATAGTAAAAGAAGAAATTCAACTAATTCTTCAGCTCAGAGGATACAGAATTTAGTAGCTAATCCAACTAGCCAAGCTGCCTACTTAAACGCATCTACAACTCAACAGAACCAAGCATTTAATCTTAGTGTTTCTAATCGTATGCAATCTGATGGCATTAGTCTTGAAGAAGCAAGAATACAGATGGGCGGAGATTTTTCTGGGCCAGTTAAAATAAATATAGATACGATTAATTCAGATGCTCATCAAAAAGATTCTTCTTCAATACAAAAAGCCATTACTGTTTATGATGGTATACAAAAAATAAATAAGAATAATACCGTTGGAGTAACACAAGATACTATTGAGCGTATGGAATCTTACAAAGCTAATTCTTATGTAAGTAGCAATCCTCAACTTGCTGCAAATCAGGTATATGAAGATTTTGATTTTAAAAGTAAAGATCAACAGGAAGCAGTTAATAAAGGTTGGCGTGCTGCTTTAGCTAAAAATATTGGCAGCACTATCAAAGAGCAAAATAGTGCTACAGAGAAAGCTATGAATGATGCTACGGGTAAAACCGTAATGAACATTGATTTTATGAGAGATGAGTTTCTTAAAGCTACTAAAACTGCATGGAGTCATAATAATATGAACTTTACAGCAGCGTGGAATGCAGCGTCTCAAAAAATGAAACAAACTACAGGCTTTGATACTACGTGGTCTGGAACTAGTAATTTCCCTGATAATCTATTTAGACAGAAAGGCATAATTACTAATCGACCTATACAAGATGCTTTTGGTGTAGGCCCTCATAACCCCGGATTAATGCAAACATTTATTGTTTCTCATGCTAAAAATATCTTTGATAATTTTAATTCAATAAGTGATACAACAAAATTTAGAATGATTAAACGTAAAACAAATCTTGAAGAAGCAGGGATTATAAAAGAAAATTTAGATCTTAATCCGTTTTTTCCAATGGACTCACCTGCAAAGGATAGGCAGTTTAATCGAGAAGAAGAGCAAACGAAGTATGATCACTTTTTGCATGGTCAAAATATTGAGTTTGATATAATTGATAAAAATCAAGTTAGGTCTAGGCATACGATTTATCTTGTTGCTGATGATACAATATCTGAAAGAAAAGATGGAACTATTAAAGGTTGGAACTTGTGGACTATGGATAGCAAAGGGGCTTCCACCTCGTTATCTAGTTTACTTGGGAAAATAGACGCTCCATCTTTACAACTTAATAAAAAAGATGTTTGGGGTAGATATATTAAACATGTAGGCACAGGTACACCTTCTGAAAAAGCTGGTCAGTATATTGATAGAAGCTCACCGGAAAACTTTGAAGGGAACCCTTTTAAAACTACTACTGATATAGCTACCGCGTTAATGAAATTTAGACACTTCCTTAGCTTGGACTAATATGACTCAACAAAAACATGAATTAAATAAAGATGCTTCAAAGTGGGTTAGTTATGTTATTGACAAAACTGGCCTTAATGAAAAACAAGCATTAGCTTTAATGGGCAATCTGTCTATGGAGTCTTTAGGGCTTCATAATACACAAGAGTTAGACCCAACTGTAAAAGGTTCTAAAGGTGGGACTGGTTGGGGACAATGGACAGGGCCAAGACGCAAACAGTTTGAAGCATTTGTTGATAAAAATAATCTTGATATAAATTCTGATGAAGCCAATGCTAAATTTTTAGTTAATGATTTAAAAAATACAGATGGGAAAAGTACAGTTCCTAATTTTTTGAATTCCTTGAAAAAAACTTCAACAACAGATGAAGCTAACAATCTTACTGTAAATCAATATCTTTTCCCTAAAAACAGAGATACATTAGATACTAGAAAAGGGTTTATAAATGAATTATCAGATGTTTTTAATTCAAGTAAGAATCAATTTCAAGAAGATAAATATGAACCATCTTTTAAATTACCTGATGTTGTTCAACCTGACTTAACTGACACACCTCAAGAACCAGTAGAAGCACCATCTTATGAGCCTACACAAGAAATAAAACAACCTGAGATTCCTTTAGAACAACAGCAAGAAGCTCAAAATGATCTTCAAGAAGATGTTATAGGTTATACAGATGAGAACGCCATTAAGTTAGGTGGTGAGGCATGGGAACAATTCTATACGCAAACTGGTAATGTTGGTTTAAAAAAGCCTTTAACAACTCAAGATTTTAATGACTCATCTAAAGCCTACGGGCCTAATACAGTCCAAACAAGCAGTACTCTGCCTCACATTGTTGATGTTAATAAAAAGCATGAGTTATCTGATAATAGCTGGAGTGTAAAAGGTGCGCCTGATGCTCCTGAAGTGGGACTAGGTATTTTCTCTACAGCTTTAGAAACTATAAAAAGAAATTCTTTTGTTGGAAATATTGCTCAAGAACAAAGTTTCCGTAATGCTGTACTTGATGATAGTGGTGACGAAGCTCCGGCTGGCTGGACTTGGAAAACTGATTTAGAACCTATATTAGAAGCTACCCCTAGTGAGTATTGGAATAGATTTTTATATGCTAAAAATCCACGCCAAAGAGAAAATATTATTAATTGGATTCATGATCAAGAAGTTAAAAATGAACAGTATGATAATGGTAGTTATATAGGTGCTTTTGGTGGGGCTGTAATAAGTGGTTTATCACCTGAGATCTTATATCCTCTTGGCATGGCTATGAAGTCAGCTAAAATGTCTACAACAGCTCTTCATTTTAATCTAGCGGCTTCTACCGGAATTGCTATGTCAGCCATATCCCATAACTATTTAATGCAGACCACGGTCGCTACAGGGAACCTATCTGATTTTGCATACGATACTTTTATAGATACAACCGCTGGCTTGTTGTTTGTTGGTGCTAGTAATGTTCCAAGACTAGCTAAAACTTTGGGAGATAAACTTGATGGATGGTCAATCAATGCTAGGAAACAAGCAAAGTATGGCAGCCAAGGTATAACACCTAAGTTTAAATTACTTGAAAATGGCACGATTGATACTAAAAATCCTTATGTTGCTGACGTAGCTGGGGCCGATAATTCAACTCAAAGTGTTGGTGCTGCTGAAGTTGCAGAGGCGCATGAGTTTTATCAATCTGGATTATCTGAAGAAGGTTTATTTAAATGGATTGGTTTTAGGAATATAGCTAAATGGATATCACCACAGTTCAAAGGTTTAAATAGTGGTAACTCAGTAGTTAATTTCATTACATTAAGAACTGATGATACGGTTATTAAAACTATTGGTAATAAAGATATTCAAGCTAACCCAATAAATTTTTTATCTAGGTTTGCATACTACAATGATAAAACCTCTCAGGCTGCTGGCCAATTATTATCTTTGTTTTATGAAGCAAATGGTATGGGTGCTGGTCAGAATAATGGTGATGCTTTAAGAAGAGCCGCTACAAGATTATCATCGGGCTTAGATATGGATTGGGATGCTTTCGGTGAAGAAGTGATACTAGCAACTATTAACGGTTTGGCTCACTCTAATCCTAAAGTTAATGAAGCAGCAGCTCTATTTTTTAATGAGCAGCTAGAAACCTTTACTAGATTCGGTAAGATCTTTAATTACCCTACGAATGAAGCATTTGTTAAGACTGCTAATCAATATGCAAACATTGTTTATGACAGACATGAATTAAAAAAACGTCCTAAAGATTTCAGGGATATGAGTATTGCTTCACAGATAGAAAGAAATAAATTAATCAATGTTCACATGAATCCTATTAATGAAATGGTTGAACATCTTGCTTCATTGAAAGATCTTAAAGCTGAGCGAGAACTTGATATAGCTTTAACTCCTGATGAGCTTGCTGCTGTAGATACTAAGATTAAAACTAAAGAGACTTTATTTAAAATAGCTGAGTCGCCTGAAGATAAGGCAGCTATTAAAGCTGAGATTCTTGAGTTGAAAAAAAGCAGGCGCAGAAAAGGGGTGTTCTCTTTAGCTGATAGAGGTGAAATGGACTTCGATATTGAAGTTGCAAAAGCTAATCTATTAAATGAGAGAAGAAAAGTTGCTGATTTAGCAAGAAGCACTCCTGAAACTACTATGGCTATTGAAAACTTTGACGGTGTATCTGGTGAAGATTCGTTAGCTATTCAAGGCATTTTAGAACCTAAAAAGAAAGCTGAAGCTGAGCATTCTAAAAAGAAACGAAAAGTTGCTCTATCTGAAAATGCTGAAAAGAAGATTAAAAAAGAAATTGTTGCGTTAAAAAAGAAGAGAGCATTAGTAAATGAAGAAACTTATGTCTCAACTGATAAAAATAAATCAAGACGAGATCGTAAGCATAAAATATTTAATGAAAAATTAAATGCTAAAAAAGAAGCTTTGAATAAAGAGATTCAAAAAGCAGAAGAAGCTTTAGTTAAAAACAATGCTAAAAAAGATATTGCTTTAAGTGAGGCACAAGAAACTGAGCGAAAAGTTTTAGAAGAGCAACATAAAATTAATGTAGCAATTGATTCTAATCAATATCACCAAAAGTTAACTCGATGGATTGGTGAGCCGGATAAACCATTTGCTAAACGAGTATTACGTGACCCTAACAATCTTTATAAGTTCCATAAGCCTTATGCTGCAAACGAAATGGATAGCAATGCTAGATCTTATTTAGAAGCGATACTAGGTACTTCTGATGGAGATATTACAGCAGATATAATGGGTAGCTTATCTGGTATGTCTAGTGAAAACTCATTGAGTAGCCGTACACATATGATTGCTCATAATGAATTAATTAAAAATAAATTCGTTGAAACTGACCCTGTGAAATTGCTTAAACTTTATAATGGCAGACTTAATCGACTTGTTGCTATGAAAGAAGCTTATGGAATGGTTGAGCCTGATGGAAATATTAGACAGTTAATAACTAAATTCACTAAAGAAAATAATGCCAAAAGAGCTAAAATTGAAGAGATTGAAAATAAAGATGAAAGAGAAAAGGCTAGTTTAGCTTTAGAAAAAGCTATTGATGATGATACACAATTCCTAAAAAACGTAATGTTTAGAGTTACAGGTAAATCACATGGCACTCCTAAGCAAAAAGAAATGACTAAAGCAGCTAGAAATATTGCGTCATTCATTATGTTAGGCAGTGTTCCTTTATCTATGATTACCGATCCTATGTTTGCTATGTTGAAAAATGGTGTATGGCCAACAATTTCTAATTCAATTCATCCTTTTTTATCAGAACTTTCAAGAGGTGATAATTCAAATAAAGAGTTTGCTCACTTCTTAGGTCTGGCAATGGAAGGTGAGGCACACAATCTTTCTAGTAGATGGTTTGATGGAATAAATTCAGGTGACTTAACTAAGACTGGAGTTATATCTAGTGCTTTAGAGAAAGCCGCAAGACTTACTTCAAAACTTGCGCTAACAAATGCAATAAATAATGCGCAAGAAAGAATTTTAGCAATGACTAATGACGCAGCTTTCTTAAAAAGTTTACAGCTTTATAAAGAAGGTAAGCTTAGTAAAGGTCGAACTCAAGCCCTTTTACAGTATGGTATCGAGCTTGATAAGATGGGTGATAGAATTCTTGCTCAGTTTGAAAAGTATGGAGATGGTCGCAATAGTCAAGCTCATTTATGGACTGATAAAGAAGCACAAAGAGTTTGGACTGATGCTATACGTTCTTCAGTTCGTGATATATTAATTAAAAAAGATCTTCTTACTAATCCTTTTTGGACTGATACTCAGATCGGAAGTTTAGTATCATTATTTAAGTCATGGTCTTTTACTGCATTTGCTAGGTTTACAATTCCTCTTATGCAATCACCTGACGTTGATAAAATTATAGGTTCAATTCTAGCCATAGGAATTGGATCTTTAGTAGCTCCATTAAGAAGACTTTCAAGAGGTGATGACGCATTTAAAGATGATAACTCTATGTTTGTTGATGGCGTTGTCGATGGCGGAGTAGGTAGCATATTTAGTGATATTATAAATCTTGCAAACTCACTAACTGGTAATAGATTGTTAGGTGGATTTGTTGGAGATAAATATAGACAAGTTAATTTTGCTTCTGCAATAGCAGGCCCTTTTGGTAATGTTGGTGGTTCTATTTTTGACTTGATAGGCAAGGCAATGGAAGGTAAATACGGCGAGAAAGAAGCTAAAAAAACCGCAAGACTATTGCCATTCTTAAGTTTCTGGTACGACAAACAAGTAGTAGATAAAATTATAGAACATCAATTTAAAGGATAAATATGAGTACGATAATTAATGATATTGCCCCACGGAATCAGTTTATTGCAACCAATCTTCAAACTGTTTTTGATGCTTCTTTTACTGCTGATATAGCTAGTGATGTAACAGTTTATGCTAGAGCTACTGGCGTTGCTGCTGATGATATCGCCCAGGTGATTGCTGCGGTAGATTATACAATTACTTTTATTGGTGCTGAGAGAATAGTTAGAGTAACTTTTACCGTTGGTAGAACAACTGCCGATATAGTTACAGTTTCTCGTGAGACTCCTACAGATAGGATGAACTTGTATACTAATACAAACTTCACTCCAGCAATGTTAAATCAAGACTTTGAAGTTACGACTTTGACTCAACAACAAAATAAATTATTTAGAGATAAGATCGGGCCTCAGTATAATGTTTCAGCTAGTTTAGGTTTAGAAAATATAGCAACTTACCTGAATGTGACTGAAGCTACTGATTTAATTTTACCATATCTTGCCGCTGACCAGCTTTGGGCTAAGAATACTGATGCTTCATCTATTGTAGCTATTGATGTGCCTGCTGGTGGTATCGGGCCTAGAGATGCTACGTTTATTACTCAGACACCAAGCTCTGACTTAGATAATGAGCAAGCTCTTTCAGCTTTATCTACTGGCTTTATGAGTTCCACTACAGCTACAGGTGTAGTTGCTACTAGAACTTTAACAGGAACAGGCAATCAGATAGATGTTACTAATGGTAATGGTGGTGGCGACCCAGTGTTTTCACTGTCAGCTACACTTGATACCCCTGGAACTTTTACAGTTGGAACTACTCATGTAGTTAGCGCAATTATAAATGATTCGACTCAAGCTACAGCTTTAGCAACGAATCTTTCTAGCGCTTTAGCAATGAAAACTTATGTTGATGGTTTAGTTGCGGTCTTAGCTGTAGGTGGTTCTAATAATGAAATACAATATAATAATGCTGGCTCATTCGGTGGGGTGACTGGAGCTAACAGCGCAACCTTAGTAACTACATCGGCTGGTGTTCCGGTGATGACAGCTAGCATGACAAATGGTCAGGTATTGATTGGTTCAACTGGAGCTACCCCTGTGCCAGCTACTTTAACTGCTGGTGCTGGCATTAGTATTGCAGAATCAGCGGGTGGTATTACAATTGCTGGTACTGGTTCAGGTATTGGTTGGACGGAGGTTACAGGAACAACACAAGCAGGCGCAGCCGATTCAGGATATGTTATAAACAATGCTGGCGTCGTTACGGTTACTTTGCCTGCAACAGCGGCTTTTGGCACTATAATTAGTATTGTTGGTAAAGGTGCTGGCGGCTGGAAAATTGATCATGGAACTGGCCAAAATATTCAAGTCGGAGCTTCTTCAACTACCCCGACAACTGGCTCTGTAGCTTCCACTAATCAGTTTGATTCAATTGATTTGATTTGCACTACTGCTGATACTACATGGACTACGCAATCAGGCTTCATTGGCTCACTAACTATTGTATAAGGAATAATCATGGCTACGAACGACAGTTTAAATAATTCACTTGCAGGACAGACCGGCACGGGAACTTATGCGGGTAGCAATGCTCCTACTTTTGTAGGGCCTTTGCTTGGAACTCCTGCATCGGGTGTATTAACAAATACAACCGGCTTACCAATTAGCACAGGTGTTAGCGGGTTAGGAACCAACGTGGCTACTTTTCTTGCCACACCGTCAAGCTCAAATTTGGCAGCAGCTTTAACAGACGAGACAGGTACGGGCGCAGCAGTTTTTGCTAATACCCCTGCATTAGTAACGCCAGTATTAGGAGCCGCTACAGGCACTAGCATTAACCTTGGTAGCTCAACAACAATAACTAGCTTTATAGATGACGATACGTTCGCAACTGCAAGCGCAACGGCTGGCGCAACGTCTGAATCAATTGCAGCTTACGTTAACGCTCAAATAACTGCTGCTGATGTTGGTTCGTGGATTTTAATAAGCACTGGTACTGCTAGCTCATCTGCAACTATAGATTTTACTGGTTTAAGTTCAACTTACATTGCTTACAAAGTAATTTTAACTGGAGTTTTACCAGCTACTAGCGCAACTGTTTTGTGGTTTAGAACAAGCACAGATAATGGTTCAACTTATTATGCTGCCGCTGGTGATTATTCCTGGACTAATACAACCCATGTTCCTGGCTCAGCAGTTGTAACGTTGGCTAGCGCATCCGATACTGAGATAGAATTAAATAATACAACCGACACACAATTAAACACAACAGGTAACGAGCTTTCTATGGAGCTTACTTTGTTCTCACCAAGTACCACAGATCAAACTAAATGCAACTGGTATGGACACGGATTTAATACAAGTGGTATAGGTTTCTCAATCATCGGAGCTGGAGTAACTAGGTATCAAACTGATATAGACGCAATCAGATTTATGTTTAGCAGCGGCAATATAGCAACGGGTGTATTTAAACTTTACGGGATAAAAGCAACATGAGTCTATTTAAAGAGGTTAACGGTAAACGAGTTCAGTTATCAGCCGAGGAAGAAAGCAATACGCTCAAAGAGTGGGAATCTAACAAGCCTGATATAGAGCAGGATAATTTAAAAAGTTACTCTATGGCTGTTACATTACATATAAATGAAATCGCTATTGCACGCGGCTATGATTCTGCTTTGTCAGTTGTGTCGTATGCAGGAAGTAAAAAACTAAAATGGAAAGGCGAGGCTGTAGTATTCAATGACTGGCGCGATGACTGTTGGCAATATTCTTACGACGAATTCGAAAAGATGGAAGCCGGAACAAGAACGTGGCCTACACCTAAAGATTTTATTTTAGAATTACCTGTAATTGCTTGGCCAATATAAGGGGTTATTATGAATAAATCAAAAGGATTTGCACCACTGATTGCCCTTGCTGTTATAGCTGGGGCGTTTGTTGTTGGTTTAATTTTTCAGAAAGCGACTAAAATAATTGATCACCCGTTAGAACAAATTAGTGAGAAAGCTTTAGAAGCTCATGGTATTGAAATAGACTTCTCAGAAGATAAAAAAAATAAACTTAAAGGGAAGTAATGACTAAGATCTATAAAGTGGGTACAGAGCTTACGGACCAGCGTAATTTGGTCAAATGGTTTCGATTGGCTCATGAAAAGTATTCAAAGCATCTTTTGCGAATCGGTAACGAGGGCAAGAAGACTGTAATTGGTCATAAAGTTGCAGCTCAGACCGGATTAGTAAAAGGTGCTTCGGACTTATTCCTTGCACTTCCAAGCAACGGTTACGGGGGGCTTTGGATTGAGTTAAAAAGAAAGGATGCTAAGATTACCCCTAGCAATAAAGAGCACTTTGATAGGCAGATTTCTTTTCTAGCTGCTATGAAAAGTGTAGGCTACGAAGGCTATATGTGCTTTGGATTTGATGAGGCTAAGAAGGTAATTGAAACCTACCTTAAGCCAATTGAAGAGAGTAGAATAGTGCTTGCAAGATAAATTAAGCCAGCGTCCGTGCGGGACATTGCTGGCTCACAACACGAGAGAATTATATGTCAATTAGAAAATCTATTCCACCAATTATTAATGGTTTTAAACTTATTGAAGATTTAGGTATTACATCTGATTTAGGGTGGCGAACCAGAACTTTATTGATGGAGTGTAAAAAATGTGGCAAGCCTTTTAAAATAGGCTGGGCTAATATGAGAAGTCAAAAGGTTGGCTGCTCTAGGCAGTGTGCTTTTGGTGTGGCAGCAAATAAGAGGCTGCAAAAACTATATGCAAGTATAATTGAAAGAACTGAAAAGAAAACACATGTTAGCTATGAAAAATATGGCGCCGCAGGAATTAAACTTTGCACAGAATGGCGTGAAGATTCTAGTGTTTTTTATAAATGGTGTTTAGGCAACGGGTACTCGGACAGCCTTACATTAGATAGAATAGATAACTCAAAAGGTTATTCTCCTGATAATTGCCGGTGGACTACCAAGTCAGTTCAATCTCAAAACTCTAGTCAATCAAAATTAAATAATGAAAAAGTCTTGGAAATTCGAGAGCTTCTTAAAACAATTTCAGTAAAGGTTATATGTCATTTGCATGGGGTCAGTAAAAATATTATCTATGGAATAAAAAAAGGAACTAGGTGGAATAATGTATATTCAGATACCGACGGGCGGCCTCACTCTTTACCCTTGGCAAAATGAAGTATTTAAAGCCGTAAGAGAAAACAAGAACGGCTTTGTTTGCGTGCACAGAAGAGCAGGGAAAGATGTCACCTCGATGCAGATATGGTTAATGAGAGCCTTGCAAAGAGTGGGAACACATTTATATCTTTTTCCTCAGCAAAACCAAGCTAGAAAAGTGGTGTGGGAGGGGATGATGTTCTCAGGGCAGCGTTTCATTAGCCTAATTCCAGAGAGCTTAATTGTAAAAAAGAATGATGCCAGAATGACAATAACACTTATTAACGGCTCAGTCTTAATACTCGGAGGCTCTAATAATATATCGGCTTTTATTGGCTCGAATCCGGTAACTATAATTTATTCGGAATTTGCACTGCAACATCCTCAGGTGCGTCAATTTCTTAATCCCATCCTAGTTCAGAACGGCGGAAAAGAGTTCATACAAAGTACACCTAGAGGATTAAATCACATGCATGAGCTATTTATGCTCATACAAAATAATCCAGAATATCACGTAAGGGTTTTAAGCGTAGACGATACCACCGACAACCAAGGTAATAGAATTATCTCAGAAACACAGATTGAAGAGTCTAGGGCTATGGGTATGAGTGAGGAAAAAATTCAACAGGAGTGGTATTGCAACTGGCATATAGGTAATCAGGGTTCTTACTACACGACAGAGATTTACGATCTTGAATTACGTGGTGGGCTCAGAGCAATTACGCCCGCAAATAATGTTCCTTTGCAGCTAGCTTGTGATTTAGGTGGCGTTGATAGTACGTGCTTCATACTATTTCAAGTGATTGGTAAAGATATTAATATCCTAAAGGTGATCGTAGATAGCGGTAAAGGCATGAAATACTACCTCGATGAAGCAGAAGAATATCGCAGAACTATAGGCTGTCCGTGGGGTAATAAGTTCGCTCCGCATGATATCGCACAACGATCGCAAGACTGGGCTAACGCTGAGTCAAGATTATTACAAGCTCGTAAAGCTGGCTGGCATTTTATTATGACACCTAAGCTTGATGTTGTTGATGGTATAGAAGCTGCTAAGTTTGCACTGAGATTCACAAATATAAATGTGCCTGAGTGTGACCAATTAGTCAGAGCCTTAAGAGAGTACCAAAGGTCTTTTGATGAGATTAAGCAAATGTATGCGCCTAAACCACTTCATAACTGGGCTAGTCATTACGCAGATGCTTTTAGATATCTAGCGATTAATTACAATAGGCTTTATAACATTGAGGCTAGGACGATTAGCTATAGTTCTAGTTTATAGTGGTGGAGGCCGCTGCCGTTGGTGTGTCGACACCGGATTCCATAGAGTTTGTACGCCAATAGTATAACACACTTCTTAATTTCTTTAATAACATTTAATACCCTGTATGCTTGTTTCTAGCTAGATTTGGCTACCCATTAACCTCAAGGACTGACAACAATGAGCAACACATCTATACCTAATTTATTAACGGTTCAGCAATTTATCGCCAAACATTCAGCTTTTAGACTTGGCGGAATTAGAAAAAGAATATTCGATCGAGCTACAAATGGTTTCGACGACTACAAAGTAATTTATAAAGATGGAAGCAGAGTTTTAATTGAAGAAGATAATTTTTTTTCTTGGCTAAAAAATAGAAATGAAATAATAGATAAGATTCATTCTACTAGAAGATGCTTCAAAAAAGTCAAGGAAATTGACCGGCTAATGTCGCTCGCTAACTTTAATGATAACACCACATTTGAAGATTATGATACTGGATATGCCTCGCGAAGCTATATGTCGTAAGGGCTGGCAGAGGGGGAAAGATAGCGGTTAAAAAATAACTGCATAGTTCCCCCCTGCTACTTAACCCGAAATATCCAACCCCTTAACCCGAATTCCCCAAGGGGTGCGGTTACTGGCTCTACACAAAAACAACTGTT
>Ga0222634_1000343_pt1 | contig 24108 bp, 28 predicted proteins | sample AntAcemetageno50_FD_179807 | JGI IMG/M metagenome (GOLD analysis project Ga0222634, IMG submission 179807) | Saline water microbial communities from Ace Lake, Antarctica - #50 | ecosystem: Environmental > Aquatic > Non-marine Saline and Alkaline > Saline | place: Antarctica: Ace Lake | collected...
TAGTACCTTGACATCTGATGGCCTTTCAAACTCTGGGTCTAGCGTTACATAATCTTGCCAGTCAAGTCCCAAATGGGAAAATGCAGCGTCTAGTAGGTCAGGGCCAGTTTTAACTTCTCCAGTTGCTAATACATAATCGCCGGGTTCATCTTGCTGAAGCATAAGATACATGCCGCGAACATAGTCCTTAGCGCATCCCCAGTCTCTAGCAAAGTCTAAACAGCCTAGCTTTAATTTCTCATCTTCAGTTGGCTTCCAACATACTCCTTTATTTAAGAGACTGGCTACATATGCCGTAACCTTACGTGTTACAAAGTTCGGCTTACGCAGTTCAGACTCATGATTAAAAAGGATGCCGCAGGAAATGTGCATACCGTAGGCATCGCGACAAATACGAGCGTGATTGTGAGCGCCTGTCTTGGCTACTCCGTAAGGCGACATTGGATGTAACGCTGTGTTCTCATCAATGGTCGCTAATTGAAGATGTCCGACATCGTCACCGATTGTAAAGTCTCTCGACCCTGTAGTCCTCGTACCACCAAACATTTCTGAGGAAGATGCTTGATACACCTTAATAAATGGATTGTATGAGCGTACTGCTTCAATACAATTAATAGCACCCATCTGGGTGATATCGTAAGTCGCTAGTGGCTCCTTGAAGGAGATACCAACGTGTGATTGTGCTGCTAGGTTATAGAACTCATGGGGATTTGAAAGTTCTAATACTCTGAGAATAGATGTAATATCTGTGATGTCGCCGTTAACTAGATTATAGTTATTAGGATACTTCTCCAAAAGAGAATTAACATGGCGAGATTGAGGTCTTGCTACGCGCCTTGCCATAGCCCAGACCTCATAGTTGTGCTCTTCGATTAAGTATTCTGACAGAAGCAGGGCGTCTTGTCCGCTGGCGCCAGTGATAATACATCGCTTTGATTCGCTCATATTTGTTTCCTTTGATGTGTTCTTATAGCATGACAGTTAGAGCAGACAAGTTCACATTTATCAATCTCGTCGAAAATGTCCTGCTTCTTCTCTTTACCTACTGCTGTTCCGATATTAAATTTCTTGTCTGAGCCGGGCAAGTGGTCAAATTGCATCACATAGTATGGATACTTATTACCACAATCAGTACATGGTTTGGATTCCTTTAATTGTTGAATTGCTTCTTTAAATCTTTTCCTCCAAGCCTTAGAAGAGATTCTAGCTGTTTCTTTATACTTTTGACTTTTAAGTGTGGCACATGGTTTACAAATATGCTGCCAACCAAATAGTCCGCTTTTTAATTTACGTCTATGAAAAGTTTCTAGTGTTTTTTGTTTCTTACACCAAGAACATTTTTTAGAGTACATCCACGGATATTTATTTTGTTGAATTATCCTTGCTCTAACTGTCATACTCGCTTTTGTTCCATTTCCAAATTCCATATATATCAAAAGGTAAGTATAGCGAACATGCTATCCAAACTGCCGGGTCAGCAATATGTAATCCATATGCTACCCATAATCCAGTTGTCACAACGTGTGTCCACCAACCTTTAATTTGTTTCTGTGCTAACCAATAGTTTCCTAGTAAGGCTCCAATAGTTGCCAAGAACGGTACTAAAAACCACATTATATATTAATTCCATTACGTCTTTTTTTAGTTCTAATTCTATGACAATTAGAGCATACAACTTCACATTTTGCGATTTCTTCTTTTAATGTATCAATAGTTTCTCTAGCTGCCGACCAACAGATATTGAACTTCATCTTTTTGACCTTACAAACTCTACACCTTCTCTGCTCTATTGCTAATACCATATATTATTATACACCATTGAGTAATCTTTCACCGCATCAGTTTTACTAAAGTTAAAAGCCACAGTGATTGAGGAACTCACTGGCTCTAGCTTTTGTAGTATGGTATTTGAGAAAGTGCTGATAACAGCTATCTCTAAGTTTATTATATAGGCCGTGTGGTCCGTTTAAGTAACTTTTAATCTGAATAACTAAATCCTCTGCATCCTCAAATTCGATGCAATTTACGCCTCCTGTGAAGTCGTTATTAACTATTATACTAGACTTAGGTTTGCACAGGACGGAGCCCTGTGAGGGAATCTCCCAGTGTCTCAGCGTGTCTTCTCCCGCACCCGGGAGCGCAACACTGAAAAGACTGCTGCCAATAGTTTCCAAGTATTCCGAATGGGGCTTCTGGCCCACCACCGAATTAGGGAAGGCTTCTCTGATTCGTTCGCCAATTTTAGCACGCTGTGGATTTGTGGGACGGTAGAGACAGGCAACATCCCATACTGGGAATGCCAATTCATGTAATGAGGCTCTATCTCCATAGTACGAATAGGAAAGAGGAAATCCGGGTTGTCCCACATGATATTCTCTTCTAAAGAAGAGTTTTGGCGGCCCGTCAAGTACGGCGCTCCACTCGGGGAAAGCTGCTCTAGGAGAGTCTCCAAGGTCAAGACAGGCAACTGGGATACCTCGTTTGATGTAGTTTCTGAGTAATCGTTCATGTCCATATCCATTGTTTGTGACAACTAGGTCCCAATCTGTTTTATCTTCAATTAATACTTGAAGACTCTCACTGCGGCCTAACTGATTAGGTAGTGCTAGATGTGCTGGATGATTAGTACATCCAACTCTAGACTTTATATTACTACACGGTGACTCTGGGTTTGAGCATTCCATTGCACAGTCTTCTAAAGAATCAAAGTGAAATGTATTAGGATACAGCGGAACTACGTGATGTCCAAGACTATATAGTCCGTGATATAACAGCGACTGCCCATACTCACTAGTTGGCTGATTGATAAACAGAATATTCATTCTACGGTCTACCAGCAAACCCCGCAGCGTTTCTATGTCCACCGCCGCCTAGCTTCTTAGCTATGGCTGATACATCTTCTAACTTATCTTCACTACGTAAGCTATTGTATACTTCGGGTCCTGCTTCGGTTTCTCTTGGCATTCTTTCATACCAAACCCATGCTGGCATCTTATACTGAGTCACAAGACGATTGCCAAGCGTACTATTGATTTTAATGAATCCAGAGTTTACCTTCATCATTTTAACGCCCTCTAATTCAACTTCAAACGCAAGCTCCATCATTTGCTTAATGAGAATTTCTTTAAACTTAAGTGCCACCTTACCTCTGCGGTACTGTGGTGCTTCTGCAAAGTCAGATGGTGTCTTTGGGAAGTCTGCAACAAGATTAAAGATATCACTAGTTGTCTTTGGCTCCATAAGGTCGAACCAAGACATGAACTCGATTACCCCTGGAAGTTCGTGCTTCCAAGTATCATTATCACTAATATACTTTACAAACAGTGGTGCCGACTCAGTTGGGTAAAAGTAGTTCCAAGTAATAAGCGCACCGCTATCCTCCATTGTCATATGCTCTGTGATGACGTTAGATGGAACTGATTCGCCCATCTTTTCTAACATATCAACCGCAGTCTTGTGGTGGTCTAGCATGATAACTTGACGAACCTTGGACGCTATGTTTAGTAGCTGTTCTGGAAGTTTTGCGGAGAAGTCTAAGAAGAAAACAATAGAGTCTTCTAGCGTTTCATCATCTAAATCAATCAACGCACCTTCCCCGTACTGTCCAGGGATTAACTTAAAGTCCTTGTCATTGTCCAGCATATACTTCTGGAATACCCATGCTGCGGTTAAACCGTCAGGACATGGGTCGTGGTAGATACCAATATGTTTCATATTATAGCCTCACTACAATCTGGTCATCCCTAAATTGTAAGTTTTTATATTCATCGTGTTCTGTCATCACAAACACCACATCACAGTGATTAATAATCCATTGTGGACTTTGCGTGTATGGTGCCGTATTATGGATTCTAGGGTCGTGTACTGTTACTTCGGCTCCTAGAATTTCCAACTGCTTCTTTACTTTATAGGACAAGCTATTCATTGGGTTGTCTGAGTTGGCCTTAAAGCCTAATCCTAGGATACCGGCAATACCATTACGTAGAACATCTCTATGTTTGTCTACGAAATACATGGCAGTCTTCTCAGCCACTTCGTATGCCGCTTCTGTAATTTTAGCATTTTTTGTAAACGCCGCAAGCGTCTTTGCATCCTTGCCTAAACATGGTCCACCAAGATTTAATGCTGCGCCAGCAATATCAGAGCGCCAGTAATTGTAGTTACAAGCATTTCTAACTGCTTTAAAGTCAACCTCGTTCTCGTCACAAATGATGGCAAACTCGTTACCCATAGCAAAGTTAACATAACGATAGGTATTACTCATCAGCTTTGCTAATTCCGCACCAACCGTGCCGCCATCTTCTGGGTTAATATATACGAGAGATTCACTTCCAAAGTATTTAGAGAAGAACCGTCCTGCCTGTCTCATTCCTGCTTCTGTGTCTCCACCAATGATTTGAGGGATTCTAGTAATCTCCGAGAATGTGTTACCTTCAGCAATACGTTCAGGTGCCATAACAATTTGAGGGAATATTCCGAAATGTAATGCGATTCTTTTACGAATCAGTCTACTACATCCAGGGAACAATGTTGACCTCATAACTAATAGCGTATCATCTGTAATTGCTCCAGCGTTTGCAAGAGCATCAATGGCAGAGAATACCTGCGAGGTGTCTGGATTCTGATTATTATCAATTGGAGTACCACACGTTACAACCACTACATCGTAGGGTTGATGTAAATCGTGGTATCCTAGAATGACTGGAACCTGTTCTGCCTTTTGAAGTGCTTCGTGATATTCTTCCCAGCTTTCTTCTTTAAAGCGAGGAGTAAGCGGTCCTAGGATATTCTTATCAACATCAACGCCGCTAACTTCAACATCATCTTTGCCGATGTTATTATAGGCAATCCATGTTAACATAGGTGAACCAATTCGTCCACACCCACATACCAATATCTTCATTGCGCCCAACTTTCTATGATGTTAACTTCTCCGAGCAGGTGGTCGCCTACACAAAGGAGGAAGTGCCTCATCCATAGTATACTGTCAGGGTCGGTGATTGACAACCCAATTTTTCGAGGATTAGGGTCCAGCACCATGCGACCCTTTTTGACAACAATGGAATCTTTACATATATGGGTTGTTTTATAGTTCTCAATTACTGTACGAACTATGTTATATGCATCAAATTCTTCTTCTGTAGAGTAGGTGGTACCCTCTGCCCAGCTAACTGATACCGTGAAATTCTTTGTAGACATTAACAATCTTCTTTCCTTGTTTATGAGCGTACTTGACGCATTGATATGTGCCACCCTTGCGGGTTCCGTCCCACCAAGCCCAAAGCTCAGTACAGCGGTTTACCATGTATTCATTTCGTGCGTGTAGTTTCCACGGAGCATAGTCTTCGTCTGGGTTAGAGTGAACTATTTCATCATTACCTTCTAAGTTTAGATAGGTATGTTTCATTTGCATGTATTCTTCAATTTGTTTTACAGACCACTTACGCCAGAATCCAGGGAATGGCTCTACTAATGTTTGTCTGATTCCATCTTGATAACAAGCCTCAAGTGCAATTTGGTCCCAACCTAATGCACCGCCAGTATAGGCTCTCTCAATTTCCTGTTTTCTATTTTCTACTAACAACTTCTTTACTAAAAAAAGAAAGACCTCAGTGTGAGGCCCATCCCATCCGTTAGGAAGCTTACTTGGTCTGTGGCCTGTGAAGGCAACTATTCTATTATCTGTCTGCATTTACAATCCTAAATATTTCTTTACCTACAACCTCTTGGTATTGTGTCGCTGCCCACTGAGCATCCTCTAATAATTGAGGCTCTGTAACAAATACGGTAATAACAAAGGTTAGCCTTGCAGCGCCCTCTTCGATAATACGAATATCTTCTGGGCAAAATGGTGATGGTGCGCGAACCGATGGGGCATGATGGAAATAGCAATTTGCGTCTTCTTGTAGGTGGCCAGTATATCCTAAGACATGGTAAAGCTCGTGTGTTACAACCATACGTTGATGATTACGTGCGAGTCCTCTTTTAATATTTACCTTTGCTTTAGAATCAAAAGGATTTCTAATTGTTAGTCCAATATGCTTTCCGGCTGCCATACTACCATAAGATAGGTATGCCTGTGTTGCTGGTCCGCGTAGTCTAACTGCGTCACCGTCTGTGTTAAAGAAGTTTCTTGCGCCGGTACAGCCAATAGCTGCTAACACTAATAATATACTAAATAGCTTTTTCATTTACTAACTCCATTACATTTTTAATTAATCGTGGCATAATATCTTCAAGTGTATTTTTAGCTTTCCAGCCAAACATATTGAACATCTTGTCTATATTTGGTGAGCGATATTGCACATCATGTGCGAAGCCCTTTACTGGCATAATGTATAAATCTTTGTCGGGATGCATATGCTTATAGATTAGACGGGCAACCTCTAGAACACTATGTCCCTTTTCAATTGCTACATTAAAGTCATGATTAGTACCGTCATCTGCACAATGCATAGCAAGTAGTAGTCCTTCTGCAATTTCTCGTACATCTGTATAATGTCTGACTTGTGAGCCATCTCCTAATAATTCAAGAGGATTGTCCTGGGTTCCTTGCCCGTTATGAATCTTGAGAATAAGGTCAGGGATTACGTGAGAGTAGCCTACGAAGTCTGGGTCTGGACGCTCTGGGCCTACGGCGTTGAATGGCCTGATGATTGTATAGTTTAATCCATACTGGTCAGCATACGCCTTGCACATAAACTCGCCTGTCAGCTTCTGGAAACCATATGCTGTCCTTGGGATAAATGTAGTGGGTAAGTCAGACTCTGCACTTGGGAATGATGTAGCTCCCTCAAATACCATGCTGCTACTCATATAGAGATAGTGCGGTGCGCGCTTACCTAATCCTACAAGTACGTCCATTACGTGTGTATTAACAAGATTATTGTCTCTTAGGATTTCAGCAGGAATCTTATTGAAGTATCCAATTCCGCCAATGAGTGCTGCAAAGTTAAGAACATAGTCTGCACCATATAGCTGATTAGCTAGGTCTCCCCACGTTGCATTGCTTCCATTCTTGTACTCACTGTCTGGGGAATGGCCATGGTCGTTACTTAAGTCAATGTGGTGCCACTTAAATCTTGAGTCATCAAGTAGGTCTATGACGTTAGATTCTCCATAGCCTTTACTGTCATTGTCATATACTGTAACAGATTCTGTTTTTGGGTTGCGAAGCAACTGTCTACATGTCTCCGAACCAAGAAACCCTAGTCCGCCTAATACTACATATTTCATTATTCTACTCCTAGGTCCGTAAGTAACTGTGTTACTCTGTGCTTATAAGTGTGATTGTTCTTTACAAACAGTCTGCCAGCTTCTCTTATATATTCATAGTCTTGTGGTCTCTGAATTACGTCATCAACAAAGTTGCCATACATTGTTGGGTCATCTGCAATAATGAGATGAGTGCCATGTTCAAAACCATATCCGCTTTCCAGTTCTTCAACTGGGTCAGTAATACATAGTCCTCCACAGTACATCGTCTTAAATACTCGTTCAACAACGTCATAGCCGCCATCTGTCGAGTGTGGTTCGTGTACGTTTGGCGATACCTTTGATGCACCGTACTTCCGTGCAAGTTCAAGTTCTCCACAATCTATGTCAGTTGCAATTGGCCAGCCCTTACCTACCAAGTATGTAGATTGACGATACTTAACAAGATTGGCCATTAGATAATCGTTAATGTTCTTTCCCTTGTAAGGCCAGAAGCCTCCACAATAGGTCATGTCATACTCAAAGCCATCTGGCTTAGTGTATTGATATACTGTATCATCAACGGCCATTTCCATTGAAGCTAACTGAAAGCCTTCGGCTTTCCATTTGCGTAATATAACCTCTCGCCACGTTGGTGTAAACTGAGCGAATACAACGTCCGACTTCATGTCGTGTGCGTATTGAACGTTGTTTGGCGCAGCCTGAACACCAGGGTTGTTTAGTCCCGGTAGGTCTTCGTCTGTCCACGCTAACACATTCATTGCTACCTTGGCTTGTGGGTTATTACGTCGCCATTCTAGTAGCTCATCAGACGGTGAACTTGTGCTGTTAATAAGTAAGTCGGTCTCATCACTGAGAGGAACTACTTCGTGTTCTAATGCAAGAAGTGCATTTTCCCATCCAGCCCAGGCCCATTTGCCTGCACCCGCTGTTGGCTTAGTTAGTGTTACTTTCATTACTCTACCGTTGTAAGAATTGATTCTGGAACAATGTTAATTTCTAGAACTCGATGAGGTGGATAGAAAGTAAACGATGTGTCGTCACCAGTTGCGATTACACCTTTATGTTCTTTAAGAAAGCCACCTTGTGAAATAATAGTGGCCAACTGTTTAGCTGGGTCAATAGACATATTCTTACCCTTCATAACGTCATCATAAGTGGTAACGCCTATTTCTGTATCAACCACTGTAACTTTTAAATAATATGTTGCCATCTTAATCTTTCCATGTGTTATTATATGCGTACTCTAACATTTCCCAAATCTGAGGTTTGGTCAAACGCAGTACGTCTCTACTTGAGTATACTGTAGAGGGCGCAATGTGCCACTCAGGAACTTGTCCAGTTTTATCCTCTGTGTAATGAGGGATTGTAACGTATTGGTACATGATAGCATTCTTGTTGTAAAACGGAATGTATGGATACTCTGTCAGAAGTCCAGTGTCTTTAATCTCATGCTCTGCTAATAGGTCTTCATGTGTCTTCTCTCCAGGGCGACGACCGATAACTTCAACTTCACAGCCAAACTTCTCTGCTACTGTTTCGAAGAACTCTCCAAGGCTAACTGCCTGCATCTGGCTGGAGAATGTCTCACCATAGTAATTGTAGTCTGGTGTCTTATATCCGTGTCTCAGTGCAATGTCGATTAGACGAACACCCTCTTGAATAGTAAAGAAGAATCGAGTCATCTCAGGGTCTGTGACTGTGAGCTTGTTGCCCTTCTTTGCTTGGTCCATAATGATTACACCAAGGCTACTGCGTGAGCATAGCACATTACCGTAACGGGTGGAGAGGAATCGCGTCTTCCCGGTTCTGTTAGCGTCAGAGAAGATGGAGGTGGCAATATGCTTCGTCATACCATATACGTTAACTGGAGCGCACTGCTTGTCAGTACCAATCATCAGGGCAACCTCAACGCCGTGCTTCATACACTGTTTGGCTACGTAATAAGTACCCATAGCGTTGGTCTCAAATGTATTAAGCATTTCACGTTCGGCTACAGGCACTACCTTAACCGCCGCTGCGTGAATCACAACATCTGGTTTGAAGTTTAAGAATGCACGCTCTAGTGAGTTTTCATCTTTGATATCTCCCAACATAGTTATTACCGTTGGGAAGCGTTGCTTTAGTGCAAACTGCGCCGCCTCGTTACGTGAAAGAACGGCATGTGTCAGACCGGGCACTTTAAGAAATTCTTCTGCTAGTGCGTGACCAACAGTCCCGCAACCCCCTGTAACGAGAACTCGCTTATTTTTTAGGTACTCAAACATTTAATCACCTAGCCATAACTGTGCCTTGCGGTCATATTCATCTCTATATCTAGTAATTCGTAACCACATCCATTTAAATTGATTAGTGTCTTTGTTGTACTGTTTTACGTCACACATTATATTTTACTCCATTTTCTATTTGTGTCCACTTTTTGCTCATCTTAGTTTTAATTTTTCTTCGTCTGTTAGTTGTAATACTTGACCATCATTTGGACGACGCTCAGGATGTAAAGCCATACTCATATGTAAAAATCCATGATTTAATGTTATACACCTGGGGTCATTAATATGAATTGGTTTTCCGTCCACGTATAGAAATTCGTTTGGGAATTCTCCAATCCATTGTCCGTTGGACGGCATAACTCTTAATGTTTTTGGAAATGGTCCCGGCACGACATACTCTGTATCGGAAACGCACCAGCAAATTGGCAACATTAATCCTTTATATCTATTATCATTTTTAATTAATTCCAATGTACTTGCTATCTCTGTTATACACCGATTATCTATGATTTCATCACCATCTACCTGAAGAACCCAGTCTGTTTCAGTATCGGACAACATTTGATTACGAATCTTAGTCAACTCGGCAGACAAGTGATTTCCGTCCCAATTAATTGAATCGCCACTAACATTCTTCTTGATGAAGGTAATCTTAGTTTTTGGTTCATTCTGGAAAACTTCATATAGAAGCTTAATTGCTTCAATCTTTTCTATGGTCTTATCGGTAGAGCCAGTATCAACAATAATAATATGACCCACATGTGACAACACTGAAGTTATAGCTTGCTGAATGTACTTCTCCTCATTCTTTACCATCATGTTGATTGTTAGGTTCGGGATTATCATAGCGTAATCTTATCCATATTTCTGTTCATCCAATCCTTAAGGTCTTCCTGAGTTGCAATCATATCTGCTAAGTGATTCTCAAGAACTGCTGGATTGGTCGTTAGGTTTGTACCGTGCATAGTTTGTGTATAGATAGGCATATTCAGTTTCTTGAATCTCCCAAGAAGAGAAAGTTTCCTCCACACAAGCCAGTCTTCGCACAAACGTACATCTTCGTGGAAGCTGCCGACAAGGTCGCGGAATGGCTGCCATCTGAACATAACTGAGCAGGATGGAATGTAGCACTCTCTGTGAAGCCGTGCCTTATCATACTGTGAAATGTTCTCTAGTAGTTTCTCATTCTCCAATAACTCTTCTTCGCCCGACACTGGGTTCTCTTGTATCTCCCAGTCTGCTGTGTACTTGTCTCCATATACTGCGATAAGGTCTGGGTTGTCTTCTAGGACTGCCTTCCTTGCCACGATTGCCGAGTCTTCAAAATAGTCATCAGCATCAAGTAAACAAACATATCTAATCCCATTCTGAGTTTTTAGATACTCAATTGCCCTATTGCGTGCAGCGCCGGGTCCAGAATTTACTTTACTGGCAATAAGCACTGTGTTCTCTTTATTCTTGTCACACTCATGTAAAAGTGCTGCGCGCGTGTCAACATCTGTTGAGGCATCATCAACGACAACATGTAATATGTCATCACGGTGCTGCTTCCTAATTGATAAAAAGTGTTTATGAATTAGGTTATATGGTGTGTTATAACAAGGTGTAATAATTGCTACCCTATTCTGCATTATGTCTCTCCGTTACGGTTTGCAATGTTTTGTTCCAGTCTTCAACATATCTTTCTTTATTGAAGTGCTCTAGAACCGTTGCTCTTGCGGCTGCGCCTAAACGCTTTCGTAGTTTACGGTCACTAAGCAGTCTATCGACTGCCGCAATACATTCTTCGTGAGTTTCGAAGATTAAGCAGTTTTCTTCATGCTTGAAGAAGTTAGGAATAGCACAGGTTGCTGTAGTAACAATTGGCATTCCTACCGATGCTGCTTCTAAAAGTGACGCTGGCAATGGCGACTGAAGACTTGTATTAATAAATACGTCGTGCTCCTTAAGTTGCTGTACAACTTGGTCACCCACTAATATTGGGCTGTTGTATCCAGCATTTGCACCGAACAACTGAAGTCGTGGACGAGGAGGTTGGTCAGCTTTCTCTTGTGGGGCTGTCTTTGCGTCTAAACTTAACAGTCCATCAATATCACCAACGGCCCACTCTCTACCAGCGAAGGAGTTTACTAATAGCATTGCTTTACCATTGCTGCCTTCCCATCCTGAGAACTTCTCAGTATCTACCATGTGATAGATTGTGTTAGATAGTTCGTCGTCCTTACAGCCCCATTCTTCTTTGGAATAATTAGTAATGAAGCCACGAACAACCATAGATAAGTCTTGAACGATTCTCTCCACAACGCCTTGTTGCTTCCACGCCTCTGTCGGCAGTGTGTGTTCAAATGACATAACAGGACAGTCGAACTGTTGTGCTATGTTAATCCAATGGTTGTACTGGTCTACAATGTTCTGTGAAATAATAAGGTCCGGTCTACATGGAAGTTCATCCAAGGAATGAATGACTGTCATGTTCTCAGGAACCTTCTCTTGGTTTTGCCACTTAATGGGAAACTGAGGAATGTCTAAATTATAAAACTGGTGGCCAGTCTCACATAGATTTCTGTCAGTCATTGGATGCGTACTCGTTAAAAGTATTACTAATGGTCGATTACCAGCAGGTCTGTTTAGGTCACCGATAATATAATCTGCTCTAGCCTTGCCCATTGATGATTTCCTTTAACTTTTGGCCAATTGTTGCTGGGTCGAACTTAGCAAACAATGCTTCCTGTTGTGTATCAATATTTCTCTTCATTGAAGAAAAGTGATTCTGTAGTGCTTCTGCGCCAGACTTGATAACTGGTTCATACCAGTTCTCTCTTGCGGTATAAAGTGCTGGGTCTGGATGTGGCATGTTGTGAACTGAGTCAAGATATGAATCTACCAGATGGGAGTTCTCATCATTGGCCCAGTCGAGCATAGCGGTATTATGCGTTGTAACAAGCTCGTTACCATAACAAAGTGCTTCAAATGCAGGAATTCCCCATCCTTCGCCTCTAGATGTATTTAGATAACAGTCGCCCATTTTGTGTAACTTCTGAATCCCGGCCTCTGTCATTACAGTGTCTGTAATATAAATGCGTGGATACTTAGGAAGTCTCATAGCTCCTTTAATTTCTTGAACAGCACCGGCAACCTTCTGTGCGTCACCCTGTTGACTATGCATACCAACATAACCCTTTAATACTAGTAACACTGACTCATCGTTTTGGAAGGCTAAGAAGTATGAGCGAATAGCTGCGTCAATACCTTTTTTATGTGACCATTGAGCAATGTTGTAATATATAGTCACTTCCTCTGGATTTACTCCGAGAATTTCATATGGTACTACATCGTCTGTATTAAAGTCATCCTTAAAGATTGGCATTGGAACTACATGAATTGGAATTGATACTCCGCTTCTTTTAAAGGCTTCCTTGTTAGCCTCACATGGAACAATTAGTTCATTGAATGAGTTGAGTTGAATTGCCCAGTGTGGAGGAATTCTGTCAGTCTCCCAACAACAAATACCAATGTTACGTTTGCCCGGTGCCGCTCTCATCTCGTTTGGTGTGATGATTTGAACAGTCGTTTCAATCTCGTCGTTGATTTGGCGACGAAGACATGGAATGATTTCCTTTGGTAGTGGTGACCTGCTGCCGCTGTCGTACTTAGTACATGCCAGTGACCAATTCTCAGCATCATCTACTAAGAGCAGTGCCCTCATGTAGCTTCTTGCTAATGTGGCATAGCCACTCATGTCCTTGAATGGACCGAGTCCTAACTTTTTCATTATAGTACCATTCCTTGTAAGATGTTTTCATTCTTCAATAGTTCCCGCATCTGTTCTTGGTGCGCCTTCTGTGCCCTATATTGAAGCATTAACATTTCAGTCTTGTTGTCCTTAGTTGCTACGCCCATGAAGTATTCGACAATAGATTGACGAGGTCTGCCATGAGCTAATGATTCAAGCCATGTTTGGCGGCCTACTACATCTACTGTGCTTCCTAGAATTTCTGTATAACACCAATCTACAAACTGTTCGTCTGGTAGGTTTGGAATTGTAATACCATTAAGGTTTGGAACCTCGTCTGGTGAAATCTCTTTGTCCCATGTAGTTGTTCTGTCGTGTGCTGGAAGGTTGTCAATGACATACTCCCAACGCTTTGCAATTTCGTCATAGTCACAGTTGTCCTTAATAGACTCAACGGCCTTCTGAGAAAGAATCTTCAACTTCTTAGGGTTGGCAATAACTTTCATCTTCATAGCCATGTCTTTGCGGTCGAAGTAACAACGACGCTGCATTGTTGCCGCTTCGTGGAACTCGTATGCAATGTTAACTGCGATGCCACCCTCATGCATTGTATATGGAGTACCGTCTGCATTCTTGTGCATAATATTACCTTCCCAGTCGGTTGGCTTCATTCCTTTTTCCTTCATCGCTGCGTTAGCAGTAACTAAGACAGGAACACCACAACCTTTGGCTTCTGAGATAGGCATTTCGTCAGCACCGGCAATCGAACCTTGAACGTATAAGTCCATCATGTTGAATACCTCTGCCATTTCTTCACGAGTGAATCCTACGTTTGTGTTAGGAGTTCTTAGTGCCTCGTTACCACAGCATGGACACTTCATGTAAGCACGACCATTTGTCATCTTAGCATGTAGCAACCAGATTGCATAGCCGACTAGCTTCTTATTACATGAGTCACACTGGTATGTGTGAAGAATGTGTTTGTGGAAGCCTTCAAAATAATTAGGCATATATTTCATTTGTGACAGTCTTGCGATGTGTGTCCAATACTCTTGACCGGCATCATATCCAGATGAGTGAATTAAAAATACAGCTTTCTGAATTGTTTCGTTATTAGGATTCTTTTTCTTCATCATTGCAAAGCTATCAAGGATTTCACAGAATAGCTTACGCTGTTGATTTCTCATAACGGTTCCGATAATCGGAAGGTCTACTGAGATACCCCATTTCTCTCGCACTGCATTCTTGTCCATTGGTTTAAACACATCCATGTCTACGCCGGGACGAGTTGGTGTGGGAAGAAGCTTCTTTGCGCCACCCTGTCTAATCTTAGGTGACTGCTCTTTCATTACATTAATGGCAAAGTCTGAGTAACCCATAAGATAATCTGCCGTCTCATACATCTTCAACCACTCTTGTCGTTGTGGTGTGCTGTCAATACATGGCATGAATATCCAACGGAAGTGTTTACGGAATGGACTGTCCATGTGGATAGTTGACATCCACGGGTCCATCCATGAGCATACATAGTCAGGTTCAAAGTCTAGAAGAACGCCATCATATACAGCGGCGCCGAATTGGCCTAACTGTTGTTGACGGCCCCATTGTTCATGGGGTTTGCGGTATTCTTGCTGACCGGCTTGGTCGTTATCCTCTGGGATAGCAGCATAGACTTTCCACGGTACATTTGCAATGCGTGGGTCTGACTGTTTAATATAAGTGCCAAGTTCAGCAATCTCATATTTCCCAGTATCGTATAGTCGTCTAATCAATGACTTAGCGATATTAGAGAATCCCGTGTTAAGTTCGCTGAACTCTGTAACAAACAGGATGCGCTTCTTCTTACTCATGTCCTTTAACCTTACTTCTAATTTTTTCGACTACCTTGTGTACTCGTTTTCTCATTGTTTCTCTTGAGAGACTATAGTGTTCAGCAATTTGGCTGTATGTCATCCCCTCAAGTTTGAATTTTAATAACTGCTTCTCGTCATCTGTTAAGTCAACGTCTTCCAACAAAGAAGATAGGTCAACTGAGTCAATCCCTGTCGTTGAGTGGTCAACCAGAGCTTCTGGGACTGGGACCACCTTGCCAACTTTGACGATGGCTTGTAGGTTTTTGAATTCCGTGTCAGACATCTTCATGGCAGTCTTAATATCACATTCTTCAACTCCGCGACCAAGAAGTTTCTTGAATGTGTTAAGTCTAAGTCTCTTGTTGTGAGGCAGCGAGGTAGGGCCATAAAACTTATTGGCCTCTTGCATGATAGCGTTGCGAATGCACTGGATAACGTATGTTGTCTTTTTGGTGCCTGCCGATTTTGCTCGCGCTGGAGAATATGAAGCAAGTCCGTTAATCATACCGATTTTACCGGCTTGCTCTAGGTCGTCAATATCGGATACGTTGGATTCGAGATACATTTGTTTAGAATACTTTTTAATCTGCCCAATGTAGTTTTTCAGTTCTATTTCGAAATCCATTATATCCTAGTAAGGGTTTGGGTGGCCCCTCGTTTTCATTGAGTGCAATGGAATAGTTGGGTCCAATTACTCGCTTAGGGCCACCCGGAGGTTTAATTAATTAGCTTAATTATGTTTTAAAAGGGCACGTCTTCTGAACTTGCTGCCGCACCACTAACTGCACCGGCACCCTCGCGGGGCTCTGTGAAGATAGAGATGTTACGAACATTAACGTGATTGCGCTTAATTGTCTCGCCATCCTTCTCGTACTGGTCTGTTTCCCAAGTACCTGTTAGAGTTACCTTTGCGCCCTTGGCGCCGTACTTCATAATACGTTCTGCGGTAGCACCCCAAGCCGTAAAGTCAATAAAGGTGGTTTGCTTAACAAGTTCCTCTTGACCCTTCTTACGGTGGTAGCGGTTTACTGCTACTGAGCCTACTGCTTTTGTGGTTTCTCCAACTGGGAAACTACGTGGGTCGTTAGTCATACGCCCGTTTACTGCTAGTTCTGCAAAATCTGTTGCCATTTTCTTTCTCCTATTCAACGTCTGAAAAATCAGCGTCTGTGTGTCCTCTTTAATATACTGTAAAAGGTGCTGTGTGACCCGGGGAAATTAGTTTAAAATTCCCAGGTTATTAACCATTTCTGAGATATTCAATTGCTGAACGCAACTTCTCAATATCATCATAAAACAGTCCAAGTGCGTGATTGCATTGTTGACAAAGTAGTCCGCGAACATGGCCATATTCATGGCAATGGTCTACACACAAGGCTTTGGCTTCTTTGCAAATCTTACACTGTCCACCTTGTTGCTTTGACATTTTATCAAAATCCTCAAGGGTGATTCCATATTTTCTAAGATACGCACTATTGCGTCTTAGTTTTTCATACTTTTTTGTGCTGCGATACTTCTTGCGGCGCTCTCGGCTAGAGATGGTGTAATTTTTAGAAATACAACTCTTACATCTGGTATTCCCATCTTTGCCTTTCTAGTTATTGCCACTATTAGTATATTTGATGCTGCAATTATAGCAGATTAGATGTCTAACTTTATTCTTCCAAGCCACTAGTTGAGAATACCTAAGTTGTTTACAATTAATCCGCCACTCTTACTGGTTTGCCCATCTATGAAGACTACCCGACCCTCTTCTAAGAGATTCTTAAATCTCGCGAATTGAGAAGGGAAGACTACAATTTGGTCATAGATGGCTGTGCCATCCGAACCTGTTAGGAAAGCCATTTCCTGTCCAGGGTTTTTACCCGTCTTGGTGACGGTCTTGCGGATTCCATCAATGTGAATCGCCGTGCGGACACGCTGAGTCATATGAGGGGGAATCTTCTTAATTTCTTGAAGATTGTGAGTTACTGTCGAGAAGACTGCGTCAGTCTCATTAACTGAGATATCACAGCCCAGGAAGTCTCTTTCGTACATTGCAATATGTAGGATAGACTCAAACTTGTCCTTGGACGCATATTCTGAGATTATGCCACGAAGCTTCTCACGGCGACGGATATTGGGGACCACATATTTTGCGACCTTTCTATCAGCTACCTTCGCTTCATCAGCCATCTCCTTAATAACTGCCACGACACTCTTACCATCAACCTCTTTAACGACTGAGTTATACTCGCGCTCTGTAAGTGACTTGATTAACTCATAGTCTGCCAGCATTGTATTACGTGTCAATCCGAAGTGGTCTAGCGCACCTGACTTAATAAGTGCTTCGACTACGTTCTTCTTGATGCCAATGTTTAGTGCTTGGCTTAAGAACTTATCGTATGTGTCTAGGTCTTTGACTTGTTCGATAAGAGGAATCTGTCCGTCTCCAACACCCTTGATACGTGTCAGCCCGTAACGGATAGTCTTCTCGTCAATAATCTTGAAGCGAGCATTACATGTCTTAATAGAAGGCAATGTGATAGTAATACCAAACTCCTTCGCATCATAGATGAACTCGCGTAACTTATCATGCTCTGAACGGTGAAGGTCACCAACAACGAAGTTACAGTTAGCTTCAAAGAACTCTAGAGGATAGTGATGCTTGAGATATGCTGTCTCATAAGTGAGGAATGCATAACAAACACCGTGTGACTTGTTGAAGCCGTATCCAGAGAACTTAACAATCCAAGACCAAAGGGTTTCGCCAACTTCTTCCTTGACGTTCTCCTTCTTACAGCCATCCATAAAGACGGCCTTCATCTTGTTCATCAGTTCTTCCTTCTTCTTACCGGCAGCGCGTCGAATGGTATCAGCGGTCTTTAGGTCAAGACCAGCGATGTCAGTACAGATAAACATTACCTGCTCCTGATAGATACATGCGCCGTGAGTATCGTCTAGAATCTTAGCAAGTTTAGGATGAGGGTAGTCCGACACCTTCTTGCCATCACGAACGTCGAGGTATTCCTGTGTCTGTCCTGAGTCCATTGCGCCAGGGCGAACAACTGTTACTAAGTCAGAAAGGTCTTCGATTGAGCGAGGCTTAACTAACTTACTGTACTTGCGTCCTAGTTGTGATTCAACTTGGAATACACACTTGGTCTTTCCTTCATCAAAGATGTTCTCGTAAACTTCTTGGTCATCTAGTGGAACCTGTTCAATATCAAATTCGTCGTCGTGTCTTTCGCGGACCAACTCCTGGGTTCGTTTAATAATATTCAGTGTGTTGAGACCCAGGATATCCACCTTTAATAGACCGTAGTCATCAATGGCGTTCATGTCATAGCCACCGATGTAACGCTTATCCTCTGGGTGCCATACCATTGGTAGTCCACCATTTGTAAATGGTTCATCACTAATAATGACGGCAGCAGCGTGCTTACCGAATGACTCATAAGTTCCTTCGATTTGATGGGCGATGCCAAATAGGGCCTTACGGCGCTTTGCTTCCTCTTGAAGTTCTGGTGACATACTGATGGCTTCTTTAAGGTTCTTGGCCTTATGATGAATCATCTTAGTAATTTCATTCTGTTCTTCAAAAGCACACTGTCCGATATTTAAGACGACCTTAATCGACTTAGCGGCCCCAAACGAACCAAAGGTAATGATTTGGAAGACCGAATCACTCCCCCATCTTTCTGACATATACTTAATAATTTCTTCACGTCGTTCTTTTTCAAAGTCTGTGTCGATATCAGGTAAAGCGCCCTCTCGTCCTGCATTATAAAATCTTTCCCAGATTAGTCCGTATTCAATTGGGTCAATACCTGTAATACGTGTTAAGTAACAGATTAGTGAACCTGCACCAGAACCTCGTCCTCGACCCTTCTTGATGTTGTTATCTCTTGCGAAGTCACAGATGTCTTCAACAATAAGGAAGTAGGATTCTAGGCCCGCATTCTCTACGTCTTTAAGTTCATACGCGAGACGCTCTCTGTAGTTGGGTTGGTCAATACCAAATTCTATCAGACGAGCTTCACATTTTTGCTTGAGTAACTCAAAGTTCGTTGTACCTTCTGGCGCCCGGTCGAACTCGGGTAAGCGCAGTCTTCCTAAGACTACGTCTAGTTCAACTTGGGACGCTAGGCTCTCCACATTCGCAATCCACTCAGGTTTTGCCCACTTCTCAAAGTCGGCCTTCGATTGAATGAAGTAGCCGTCTGAGTCGAGGTGCTCACCGTCCTTGTGAATATAGTTGTGGAAATAGTCGTGTGCTAATGCTTCTGTTCTATCATTGTAGAATACAGACGCAGTTGGAATAATCTTCAACCCAAGTTTTTCATACGCTTCGCTGACTGCTGGGTCAGTAGTCTCTTGTACTTCAATGTAGATATCTTCGAAGTATGGTGTTAAGCTGTCTATGATGCCAACGTTGGTTGTAACAGCTACGATGCCGTCGTTACGCTGACCTTGTAGCTCAAAGCCACTGTCAGGGTTGGATGATAGTGTGGCGATACGGTTTAGGTTACGTAGACCTTCGTGAGTGGTTGCCCAAAGCGTAATCTGTTCGTGAAACTCATAGCCAATCATAGGTTGTAATCCAGCGGCCTTACACATCTTAGCTAAGTAGATAGTAGAGTGAATGCTGTGCTGGTCTAAGATAGCAACGTGAGAGTCGCCGTCTTTCTTGGCTTTTTCAATAATACTTTGAATATTAGCAATACTGTGCTTGATTGAGTAACGGCAATATGTTCTTAAATTAATCATGTTTTTCTTTCATCTTTCGGATTCGTTCTTTACTGGCGTCCTTGTACTTTTGGCTATTTGTGTCAACGCCTGCTGCATCTAATAAGTCTCCAATGGTTTCTCCTTGTAGTGCCACGCCTTTGATGATGGGTGTTCCGCCGCAGGAGATTTGATATGGAGCTTTCGCATCGCACTCACAACATAGTATACTGTCAGGTCGCTCATCGAACCCGCAGAAAAAATCGGTAATATGGGCGCATTCGGAGCAACGGAATTCGTATGTGGGCATTAAATTTTTATCCTTCCTTCTTTTAGTAATATCCCTACAATCATATAGGTTATTCCAAGACAATCAAATACGACAGATTACAGTGTAACTATGCCTAGAAATATCATTGATGCGTTAGTTGGTATACCAAGTGCTAGTATAATAAGGCCTCCAAGGAACCATATCCACCAACGCTTATCCACCGAATTTCTCCTTAAAAATAGGCCACTGCTTTTTACAGACTTGGGCATCACACATTACTTTACATTTCCATGAGGATTCTGGGTCCTTGCCGTCTCCTTGAACCATTGTACGTCTGACCATCTGAGGTCCCGCAATAGACTCCCAATACTTAACTACCTGCTGACGAGTAAGCTCGTCTTCTTCTTCTGTGAACGAATAGCTTAGTGGACTTGTCCTTGCATAGTCGAACGTCACAAGGTATTCCTTATAGCCAGGGAACAGTTTACGTGCCGCGTAAGAGTATAGCTTAACTTGAATGTCTTCGCTAAACTCATCAAACGATGGCTTCCACATTCCAAACTTGTGGTCGATAATATGACAAGTGTCTGGGTCTTCCTCAACTACTAGGTCGATGAATCCGGTTGAACGCATATCATTGCCGTGAATATCTTTCATTCCAAAGTCAATGTTAAATGCTGCTTCAATACCAAGAATCTTCTTGTTTCGGAGAATAGCATCGTGTCGCGCTACATACTTGGTCATTATTTTAATGCTCTCGTGATAAAGTCCCTCTGGGCAACCTTGGCAACCGCGAGTATTCATGTACGCAAGTGTTTCACCTGTGCGTTTACATAGTGCGTCTTCCTTACCGCTTTGACAAGAGATACACCATTTCTCTGGGTCTGTAACATCCTTTGGCTTTGCGATATCAAAGATAGCAAAGTCAGGGTCCGTCTGTCCATTGTCCGTGCCACGCTTATAAATACGCTTCAATTCATTCTGCCAGTTGAGCCACTTCTTTGTATTTGTGGCAGATACCTTCTTACCGTCCTCAGTGGTACCGCGAATGGCTAATGCATAGTTCTCCATGATTTGGTGAAGTGCGGTTCCATGATTGGCTCCCCAGTTACTACGTAAGGTTACTCTGCTGTAATCTTCGCCACCACAATGTGGGCACTGCTTAGGTTCAGTCTGCTCTACTGTATAGAAGGTCTCTTCACAGTCATTACATTCCTTTAGCATATAGTTTAATATATACTTAAAATTACAGTGTTCGAATGTCTTGATGCGTGATGCACTAATGCTTTTAATGTCCAACTTTATTTATTCCCAGTTTAGGTAAAATTACGTCATCAATATATCTATCAATGTGTTCTGTACCAACTCTATTATTCATAAACTTAACGTCTGCGTCCCACTCATAATCATCTAATGCAGTCTCTGATGCGTGGTTGTCATCTGCAATATCTCCCCAGCTTGGCGATGTAATGCGAACGATGACTGCGTCATTATTAAGACCAGCTTGTAATTCGTTTGGAAAACGACAGTCTGGAATAAGGATAACATCAGTTGGTATATTTGCAAAGTCTTCTAACCAATCTTCTCCGCAGCTACTCCAACGACCGCTGTCTGGCACTGCTCTACGTCTGATATACTTTCTACGAAATGGAGCTTCTGCCCAAATAAGTCCATAGAAACTTTTACGACAAACGTCAGTACCAATAATTTGTAGCAGTTCACGAATAGTGATATAGTCTTGATATTTTTCTGGTCTAACATAGTCTCCGCAATTTTCAATATCGTCCCACTTAAGATAAGTTGACTTCTGCTTACCTTCTTCTGACTCCATGTCTTCGATTGGGATACCAAACACATCGTTAACAAATCTTTTAATAGGGTCAGCAAATGCTGCTTTTTCGGTAGTGAGACCGTTGGCCTCTAATCTCTTACGTAGCTGTTTAGCAAAGAAGTCTTTGCCGCTTTGTTTCTTGCCACTGATTAATATGTATTTAGTCATCTAGTTTTCCAATAATGTAAAAGATGCCTGATTTACTATCAATAGACATACTGACAAGATGATAACCCTTATCCATTAGATTGTTCAAATTCTTATCAAGTTCATCGAAGGATAATACCTTGAATACTTTATATTTCTTTTTCTTCATCGTCATCCTTCCTATCAAAGTCAAACAAAACAAACTCCTTGGCGTCTGTCTCGCTTCGTGGACCGTCTTCTGCAATGCTGCTAATATAAGCTAGTGCATCAGCATGATTACTGAAAATACGAGATGGCTTAATCAGTCCGATTATCCATGCAGATACGTGTTCAATACCTTCTGGACAAATAATAAGCACTGGCTTCTTCTGACGACGAGCAGTTACAATCTCTTCGATGGTTCCTACTGTGCGAACGTCCTTGGGAAGTCTTGCAATAAGAATGTCACACTTGTCAACCATTCTTAAATCCATAGTGATAATCTTCTTCATCTGCTTATGTAACGACAACCAGTCCTTGCGGTCACGGTACTTCTTTTGAAGCTCCCACTCCTTAGATACAGGGAGTGCGTGAGCCACGAATGGCTTATTAGTTGGGCTCAGAATATTCTTCCTCTGTGCGCCCATCTCTTTTAGTTTTTCTTCAATCTCTTCGCGCCAGCCAATGCCGTGGTCATCCACGTATTCCATTGGTCCCGCCAAGTAGAAAGATACATCTTTCCAAATATGGTTTGTCATTATAGTAAAGTCTCCAAAATCTCGCCAACTGTCAACGCTCCGTAGTCTTTTCCTGCTGGTGGTTGTTTAATTGAAACAGTGAAGTGTCCCTGAATCTGTTCCTTAATTCTCTCGCAAGCATTCAAGCCAGCATTGGCCTTGCTCTCGCTATCATTATCATAACATAGAATCACCGTTTCGACACCTAGCGAAATCAGCAATTGTTGTTGTTCGAATGACAACCCTAATCCTAGAGTAGCCACTACATTATAGATGCCAGCCATTTGTAGCTTCCAAACGTCGATTGGTCCTTCAACGATGAATACTTTTTTAGTCTGCTTTAAATTATCTTTACAGTTATTTAGGTTATAAAGTACAGAGCCCTTGTTAAATAGTCCGGCTTTACGAGTTACAAAGTCACGACCGTGAACCCACTTGGCTTGGTCCGTAGAGGCCAGCTCCTCGTCATTTAATAAAACTCGTCCGGTGAACCCTACAACGTTATTGAGTGCGTCATACACAGGCACAACGGCTCTACGGTCCATGAACGTACCTGTCCTCTGCCAGTATCCGACCTTATGTTTTCTAAGGATTTCCGTTGAAATACCTCTCCCACAGAAGTAAATATCCTCCATTAGTAAAGTGAGTTTTTCAGGGTCTACAATCACATTGTCGCGCTCAACCTTGACGGCTGTCGAACCTCTGTCTGCTGGCATGTCCTTTAATTCGCCGTTTCTCAGTTCATCAATGTAGCGGAGTGCTTGTGGAAATGCCATCTCTCTCATTGCCTGCACTAATCCAACTACGTCCGTAGAAGTATCTTCGTGACAACCATGTGAGTAACATCTCCAAACACCTTGGTCACAGGACCAAACCCACGCGCCAGTATTGTCGGCGTCTCCAGGGTGATACGGAATCTGGCAGCGAGCCTTGAGATATCTTCCACCATCAAAGTATTCGATGCCGAGTTGTTTGAGGACTGCTGTGATGTGTGAGCGACCCCACCTCTTAATCTCATTAATCTCGTCCTTAGTGTATGTCTTATATTCTTTAGTCATTGTCATTAGGTCCAAACTCATTCTCTAGAAGTTCCTGTGTGGTTACGTCAGAGCCATGCTTCTTCTTTGCCTTCTTCTTGCCCCACTTCTTTTCTTCTTGTTCTGGTGGTGCAGACTGCCAAGTATGAATTCCCAACTCTCCAATAATACCTGTTGCCTTGTTGTACTGAAATTGGATGTGTTCGTTTTCTGCTGTTGCTGGTCCGTGACGAGCCACGAATACGCGCATTAAGTGAGTACCGTTTGGGTCCTTGGTTAGTAGCTCGTTGTCCTTCTGTTTGAAGAGAGTTACCGAATCTACTAGGTA
>Ga0222634_1000344_pt1 | contig 24059 bp, 33 predicted proteins | sample AntAcemetageno50_FD_179807 | JGI IMG/M metagenome (GOLD analysis project Ga0222634, IMG submission 179807) | Saline water microbial communities from Ace Lake, Antarctica - #50 | ecosystem: Environmental > Aquatic > Non-marine Saline and Alkaline > Saline | place: Antarctica: Ace Lake | collected...
CCTCCATATGTATTGATTAGGGTTTGTGTAGATGAAGCGAATGTAGACTTAGCCCTATCTTCAAATAATACAATGGGAGTAGCAGGAGGTGGAGGAGGTGGAGGAGGTGGAGGAGGTGGAGGAGGTGGAGGAGGTGGAGGAGGTGGAGGTGGAGGTGGAGGTGGAGGAGGTGGATCCCCCGCACCCGCCCGCGAACGCGCACGTCCACTCGCCCCCCACGCCCCCAACGCCCGCGGCACACGCAATGCCGCCGCAGCCTTAATCGCAGCCGCAGCCGCAACCGCAACCGCATCCGAAGGAGAAGAAGAAGGAGCCGCAGCCTTCGTCGCAACCTTCCACGATATAGCCTTAACCGCAGCCGCCCCCGCAGCCGCAACCGCAGCGGTAGGTGAAGGTCCTGTGGGTCCTGTGGGTCCTGTGGGTGCCGTGGGTGCCGTGGGTCCTGTGGGTGCCGTGGGTCCCGCGGGTCCCGTGATAGGCTCCTCTTTTGGTATCAGGAAAAATGCACCAACTGAAGATGTTGAACATAATAATAATAATAATAAACCAGCTGCAGCAGCTGCCATTTTTATTATAAGATAACATTTTTTTACGTGCGCGCAAATGTTATTATAGCTGGATCATCCTTATACCCATAATACCTGATAGAAATACCAAAAAGGTTCTTAAGGTATGAGTTTAACTCCTGGTTTATCACCCTCTTCCATTCACTCAACGTCGTTTCAAAGTATTCATAACCATCCAAAACCCTGATTCTTTCTTTCATGAATTGTTGTGTACGTATCCATTCCATACTTCTGTTAACTGTGGCGGCATCGGGTTTTTCTCTACCAGTTGTCTCAATTAAATCCACAACATAGTATCCATTCTCGTCTGATATAATGTTAGCCTGCATAGTTGGATAGTTACCGATATAAGCCTCCATATCTGCACCACTTGGAAGTGTCACAAGTATCTGACGTGCATTATTGTTTACATTCATGGCATTGTTATTCTTCAAATTGTTGGGTGTGTAAGCGGTTGGGTGTGTATGATAAGATATGTAAGAGTTTTGCATTAATATAACAACTTCTGCACTAATCGCACCTCTCAATTGAGAAGTAAGTCTCTCTGGATTGTTAAATCTCGCAGAAGTTCCATTGGCGTTAGGTCTAAATTGTATTTTACCCCCATACTCCCATCTGTTAATGGATGACTTCTTGTTTAGGTCCCTCAATTCATTAACAACCCGCCTAGGTAACCTGATGTTAATTCTATCATTAGTGACTCTACCTATTTCAACTACCATAGATAAATCACTTCTTTTAGGTGGTCTGTTAGAAGTATTGCGAGTGCTCTTCCGCTTTCTCTTCCCTAATATACTTGGACGAATTGTGTTGATATTCATCATGTTGAGAGGAATTAGACGATTCTGTCTGTTAGTCATCTTAATTTAAACATAGATTTTTAATAACATTCTAAAAACTAGGAAGGTGCTCCCTAGAGCGCATCCAAAAAGTTGTCTCATCTACAAACTCAAAAGGTCCCTCTTCCTCCTCCTTCTCCTTCTTGAGACGGCTCTCCTCGTGAATAATCTGTTTGACCAGATCAGCGAGGGTAATGTCATTGTGGATGTCCCACATCAACTCATCGATGGTAATATCATCCTCCTCATCATCATATTCCTCCTCGTCAAGCACATGAGGGGTCTCAGAATCAATATCCATAGGTTCAGCCTCATCATGGGTGGGAACCGGTCCGTGTAGATCAGGCATGCTGCCGAACTTGATCTTCTCAGAGACGGGAGGGATGGTGAGGGATTGACCGGGTCGTGTGATAGCGTGTTGGATCTCAAAAAGCATTGTTGTTTGTTGTTTTAAAATTACAAAGATTTCTGATGACTTAGGTTTATTTTTCTACTTTCTAGCCCAAGTAACAATCTTTTTCATAGACCATGAACTGTCAATGTCACTACGAAGTCTCAACTTTTTTATTGTGTACTTCACATCACCACCAACTGGTGGAACCTGGAACTCTCCATCTTTCATTTTCAAATACTCACCATTCCGTGTACGAGTTGTCATTATGTAAGGGAAATAGGTAACAAAATAGTTCCATTGTGCACCTATACGTTTAGTCTTGGGTACATACTTATGAATCAAACCCCAAATGACACGCTTAATGTAAACGATACGATCCCTAGGATCTTTGTAACCAGGCTTTGTAAACCCAAGATCAACCATTAGGGATATGAATGATTCCACATAACAAAAGTGGTGCTGAGAAAGTTCGTCATATTGAGAAATTTCAAACATCTTCTTAATTGTCACAGGTTTGTATCTCTTCAATTCATTTTTGTATTTCTTCTTGAAATCTATTATGTTATTCATGACATCACCACCAGTTGGTTGAGGTTTACCAATTCTATTAAGTGTCTTCACCGAATAATTATTGCTGTATGCATTAACAAAATATTCCTCAAACGCGGAACCTTGGTTAGCCATTGAATCGTAAATGTAAACCTTTTTATTGTTATGATCCACACGAACCATTGCGTAGTGTCCAAAGTCTGATCCATTACCAGATGTCCATTCCATCATCATGTATTCCGTCCCCTTCTTCATAGGAAGACTTGTCATGTTACGTGTCTTGCGACAACTGAACGTTATGTTCTTACCAGTTTCCTTCTTGATACCCCTAATGATACGTTCAAAAACACCACCAGTGTGTAAGTATTTCTTAGCCATCTCCGAAGCATCTTCAATAGCCATTAAACCTCTGGCGCGAACATTAGTTTCCATCTGAGATTCAATGTAGTCATTTGTATCTATTTCAGTAGTCTCCCCCTTTATACGTAAAAGGCGATCACGGACTAGTTTATTTTTTAAAAGTTTAATTGGTGTCAAACGCATGTTATCTTACAATATTGTTCTATTTCTACTTAACTTAGGTTCTCTCGCTCAACATACTGTGAAAGTGTTCACAGAAGTTTTCAAGTTTAGGGGCAATCTGTTGAGTCCACATCTCATCATTCTTCTGAATGAGGTATGACTTACTCTCACCATTGTAAGTCTCCACCAAACGACAGAAGTCAATTCCATCCATCATGTGCATGTAGGTCTGACACTGCACCTCTTCGTAGTCCCTAACACGTTTGAATAGACCGTTTGTGCGGTTCTTAATCTCAACCAAAGTGCGAGTTCCATCCTCATTCGTTTGAACTCGGTCAACCCTTCCAACAACCTGGTAGAGGGTACCCTCAATGTTGCAGATGTCGTGTGTATAGTAGGTGTCATCCTCAGTGAGATTGGCAGCCATCTTATCAAACTTTGCAGTCTTTTCCTCATTCCTGGTCCCATGGTTAGTGGAGAGGGTCTTCCGGATATGTTCCTTCGCCTTCAACATATCTTGTGGCAGGAGACCTGAATGCTCAATCTGATGGAAGAGTTTACGCGTCTGTTGCTTCACGTCATCACTCTTCTCAGATTTGAAACTTTCAGCTTCATTGAGGATCTTCTTTGTCGTCTCCATAGAATTGAGAACGAGTAGGGCTTCTTCCTCCCTAGTTTGACCCTCAAATGTATGAGGTAGGTACTTCTTCCACAAGTCAGAAATGAGCTCAGGTTGCTTCTTAAATTGACTCTTACCAATCGCAGAAGCAACAGAAGAAGCCCCAATAATCACTTTGGGGATACCAATCTTCTTGAGTTCCCTTTCAGTCTTTCCGAGCAGGTAAGGATACACCCGACCACATGCAATGCAATCAGCGAGAGAGTTATGGGCATTCTCAAAGTCCTCTCCAAAGATCTCATTGTAAAGTACACCCAACTTGATAGGCTTCAGGAAACGTTTTTTGTACATCTGCATGGTACACACAAAGTTAAACTTATTAAGTAGAGCTTCGTTTAAACCATAGCGAATCACTTCTGAGCGAAGAACACTCATATCAAACTGTGCATTGTGTGCAACCAGTGTCGTCGTTCGGGGTCCAATAAACTTGATAAAGTCTGTGAATACTTCGGTGAATGGACGACCCTCACGTTCAGCTTTTTCTTGTGTGATACCGTGAACTTCAATAGACCTCTCGCCAATCTGGAAGTTATCCGGTTGGACAATAGCATCAAATGTATCAACGAGGCGACCCTTCGAAGAGAAGCGTGCCGCGGATAGAGAAACTGCACGACAGCCATCAAAGTTCTTTAGGGTTTCTGAGGTAACTTCAACATTACGACGACCAGTGGGGAGTCCACTGGTCTCAAAATCAAAGGCAATGTACTGCATGCAGCTCATGTTAGTTGTAAAAAGCTTAAAAACTTTATATCACTTAGGTTATAAGGATGTGCTTTCCCTTCGAATGGTTCAAGAGAACACGAAACTTTAAGAGATTACATGAATGTTCGTGTAACATATGTGGAGCCGTTTTTGAAACTATGGAACAACTGATTACACATATGGGTAGACACAAAACCGATGAAATTAACTATTTACTCCGTCGTAATTACGGAACTGTTAGATGTAATAAATGTTTTATGGAGTTTAGAACGGTTGCTGATATGGAGGAACATCCATGCACTAGTATTATACGTGGTCTTTCCCCAATTCGGAGTCTTGAGTCTGTTTTGATTCACGAGAACTCTTAGGTCTAAACTTACACTCTGTCACACACACACATTGACCAACTAACGAATAAAATTGTTTTTTAGATGCATAACAATGTATAGGTAAATAGATATCTTTGTACATAAATCTAATCATTCTATTTTTATACACACTCATATATTTATAACAATATATTCTTCTAATCCTTTTCTCTAATAGACCATCTACCGTTAAGTAGAGCTGAGCGACGTTCCCAATCAGTCGTTTTAATGGTCTCTGTAGGTGGTGTTAAGAGAACTCCATCATCTACAACACGGCATGTATAGTCGCCATGTTCACATGCGAAGTTGAGTTCAAAATGTGAAGCAAATTGAATATACGATGAGCGTTGCATTTCAGCATCGAGAAGTATTTTGTATCTAAACACATCATCAAAGTTTCTCCATGCCACGATACAATTTTCAGGTAAACCCTCACTATTCAATTTACGGAGAGCGTAAATACCTTCTTCTTCATTGGGTTGATGAAAAGTTATGACGTGAAGTAAATCGTTAGAACTGTCCTCACTTAACAACTTTGTATTTTGTTCATCAATTGTCAGATAACTCTTACATACACGAGAAACCTTACGTCTCTTGTATGTGCGGGCAACGAGGAGGGGAGCTCTGAGGGCAAACATTTTTAGATACTTTTATAAAAATTATAGTTCTACTTAGGAGATTCTTCCTCAAATGCTTCATCTCCGTAGAGATCCTCCAAAGTCTCAAGCATTTCCTGAACATCCTTCAGGGCTGACTTTGTGGAACGTAGATTCCAACCCACCAATCTCTTCAGTTTTTCACCTGCATTTTCATACTTCTCAAGATTTTGTTCAAGTTCTCTAACTCTTACATTCTGACTACGATCCACTGATGGCATCATCACAAAGTTACGAGTTCGTATTTCCGCGGGCTCCCAAGAATGTTGCCGCCAGTGCTTACGATTATTTTCTTTGTTGGCACGAGTCACAACCGCGTCAAGCTTTACCTTTCTGTTCGTCTTAGGTTGATCATTAGATGTATTGTAGATACGAAAGGGTGTACAAAGGGTGGCCATTATATCTACGATAGGGGTATTAACTTTAAGTTACAGGTTTAACGAGCTCTGAGAGTTCCGATCCTTTGAGCAGTTCTACCCGCTGCAACTGTTTTACCAAAGTTGTTTGCATCTCGTATAATCCGATTGGCTGTTTTGGTTTTGTTATCGTAACTCTTCATGAGACCATTTATCACAAAGTTGGGAAGATTCCTTTTCTTCAAGTTTTGAATCAATTTGTTACGAGATACGTTAACCCTTTTCACAGGGGGTTGATTCACATTATTGTTATTGTTTCTCGCGCGTTTTGGGGGTCTCTGGCTCACGTTATTATTATTATTGTTTCTAGATACACTTCCCTGACTAGATCCCGCAATACTCACAGTGTTGTTAGCGTTTCCTCCATTGTTACGATTTGGGGTTCTAGGTTTGTTACGGTTCGTGGAATTACGACTCGTACTTGGAGCTCTTCCAAAAATCCTTCCCAAAATTCCACTATTGCTGCTATTACCACCACCATCTGTGCGATTGTTCCCAGATGAAACCACTTCATTTCTAATTGAATAATTAGGTGCATTTCTAACTTGAGTTGGTGCAGGTTTGACAACTTGGATCTGATCAATCATTTTACCATAGACTTTTGATACCTGTTGGGTAGATGTGGCCATCCAAAGATTGGGTGATACACCACTTCTAGAACACAAAAATATAAAGTTGTTCGCGAGCATAGCGTCACCAGTTGCTAAACAATAGTGATACTTGCTGTTAGTGTTACCCTTGATGTAAGAAACCACCGTCAAAGCTTGTAAAAAATCACCCAAAAACTTAGCTATCTTCTCACCAGTAGATCCATCTTTCGCTTTAGCTTTTGATATATTAGATGCAAAACGGTACTCACCTTTGTTATTTTTGATTTTGTATGCGTAACCACGTTTTGTAGTTGTATTTCTGTTGTTATTAGTTACCCGTGCTACATCAGTGTAATAAGCTCCAATAGTTGTCTCACCATTATCGTGATTTATAGTGAATTTGGGTTGTTTGTAATTCCATGTTAATCTAGAACGAATGTCTTTGTTATTTAAACCAAGCATGAAATATTTACTGTCTTCCTTAGCACTTTCAATAAGCATATTTTTACCAGGGTCCATGAGATTTGCCACAGATACAAGAGGATACATGATCTTACCCTCAGTACCATTTGGAAGTGTGTACTTGGTTCGTTGTATATCAAGGGTTACGGTAGCTTTCTCATCTTCTTGATCAACACTCAAGAACATATTATGACCCGGAGTTAGAATACTTGGGGTAACTTGATCCTTACGAATAGTTACTTCCTTCTCCAAAATTTTGGGATAAATAGAAGGTAAATTATTTTTAACGGCTAATTCAGCTTTACCACCACTCTCAGCTATAAACGCATTTACAAGCTTTATATAGTCTGTCTCCTTAGCTTTGAGTTCTTTACCAAATAGTATATAAACTGGTGATTTTTGGATTTTCTTTACCATTTTAGTTTTTTTCTTGTCTTTTTCAGTGGGTGCAGGTACTTTGACGGACACCTGTATACTTTCTTTACAGAATGTTTTAAACGTCATATTCTTTTTTATAGTTGTATCATGTAACATATCCAAGTACATTAGATACGCAAGGTTCATCATATCATCACCTTTAATATTGAATGACATCTGTGGTGTAGAACCTCGGTATAACTTATTGGAAAATATATCTATATGTACGGCTATTCTCTGTTTGGCTTCCTCTTTAGTTTTTCCACCAAATAGATCTACCGTATATTGATTATTAGCAGTCTCATCGTACATAGAAATCAAAAAATGTTGTAAATCTTCATCATTCGTTACCTGACTAATCAATATTTTCAATATTGGTATTAATGTACCTTTACCTATTGGTAAAACATTTATACGTGCAATATTGACAACAGCCGCTTCCGGTGATCGCTTACGTTTTTTCTCCATAGTCTTTGGCCCCACAGTCTGTGGCTTCGCCCGTCTAGCCGCAGCTGCCGCTGCATTTCTACCCTGATTATTAGCGAGAGTCCTTATAGGTTTTACTTCTCTCTGGGGACGAGTACTCATATTTATTATGACTTGATATTTTAATTAAAACTCATTGAACAATCAATATCACTATAGGTTCTTGGGTGATAAACACGTTCTTTTTTCACCTGAACAGATGGTGCCACAGGTAGTTGCTGTGCAATGCTAAACATCTTTTATAATATATAGTTTAAAGTTTTAATTAACTTTTAACACATGAGTAAAATTAATATTTCTGTCAAATGTACACATAATGGAAGATACAACGTATTTACCATCGTGGGTGATGAGTATATTGGAGCCGCTATACAGAGGGGGTTTGAATGGGATGGATGGATGCGTGAAGATGTTGAAAAGTATTACGTCCCAGGTACAGAAATACTTGACATAGGTGCAAATATTGGCTACAACTCGTTAATGTTTTCAGATTATGGTCCTGTCTATGCATTTGAACCTATATTTTATAAGATTGTGGAATTGAATATTGAACATAACAATTTGAAACATAAAATGTATTCGGTACCCGTAGCACTCTCAAATAATTCGGATTCTGTGAATATGTATCTTGCAAACGAAGTCAAAAGTACAGGTTTGAGAAACTATGGGGGAACTTCTATCTATACAGATGAAGGTACAGACCATTCAAGTGAAACAAAGGTGGAATGCCGTCGCTTGGATGATATTTACGGGGGTAGAGTTTCATTCATAAAACTTGATGTAGAGGGGCATGAACTCCAGGTTCTAGAGGGTGCGAGGGATGTGATAACGAATCATCTACCAACATTGTTAGTGGAATTGATTGACTACGAAGGAAGTAAAGTACCTTCATTTCTTAAAGATCTTGGTTATACCATGGATCCAATTGAGAGACCCGAGAAAATGTTTCTTTTCCCCAGCCCCGGAACATATAGCGCATCTAGTTAACCTTCTATTGTGTACACAAAGTTCCGAGTATTTGCATGTTAAACATATAGATCTTATGTCTCCATGTATGCATATAGGACCACCGTTACAATCCTTGCATTGAACATATGCAAAACCATGTGGACAACCACCGGAAGGCATTACTATTTCTTACACATTTTTTTAGAATATCCTATTACCGCACACGTGATTCTCTTACCTGCGTGTCCAGTAGTTAGACTGTCTTTGTGTCCACCTAGACCCAAATCATCTGGACTGTCATGGATAACCAGTGACCTCCCAATGACATTAGCCTTCGTACCTCTCAGTTTAACGAGTGGGTCAATCATATTAATCTTAGCAACACCTTTTGAATCAAAACGAATGTTACCCAGGTCACCCACGTGTCTCTCTTTAGACGTGGGACCTCCGTGCTTTTTATTGTATGGGTTGAAATGACCACATGCACCCATACATCCGTCTGTGAGATCACCAGCTTCATGGATGTGAACACCGTGGGTACTATTTTTGTACTTGTTTGATGTGATGGTACCCTTAATCAACACTTTGGTACCCCTCTCTATGAACTCTATGACACCAGATATATGAGGATGATTGAAAAAACTTGTACCGATAATCATTTTCTATTTTACAACATTTTTATATCTAGCGAATGACATATTTTCTACCATATAGTAAAGTTGATATGCTTCTACAATTCCTCTCCGCTTATATGGCTCGGGCATACACTCAGGAATGCCTTCGTCAGAATAATATGCAGTCTCACTTCGTCTCTCTTCAAAGTGGGAAGGGTGGTGATCCCAAAGCCACATGAGATGCCTGGCACATGTGTGTACTTTTCCATATCTGCGCGTGTATTCCAGAGTCAGGGCGATCCCAATCTTACACGCGTACATATAGTTTTCGGGGCTTGAAGCAACCCACATCGTCATGGGGTGTTTGGGGTGTGCGGGTCTGTACCCACGTCGTGACCCATCTTTTGTGAGTGGTGCATTCTGTGCAACGTAGTCTTGTTGCTGTGCGAAATGCCAAGCCATGTAAAGCATCTGTGTAATCTCAAGTTGTATCTTCACCACATGTTGATCACATGACATTTCGGCGATTTCGCTTGGAATCAGAGAAAGAAAGAATATGTTCATCGGTGTGATCAGAAGTAACACCAAGATCGGGTTTGTATACAAGAGCTTCAACGTCTCCGAAATAGACCTGCCCGTGTCCAAGTTCCCAAACCTTGTGGGATGCGGCTTCTTGTGCGTATTTTGAGGCTTCTTTCAGATTCCAAAAGATAGATCTTTCAAGGATAGAGTTACCGACAACGATGTGGGTGATGAACATGTTTTAAAGTGAAAATTATATCATATTTATACGACTTAGGTTACTAATCTGAATTATACTCTTCCTCACCAGGTTCTTCTTCAACTTCTTCTTCGGGATCCGGTTCCACATCCAAACCATCATCCTCCCCGGGTATGTCATCTTCTTCATCATCCTCTTCAATCTTTTCCTCTTCAATCTTTTCCTCTTCAATCTTTTCCACATCCACTTTCACTTCCTCCTTTTTCTTTTTGACTTTTTTCACAGGTTCCTTATTGAAGATTTTATCGATGACTCCCCCAACTCTCTTCTGCTCCTTAACTTTCAAAGCAAATTTTTTTTTAATTTTTTCTAAAAACATTTCACTAAATCCCATAGATTTATAAGCTTGAATGATACTTGTCATAGGTGGTCTCAAAGCCTTTCTATAATATTTTTCATACAGAGTTGCAATTGATGCATCCAACTTTATACGAACAATACCACTCTTGAGAATCCTCATTTTCATATACACTTGATCACCAAAACCCAACTCTGGTTCTTTTGTCGGTTCAGGTCTAATACGTCTCACATAGTCTGGTAGTTGTGGGTCTTTGAAAGGTATACCACATTCTTTGTAATGCTTTTTTATAGCAGTTAGATAGGATTCCTTTTGATATATTGGATCCTTTTCAAATTTGAAAAATATAGTCGGCTTTGGATTCAATAAACTATAGAGAAATGAACCTTCTGGTATATCCACATGATCACGAGTCTCGTGGCTATTCCTAACACGTGGCAATGGTCGCTTGTACATGCTCATCTTGAGAAATTGGGGAACTCTCCTCTAACTTAGGTTTGAAAAAATCTAATTCACATCGGATGACATGTTCAGATTGTTTGTTGAGATGTGTGTGATAAGGTCCCCAAATCTCAATGACTTTCCTCTCCTTGTCATACCAAAGATAATCAAGACCAAGAAACTTGGTCAACCAATAGAAACGCTTTCCAGTCTTACCGATGAAAGAGAAGATGTGATCCTCGGTATAGTCACTGACATCCATCTGGGAGTAATGCGCGCTGGGAGGTTGGTAAGGAGCCATCTCTTCAGTTACTTATTCACTAATGAGATCAAATCCTTATGTAGATTTCTTCCGGTGTTCCTCCTCTAACTTCTTTTCCAAAAGTTGAGTTTTAAGACGTATACACTTTTGTGAAAATACTTGCTTTAGATGTCTCTTGTCGTTTTTCGTAACACGCTTTTTCGGTTCCTTGAAGTCCATGGAATATATATTTAGTAGAGGATTGTTTCTTAGCTCTATGTTCCATTACCCATCTAACCCAACCCTGTCTTCTTAGGTATTCAACATCCTTTATGTCCAGACCTTTGTACCTGTCCAACAAGTCATGAAAAACTATATAATCATCCACAGTGGCATACTGGTTACATTGTATGTGAATCTCTCTCGTCTCTTCGTTACATTCGAATGAAATATCTTTCCGACACATCGGACATGTGTTATTTTCATACTCTTGGTACCAATGGGATATACACTGATAACAAAATGAATGTCCACATGTTAATTTATATTCCGTGTGTGGTTTGTAACACACCGGACATTCCATGACTATGTATTGTTTGTATTATTTAAGCCTCCTCTTCATCTGTACCTTCCTCGCATAGAGATTCACTCTCGGATTCAGAATCCTCTGATTCGGGGCATACAAAATCCTCATCTTCACTGTCATCCATCAACACATATCCACCTTGAACCTTCATGTACAAATCAGTATCCTCTAGATTATTTGTGTCATAAAAACCAGAAATAGATTCCTTTGGGACGAGTTCTGTTTCAGATGAAAAATTGTGAACACCTTGTCTCTTTGGTTCTAGAAAGTTAATCGCATACATACCACTGTGTTCATGAACTATACGTGCAATTTGTATAGTGTCATCTTCGCAATGAACGTCAACGATCATGTCTATATAACGCAGTATTTAAATCTTTAATAATATTAACATGATAGGTCCAGCAGGTCCAAATGATGCAGCTATGTTTGACATAGATGATACATTGATATGGACAAGTGGACGACCTAATGTACCAATTATTCAGTTACTACATAGAATGAAAGCTCTCGGGTACCGCATCGTGATCATAACAGCTAGACCTGGGGTTGAAATAGGGGTAAATCTAACAATCAAACAACTGAAGGATCATGGGATTGTGTACGATTATTTGGGATTTACGAGTGCACAAACAAAAACTATTATGAAAAAGAACCTAGGCTATAACTTTGTTCTATCCGTTGGCGATATGCCAACTGATTGGACAGATTCTAAATACTACATCAACACTTCCAATTTTTCTCGCAATTGAGACAGCTTACAAACACAGTCATGGGTTCATCGGCGGACCTCGTCTGCATCTGATAATAGGTTGTTTTCATTGATTTACAGCGTCCACATTTGAAGAAGCCATCTTGGTTTTTCTTCTCCTTGTTTATATATTCCTTTCGCAATTGTTTATGAATTCCCGCTTCTATGGTTTTTGCATAAGGACCATCGGGCCACATGTCTTCTGGGCGCATATCGATCACATCTATAGTCTTGATCTTCTTATCAAGAATCCACCCCTTCAGAACAGGGGACTTCTTCAAGTTAGATTGAATTTGGAGAAACTTTTGTTTATAAATACTTGAATATTTATGATTATCCCACGCAGGTTGTTGATTAATAGCACGAGCCCGATCCATGGCGTGATTCAAAATGTTCTTCTCGAGATTTATACAGATCGTATCATCTTTAGGAATCTCGAGGAGAGCCGAAATGCGGTCAACTACGTACTGACGAGTTGCGTTCTCCATTCTTACTATATAAAATTGTAATGTTTTTAAGCGACTTAGGGCAGTGGTAATCCTTCATAGGGGTTGTTCCTGGAGCAGTCAGCCATATTTTCAGGGGAGCAGTGGTCAAAAAATCCAGCAATACGACGCTGTGGGTTGGTGTCAACGAAGCCATACCTGTACGCAGATTTGTCGGGTATGTATCTCTCTCTACATTTCATCATCATGTAAACGATGATAACCGCGACAGCCACCATGAGTATCTTTGTATTGTTCATTTACTTTCTGTTGATATTTTTTTATTGTCTGAATTCAAGATGGCCGTGGCTGTACTGATAAAAGAACAATTCGGGGACATACAGGAGATAGACCTGGATATTGACCCAAGTAAAAACGAAATTTTTTTGACATTGGGTGGACCCGCAACATTTATAGGGCAATGGCCCGACCTTGACGTGGTGATAATGAAATGTACATATGGTCAAGATTGTAACCACAATATATTACCAAAACCATTTGATACCGAAGAAGTGTGTGGTCCTATATTACTCGTCCGCATGGATGAAAACTCAGACCCTAGAGATTTCACCCTCAAAGAGTACCTTAGTTTTACCAGAGGGGATGAAAGCATCGCTGTTTAGAACAGCGTTAGTATACTTCATGGCCAACTGAAAGTGAATGTACGCCCAATCCATGGGATTGCCCATCTTGGGTTTTCCGGGTAAAGGATTGTTATTGGCGGTTTTGGAAATGTCAAACTTCTGACCCGCTGTAATCTTCGCCATTCCAGCACCAACTTCTTTGAGCCACATGACGTGTTTCTCATTCTTGCAATCAAAGTTTTTGACAAATAACTCGGCCATGTTTATATGTTACTTGGGATTCTTTTCTATAAGTAGACGCGCACTCGGATCGGTAATTTGTGTCCATTTGGGTCTCCAAATCTCAGAGATGAGATGATCATTGTCCTTTCCATACATCTTCCAAAATATGTTTCTGTACATAACCTCTTCCTTCGTTAAAGGGGTATTATGTCCATATGACCGTGTCTTGGTGTCTCTAAAACATTTGTCATCCACATTGTCTTCAGCGTACTTCTTGATCTCATCCACCCAATTTGTTCCTACAGCGTCACTCATCCCATCTTTCTGCCTCCATAGAATATCATCTGGGAGATACCCTGTAAATGCTTCTCGTAGGATTTTCTTCTCAATATCACCCCTCTTATCATTCTGGTTGATGCGCATACACGTGTCTATGAAGTTCTTATCGAGGAATGGAACAATCAAATCTAGACCGTGGGCACCCGCGCATCTATCCGCCCTCAACCCATCAAACTGGTGAATCAACCGAAGTCTGCGCATATTTTCACAGGCAAACTCATCCACATTTGGTGCGTTATGGAAATAGAGGTATCCACCCAAAATCTCATCACTCCCCTCACCCGAAAAGATGTACCGACATGAGGTGTGTTGTTTAATGTACTTACATAGAAGCCACATAGGTGTACTCGCCCTAACAGTGGTCGTGTCATACGACTCGAGGGAATGAATAACATCGTTCAAATGCATAAGACCTTCCATAACAGTGAACTTCACCTCCGTGTGATCAGTGTCTAGATACTTTGCAACTTTACGAGCAGCTTCTAAATCTGGACTCCCATCTAAACCAATAGAAAACGTCTTAATCTTCCCCAATTTTCTGGCTGCGATAGAACAAATCAAACTGCTATCTAGACCACCAGATAAGAGAAATCCTGTGTCACGTTCAGTGTTGTTAATGCGCTCATGTACAGCATTCTCTAATGTGTTTCTCAATTGTGTATGGCACTCATGACTCGTATGTTTAAAAACCTTCCAATACCCAGTGTGATAACACACAAAGTCATTGATGTATGAATCATAGATATGACCGGGTGGGAAGATATCAATTTTAGATTTTAGAAATAGAAGGGCCTTGGCCTCACTTGCAAATGCAATTGAGTTATTCGCGTAGCGCGTGTAAAATAGAGGTCTCACCCCAACTGGGTCACGCGCCGCTATGATACGCTTTCCATCGGTGTAGACGAGGGCAAAGTCACCATTGATGTGATCCATCGCCTTCATGATACCATAATCTCTGATGAGGGGGATCAAAACTTCACAATCACTCTTACTCTTTTCAGCACCAGTGAGATGTTCACGGTAGTTGTAAATCTCACCGTTACATATCAACATATGATCATCTTGTCGGAACGGTTGCATACCCGCATCAGTGAGGTCATTGATCGCGAGGCGATAAAAATCCATTCTACATTTACCTAAAGTTCTTGTGCGATAATCATCGGGGCCTCGGTGAGTAAGTAGGTATGAAGAAACATCGACTTCTTCACCGAAGAGGGCTATGATACCACACATATTTAATGTTTAACTGACACTGGTTTTAAGTATATAATTTTATTTTATCAGTGTATAATAAATATGATCGGATACGCGATCGCCTTTCTAATAGTAATTTGCATAGTTGCTCCTCTTGTGTATTACTATTTTACACAGATGCAGGGACCCTCACCAGGACCCACACCAGGACCCTCATCATCAGGCGTTGTCATCGTTATCACAGATGAGGGTTCCACATTTGAGACCCAGACTTCAGGAACCGAAACCTATATTGATATGCCCAGGCAGAGCAAATGTCGTGCGAGAGATACTGACCCAAGTTGGTGTAGTGATATTACTCCATCAACAGAAATGAATTACGTATTTGACCCAGTGGGTGGTAGTATTACGGATATGGGGGGTTTTGAGACTTCATGGGTCGCGGATACGAACATGTGTGCAGATGGAACACAAAACTGTATCTACGAAGAGAAGTTTGATGAGAACCGCAAATTGATCGGTATTACAAATGCACAGGGTGATGATTTCATTCAAAAATTTATTGATGATATATATTCAGGGGCGATAGACTTCAATGTAACCAGAACTGTGAACGGTGACGGTGAGTCTCAAAATCTTAAAGAATTTATGCAAAAGTTGATTACTTTTGATACAACTACCGGAAAATTAACCATGAGTAGACCGACGGGAGCGGGTGGTGAAATGGAAACTCTTGAAATAATTCCAGGTAATACCACGAGTGGTGAAAGGGTTATTGATGGTAAAATTAAAATGGCAGTTGGTCAAATGGTCATGTTCATCATATTCTACTATTACTCTAACGACCTCCCCAAACCAACAATTAAATTCAATCTCACTTCTCAGAAGACTCTCGGTGAGGCCTTCCAGGCATTAAAAGCTGAGCGAGCGGCTGCGGCTGCGGCTGTGGCCATAGATCTTCTTCCGGTGAGTGGGTCCGAACTGTCCAGTGCTTAAATTATTCACATTTCAATTTATACTCCAATAGATCCCTGTATGCAGCTTCATCAACTACTGCATCCATCTCTTGCCCCGACATGTCAAGTGATTCTATGTTATCATCTATAACACTATCAAATCTCAATACACAATAAAACGATGTATTTGTCCGAGCCGCAATTTGATCAACTGTCTCAAAATCATAAGTATCTATTTCTAAATAACGCATCACTTGTTCAGGGGTCCGTAATTTTATACCAGAGCTTTCTATTTTTTTCTTTCTACTAGACATGTCAAATGACGGCCAAACCCCGTGTCTAGATCTAAATGATGATACATATTCTACGCATTTACCAGCAGTCTCCCTTTCCTTGAAACAGATTAACCTGGGTTTGTGCATTGGATCCACGAGGCTTAGGTACGTCCCATTTACAGTTAATTTTACAAAGTGATACTCCATATAATATATATAAGGAAAAAATCTTTAAATAATGTATATGAACTTCCCAAAGACCCCTGGTCAATGTAAATATATGCTCGCCCTCAGGTCTCCTAAACCAATTATTATTGGTACAGGTCCAGCGGGTTCGGGAAAGACTATGTTAGCTTGTCAAATTGCCATTGAACATATTAATAAAGATAACCGCGCGAAGGTTATTCTGACGCGGCCTATCGTAGCGGCGGATGAAGATATGGGATATTTACCTGGAGACATGAATCAGAAAATGGAACCATGGACACGTCCAATGTTTGACATATTTGAAAGGTATCTTTCCCATAATCTGATGGATCGTTGTATCACGATTGAACCTCTAGGCTACATGCGGGGTAGAACATTTAACAACACAGTCATCATCGCAGATGAGATGCAAAACGCCACATCGAATCAAATGAAAATGCTTTTGACTCGTATCGGTGATAATACAAAATTGATTGTCACAGGTGATTTGGAACAGTCTGATCTCGGCGAAGATAATGGTTTAGCATTCCTCACATATAAACTCCATGGTATGGAATATGACTATATCAAACACGTGGAGATGGACGAGAGTGATATTGTGAGACACCCAGCTGTAAATGAAGTACTTAAAGTCTTGAACGTATGATAACGGAGTATGAAGAAAGTAATCGTTGCTCTCCCCGGTCGTGAATATTCTGGTAATTTTCTTAAAAACTGGTCTGAGACACTTATGGTGCTTACTCAAAAGGGTTACAAAGTAACCATGGTTAATGAATATTCGAGTTTTGTATCATTTTCCCGGATGAAAACCCTAGGTCTAGATGTCAGGCGTGGTGCCACACAGGTTCCATTTGACGGAAAGTGTGACTATGATGTATGGCTCACCATAGATTCTGATATATTTTTCACCCCCGAGCAAGTTATTGAACTCATAGAGGATACGGATAAGTATCCAGTTGTGTCAGGACTTTACCGTATGACAGATCTTAAACACTACGCATGTGTGAAGGAATGGGACGTAGAATATTTTAAAAAACATGGAACTTTTGAATTCCTAAAAGTAGATGACATAGATACATCAGAAAAATATATTAAAGTTGCCTATAACGGAATGGGTTTCTTTGCGTGTCGCAAGGGTGTCATTGAAAATCTCAAGTATCCATACTTTAGTTATCCACTCATAGAACTGGAAACTGAAGATGGGAAGGTACTGAGGGATATGTGCTCCGAAGATGTAGCATTCTGCAAGAATCTTACGGACGCTGGATATGAGGTAGTTGTGAATACGAGCCTCCGCGTTGGTCATGAGAAAACACTCGTAATTTAAGATTTTGAACTTCATTATTAAGAAATTTCGTTTTTGTATTCAGTTCTTCCAGTTTATTTTCTACGGTGAGTTTTTCTTGGGAGTACCGTTTAAAAAGTGTTTTCATTCCGTCATACCATTCATATAATTTTTGAACATCTTCGTCTATATTGTGATATTTTTCAACGAGTTTATAGTCAAATGGAAGGTCCCGAATATCGGCAGCAATTTCGTCTAACCGAGTTTCGAGTCCATCACACTTATCTTTTATTTCGGCGTGATTTTCCATGCTTACCATTCTATAGTATTTTATTTTTTAATATGCTCCAACACGTTCAAAAGAAGTATCTTTATCTCCCATAATTTCAGAGGCTCTGGGGCATTCTGTTATGACTTCAACCATAAACCCTGTTTCAACCGGATCCAACTTTTTTGCGAATGGTTCATATGCATTATGACTACAGTGTATCATACTCCTGTTCGCTACATATGGATATACATACGCAAATAGAAACATCTGATCTACGATGTAAACATCACGCTCTTGTGGTAGATTTTGAAGAAAAGATCGCATGAGTTCCAAACCTGGAACGAATTGGAGAGGACATTGATTTACATTTCTAGCACCATTTGGAACACCGATATATTCAAGACAGTTGTTTTTGCATCCAAATGCACCTGCAATAATTGGACACGTGTGATGTTTATGATCACGTGCAATGTGAAAATCCCTGTCAGATTCTAACCACTCATGTACACAGTCCACTTCCCTCTGAGTAATTCTAGAATCAGCGTCACGAGACAGTACTATAGCATCTTTTATGAAGAGATCCTCAAATCGCCATAAAGTGTTTGAAGCCTTTGCCTTTGTACCCGGGTGGTGAACAACTTCAACGTTATCTTGCAACTTCAACCAATCTATGATATTTTGGGGTACAGTATCGTTATAGTGAACCCTCACGATCCAGCCCTCATAGAACGTCTTAGCATCTAGAACATTCTCAATGATACCATATGTATACACCTTATTGTCTCCCCATAAAGAATAGGTGATATACTTCATTGTTATTTAAAGGGGTGTTTACTTTAACTTATAAATGGTGAAGATTTCTTACGCCATCTGCGTGTGCAACGAAGATCGGGAGCTTAACTCACTTGTCAACTTTCTCCTTAAGGTTAAGGGTGAGGAAGATGAAATCAACATCCTCGTTGATTCCACAAATGTGACTCCCGAAGTTCGTAAAGTTTTGGAGTCCTATGGTGACAAGATTGTGGTAAACGAGAGGGAGTTTGACGGGAAGTTTTCTGATCATAGGAACTATCACGCTACAAAGTGCAAGGGTGAATACATCTTTGTTATTGACGCTGATGAAATGCCCCAAGAAGCTCTCATCACAAACATCAAAACATTCGAAGGAGATATCATGTATGTTCCACGGGTTAACATCTGTCCAGGGTACACAGCTGATTGGATCACTGATTACAAGTTCAACCTTAATGAAATGGGGTGGGTTAATTGGCCAGATTATCAAGGTAGGTACTATAAGAATAATGGGGAAATCAAATGGTCTAACGACCTGCATGAGAAACTGGAGGGTCCCAATCCTGACAAAGTGGCTATGCTAGAAGCTAAACCCCTCATCGCATTGTGGCACATTAAGACTGTTGAGCGTCAAGATCGCCAAAGAGCCTATTATGAATCTCTTTAGCCGCCTTAATCCTATACTCTAGGTCTGTAGAAGGCCATTGAATTAAAAAATCACCCTCTTTCCACTGTCCATCAGTCCCAAGAATATCTTTATAATCTGTTCTATTCTTGAGTTTCGGTAAATTGGAATAATCGTAGGAGTTCATGACCCTCTGTGGAAGTACCTTTCCCACACTTGCCCATATGCTTCCACCAGGTGTAATACCATTTTCACGTAGGTGACTTCCCACAAACATATCTTGGATGAGTTGATTCTCATAGAGGTACCATTGTCTGTACACAGGCATACCAGCAATAATAGTGTTTATAAATGCCTTACCAATCGCGTTATTTCTAATAAGCATATTACCACAATTTATACCGTTACAATCGGCTGGAATCAACATATGGATATTTGGTGGTGCATGCTCTTTAATAATATCTTCAAGTTTGGTTTCCATATTTGTAATCATAACATCTGTATCAGTGTTAAAAATCCATTCAACTTCTGGGTGTTGTTGCATGATTTTCCTAATCACAAATATTTTGGCCCAACCAATTGGTATATGGGTATCCGGTATCGGTGGATCAGGTTTAGCCATCATTGGTTTTCCTGCGATAGAAGCCCCGCCATCACTTGCACAGTGAAGTTGATACCCGTGCTTTTCACAATACAGCTTCTTGTTTTTATGTAAGGTCCATTCAGCTAATGGTTCATATTTTTCATCATGTACAGATACAACAGCTATCATGTTCTATATTTTATGATATGTATGTCTTTAACTTAAAGATTATTTATGCCCATAAAATAGATAATGAACACGTGTGATTACATCATAGATACATTATATCTAAATGGTATAGATACATATTTTGTAGTTACAGGTGGATCAATTGTACCATTTATTGATGCAATATCAAAAAACTCAAAAGTTAAATATTATTGTTTCCAACATGAACAATCAGCAGCTATGGCAGCCGAAGGATATTACAGGAGTTGTGGAAAAATTGCAGGTGTTTGTGTGACAAGTGGTCCAGGTGTTCAAAATATACTTAATGGAGTGTGTGGTTGTTGGTATGATTCAATTCCGGCTTTTTTTATCACTGGACAAGTAAGTACATCTCAAATTCTTTCAAACTTCAAATCTAAACCGAGACAAATTGGATTTCAAGAAATGCCTGTAGCAAAGTTATTTGAAGGTGTAACAAAAAAATCGTTACATGTCCCATCTCTATCTGAAGTTGAACCTATTCTCAAAGAACTTCTCGTAAGTTTAAAAACACCACGATATGGACCGGTTCTATTAGATCTTCCAGTAAATTTACAAATGTCATCAATTGTAGATGTTAAACCATTTACATTAGAAGTAAACACATGTGTTGAGAAAAGTATATATGATATCTCAGGGTTTTTATGTAATTCTAAAAGACCCCTCATAGTATTTGGACATGGTGTCATACTTTCCAATGCTTCAAAATCAGCATTGAACTTTGTAGAAAAGAATAACATTCCATTTGTTGTATCTTGGGGTGCTATTGATGTATGTGAAACAAATCATGATCTTCGTGTAGGTACAATAGGTGTATATGGAGATAGACATGCGAATTATGCCATTCAAAATGCTGATTTAGTCATTGTCATTGGGAGTCGCTTAGATAGTCGTCAAATTGGTGGTAAACCAGATATATTTTCAGTACACTCTAAGAAGATAATGGTTGATATAGATGAAAATGAAATTGATAAATTAATTGAAATGGGTATTGACATTGATTTAAAAATTATTGATGATGTAGGAAACTTTTTTGATTGTGTGAATACAAATGTAAATACAGACTATTCAATGTGGTTAAATACTTTGTCTAATTGGAAAGATAAATATGGAACTGAAAAGGCACGAGAAAGTGACCCCGTTGTGTATGATTTCTTACGCAACTTTTTCACTTCATTACCAGATGAATGTATCGTTATTTCCGATATAGGAAGTAATATGGTTTGGACGATGCAATGTGCACGGTTATCCAAAACACAAAAGTTATTTTCAAATGGTGGGAATGCTTCAATGGGTTTTGCTTTACCCGCTGCGATTGGTGCATCAATAGGATCTAATAAACCAATTTATGTAATCGCTGGTGATGGTGGGTTTCAAATGAATATACAAGAACTTCTCACAGTTAAAAAGTATAACTTACCAATTGAAATAACTATTCTTAATAATAGTGGATATGGAATTGTAAAACAATTTCAAGATATTTACTTTAATTCAAATCATGCTGCAACATCTAAATCTGATGTATTTGGTGATACAGTTGATTTTGCTAAAATTGCGGAAGTCTATGGTGTGAAAACTCTACGAGATATTCCCATACCAGAGACACAAAAAATTTATCCTAAATTGGAGTTTGGAAACTCCCTTGAAAATATGACACCCTACATTGATTTTGAAATGGATATGATTGTCCCCATTCCACCTAAAAAGAAGTTGGGGTGGAACTAATATACGGTTCACCTAAACCAGATGTATCACGGATTTCATACGTCGCACCAAAAATTTGAGCCCATTCAGACAGTAACAGCTTTTTTTTATACACCAAATCACAGTATTTAACTAGTTCTTTCTTACTTGTTACATACTGTTGTACAATTTCTTTCACAGTTTTGATACTTACAAAATCAAAGTATCTATCCTTATCTATGACAATGTGGCCATCCCTCTTACATACAGCACTAAATCGTGTTGGGAGTTCACCAGGTCCGTAGCACCCCCATACACGGAGAGAATACACATTTGGTAGTGTTTCGATTCTCTGATCTATGATCCATTTTGAAAGACCGTAAGGATCTTTAGGTGGATCCCCTCTCAAAGCTGCACCACTCGAGAAATACAATAGTTTACCTGTGAACACCCTAACAACATTTTCAAACATGAGTATATTTTTATATGTCGTATTCTGACTACTTTGATCTATACTCGCCGCACAATGTATAACTACATCGTATTTATGTTTTTTAAAGTATTCTTCAACTTCATCTTGATTTAAAAGATCTAGGTCGTATTTTGTAGCACCATCCCAATCTGTACCACTTAATATATTTTTACCTATAAAACCAGCTGAACCGAGTACACAAACTTTCATATAGTTTAAAGACTACAGTATTCTTTAAACAAATGCCCAAGAAAGTCTGGTATGCACCTAATAAATTTGAATCGTATGGGGAAGAAGAAATTAAAGCCGTTGAGGCTTGCCTTCGCGATGGCTGGCTCGCTGGCTTTGGTGATCGTACTGTGGAGTTTGAGAAAAGGGTAGCGGATCTCTTTGGTAAGAAGAGTGGACTTTTTGTAAACTCCGGAAGTAGTGCCATCCTTTTGGGTCTCTGTGCCCTTGATCTCCCAAAGGGTTCAGAGGTTGTGACACCCGCATGTGGGTTTGCGACAACCGTGGCACCCCTCATGCAACTGGGTCTCAAACCTGTTTTCTGTGATGTGGGTCTAAACTCATATGTCCCCACAGTTGAGGATCTCAAGAAGGTTGTCACATCAGACACTAAATGCCTCCTCATTCCAAATCTCATCGGCAATATCCCAGATTGGCTTGCGATTCGGGAAGCATTCCCAGACCTAATTCTCTTCGAGGATTCAGCGGATACTATTACCCACACCCCGTGCACAGATGTGAGTACCACCAGTTTCTACGCGAGTCATGTGATTACAGCTGGTGGATGTGGTGGTATGGTGATGTTTAATGATGATGGACATCTCAAGAGGTCCCTCATGTTTAGGGACTGGGGACGCATCGGTGACAATATTGAGGAACCCAGCGAACGTTTCAACCATTCGGTAGATGGTATCCCATATGATTGGAAGTTCCTATATGGTGTAGCTGGGTATCACCTAAAGGCTTGTGAAATGAACGCAGCTTTTGGTCTTGTACAACTTGATAAACTTGAAGGTTTTCTGAGGAAGAGACGTGAAAATATCAAGAGATACTTAGAGAACCTTAAGGATTGTCCTTACTACACACTTCCAGATGATTCTCAAATTCCAAATTGGCTCGCAATCCCTCTCCAATGCCCAGATCGCTTGGAGATTGTAAAGTTTTTGGAAGAGAATGATGTACAGACTCGTGTAACCTTCGCGGGTAACATCACGAGACACCCAGCATTCCGTGAGTACTTAGATGAGTTTGAGAATGCAGATACGATCATGAAGGATGGGTTCCTATTGGGGGCCCACCATGGTCTAGACATTGAGGATGTTGATCGTGTGTGTAATTTGCTTAAAAAATTTGCCAAATATAAACTAAAAGGAAGATGTTGTCTAATGTGATGGTCACCGGTGGTTGTGGCTTCATCGCATCTAATTTCATAAATACTATGCATACAAGGTATCCGGATATTACATTTGTAAATATAGATAAACTTGACTATTGTTCAAATATTGAAAATGTGGACCAGGGTTCATCTATATTTATTGAAGGTACTCTATGTGACCCAGAATTT
>Ga0222634_1000348_pt1 | contig 24009 bp, 34 predicted proteins | sample AntAcemetageno50_FD_179807 | JGI IMG/M metagenome (GOLD analysis project Ga0222634, IMG submission 179807) | Saline water microbial communities from Ace Lake, Antarctica - #50 | ecosystem: Environmental > Aquatic > Non-marine Saline and Alkaline > Saline | place: Antarctica: Ace Lake | collected...
AAGGACGTGCAAATCAAGAATTGCACGTCTTAGGAACCGATGCAGATCCTAATAAAGTATATGATGATGAAAACATTACCGTGTTCTTATCTAACAATTCCGATGATCCTAGAAAATCTGTTTCTAGCTGTAAGAAATACGGTAAAGGAACTAATCTTTGTATTTCCGGTTCATCGGCTAGTCACTACTACCATTCTTATAGATGGGAGAAGAAACTAACCACATACTTTATATGGCTAAAGAAAGAAAATAGATATATCTTGGTCGATGCAGTCGAAGATGGTGGTTATCAATACAACAACGTCAAAGAGAATCATGATTATAGTTCCACCCCCAAACAGATCATCAAAAAGTATCCAGATCTTAAACGTGCATTTGATCAAGGAATCTTTAAATCGGTTCCGATCACCGGAAAAGAACAAGAATATTATGAAAAGTTCTATGAGGAAAATGGAGTCGAACATTTTAAAACTTTGGAAGACATCTTAATGTATACTTCGTTTCATAACCTAACTAAAGAAGATTGGGAAAATATCAGGCAAAGAGATCTGGTTAAGCCTGTTCTCGAAGTAGCCGTTGAAAACTCAGAAGACGAAGACATTAATCTCGATTATGAAACCTTAGATCAATATCCGGCACCAAAGAAGAGATATTGGGACAAGAAGAAACAAAACGTAGAACGAGAATTGGGTGCATGGGACGACGATGATGAATTTGATTTCACCCCAGACGAATTGAAAATCTTAGGACAGATAAAAGAAGTTCCGCAAAATTTCATTGATACACTATTATCAAATTCTACCAAGGCCGGAATGTATGTTGTGACACTAATAGATAATGGAAGATCATTATCGGATGTTCCTGAAGAAGTCTATAAAAGAATATTAACCACCGGATCACCAGAAACCATTTATGATATTCTAAGTGTACTACTTGATAAGAAACAACCAATAGATGAAAGACTATATCAGAGAGTGGCTCTTTATAGCCCATCATTTTCGGTTAATATTGCCGAAAAGTTACTATCAAATAACCTAAAGGTTCCTGAAGCTATTCACAATCAAATTTTACAAAGTCCATATGCAAGTGCCGACTATATAACATTTTTAATGGATAAAAAAATTCCAATTACGGATGAACTAATCGGTGCCGTAATCGAAAATGAGGTATCAGCATTTAAAACAGCACTATTTTTAATCAATAACAATCAAAAAATTCATGAATCTTTAATTGATCGAATCTCTTCTGATACTTCAAACTCATCTAACTTTATTCAAAGAGCCATTAGAAATAGTGTTGATTATTATCGTATCCCTCAAAAGATTCGAGACACGGCTTTGGCAACCGCAGGTGGAGCACTAGAATACAATGTACTTAACATATCGCAAGAATTATTAAAAAAGGCCGATGATTTAACACTACCGAATGAGGTTATTGAAGCACTAGCCAAGAGTTATACACTGTCTAGGGATGTTGCGATCCTTATGCTCAGAGATGTCGATCTGCATAATATTCCTCCGAAATTATTAGATACTATTTCTAAATCAGCACGAGCATCCTATGATTTTTATAAACGTGCTAATATGGCCGATTTTATTCCAATCGATGCATATCCAAAATATTTGATAGAACCAATTTTAGATGATGATTTGGTTCTGGACGACTTTGTGGTGCATATTTTATCTAAAAGAATGGGTGCCAAGATCCCTGAATATATTGTAGATGGGATCATAAAAGGAGGGTCATCTTCAACACAGGCTAAATTTGTATACAGAAAATTCATCGATAAAGGCGAAGAAATTCCTGATAAATGGATCAAGGTAATTGCACTCCATCCCGAAACGGCAACCAAAATGATCTTTAAAATTATAGAACGAGATGCTCCCAAAAACTATAAAGACATGAACCATGGAAAAATGATTGAAAAGGTTCCAAAAGAATTGATAGAAAGTGCCCTTTCTACGATCCCGACTGCTATTAGGTTCCTCAAAGGGCTGATCAATGATAACATCAAAGACATCCCAGATGCATATTTTAAACCAATTTTGAAAGATAATGAAATTGTTAATAGTATAGTATATCACATGACATATGTTCACGATCCGGCAATGGTACCACCCAAAATTTTGATGGATCAACTGACCGATACACAAAAAGAAACTATCGAAAAGGTTGCTACAAAGACCCGAAATGAATCATTTGGGCGATTTAGGGACTTCTTTTTCAGGTAAAAGGGACCAAAAATATTCGAATTGTTACTAAATGTTCGTAATAATGGACAAATGGAACCATTAAACAAATATATTTTGACAAGGTAAATGTGTGTGGTATGATCGTGGGAAATATTATGAACCTAAAATTGATCAAAGATCCTAAATTGGATGAAATTCTAGAAGATATCCCACCCACCAACGAAAACATCAATGAATTTTTAATGGTCAAGGGTTATAACGAGATAAAATCTCTACCCACCCATACATCCCAATTAGCAGAAAATCCCGATAAATTCTCGGATCATAAATGGAACAGAATTGGGGGATAATAGGTTTTTTATCTATAACAAATTAAAATATGAAAAACCAAAATGTCCGGTGGGTAGAAGAAAAGGGCAAAACCCGAAACCTTTGTTGGAATCGTGTGCAAAAAAAAAAGAACTAAAATAGAACATCTGGTTAATTAAGATCGTAGATATAGATAAGACCCTATACTATAATGAGAATAGAATGAAAAGGAACTAGGTGTAATAATAGAACATGGTGTAGAAATAGAACATGGTGTAAGAATACAACACTGATATCAATATGAACCAAAAAATTATGAGACTCGAATTAATAAAGAATAAACGATCTGGTGATATGATATATCTATTAGATCAAGAAAATGTATATAGGATCATTAATAATATAAACAAGACCATATATATATATGGTGATTCATTATAAAAGGATATGTGAAAAAGTATCTTTCTCAAACCAAGAACAGAACCAGACGATCTAAAAAAAAAAATTTCCCTAGACTATTTTCATATAGACAGTGTGACAGGTATAAGGGAACATAGATCTGTTTTTGTACACTAAGGTTTACCAAAGAAAAGAACCAGATTATATTAATAGGAGAACAAATGAAAAATAATATAGGTTTTTTTCTTTTTTGTTCATAGTATCAAAATAGCACCGACCATTTAAAAATTTGTGGATGTTTTGTCCGTAGGACGATTTTTTCACAGGTTTTACAGGTTTTACAGGTTTTTACGGTTTTTGTGTAATAAAGAGTATTTACTATTTTTTAGTATTTACTATTTTTGTGTAATAATCTAAGTCTTTGAATATCAATGACTTAGATAAGTTACTGATTTTCAACCACTTATGACTTTTCTGTAAACCAATGATTACCAATGACTTACAACCACTTGCATAAACCAATGATTACCAATGACTTACAACCACTTGCATAAACCAATGATTACCAATGACTTACGAACTTCGGCTATCCGATTATTCGTAAGTTACTGAAAACCAACTACATACACGTTTATTTAATTTCGCCTCCTTCATTTATCATGTAAAAAAATTACCGAATCCATTTCGAAAATGTAAAGAAAAATCTTCTGAAACATCGTAAATGCTTGTAAATCAATGGTTTACAATTGCAGAAAATTTAAAAGATTGACAAAATTCTCAAAATATGTAAGAATAAATTTATACCACACAGGGAACACCTACCCCTTTCAGAAAATTCAGAAAAATTGGCACGGGCCGAGTTTTCTGAAAATTCTGAAAATTCTGAAAATTTAGTCTTGACAAATTTCAAGGTTTTGCTATTGTGTTACAAGGGGAGACAGGGTTGAATTTTTTTAAAATTCTGAAAAATACATAAAGATTGTTGGTGACAAAATTTCAAATCCATGATAGTCTAAATTTATTGCACAAAGGGAAAAGACTTAGTGGTTCTAAAAAACGAGAAATTTCTGAACTTTTCTAAATGATTTTAAATAAACTATTTACAACTTTGGATCATTACTTTTCCCCTAGAGAATAATTTTATTTGACATGGTTGTAAATTGTGCGTAGTTTGTAGGTATGAAACAAGAAATCATCCCACAGCAACAGCTCCGAGCAAACATCATTGCCCGCAGGAACGGATATGGAAGAGCAACAACCGTAATCATCGGCACCGTGGACCGTGTTCTTTCTCACATTGCCTATGGTTATCGTAAATATACCACCGGAGAATATGTCACCAGTGCATATAGGTCAAATTTTGGCTGGAAAAATACATATTATCAGAGTGCCGAAACGACGGTTGAGATTTGTGAAAATTGTGTTTGACGTATATAAAACTCTAACCTAGTATATAAAAATGAATAAAATCACATACACAGTCGAAGTAGAGGATGGCTATAGTGCATGGTACCTCAATGATAAGTTCCATCGGGAAGACGGTCCAGCCGTTCTAAATTCAGATGGATATAGTGCATGGTTCATCAATGGTGAACTCCATCGTGAAGACGGACCAGCCATTGAATACTCAAATGGGACTAAAAAATGGTTCCTCAATGGTAAACTCCACAGGGAAGACGGTCCAGCCGTTGAAAGTCCAAATGGATATAAAGAATGGTACCTCAATGGCAAACTCCATCGGGAGGACGGACCAGCCGTTGAATACTCAAATGGGGATAAATCATGGTTCATCAATGGTGAGAAACACACGGAGTCTGAGTTTAAAATCAAAACACAAAAAACCAAAAACATTACCGTAGCCGAACTGGAAAAACTACTTGGCTACAAGATTAAAATTATCTCCAAAACATGAAAACTGCCTTGACATATATAAAACCCTAAGCTAGTATATAAAAATGAATAAAATCACATACACAGTCGAAGTAGAGGATGGCTATAGTGCATGGTACCTCAATGGTAAACGCCATCGCGAAGATGGTCCGGCCATTGAAGGTTTAAGTGGATATGAAGGTTTAAGTGGATATAGTGCATGGTTCATCAATGGTAATCTCCATCGTGAAGACGGACCAGCCGTTGAATACTCAAATGGAGATAGTGGATATAATGCATGGTACATCAATGGTGAACTCCATAGGGAAGACGGACCAGCCATTGAATACTCAAATGGGACTAAAAAATGGTTCATCAATGGTGTGAAATATACGGAGTCTGAGTTTAAAATCAAAATACAAACCTCCAAAGACATCACAGTAGCCGAACTCGAAAAACTACTTGGCTACAAGATCAAAATTATCAAATGAAAATGGCCTTGACACGTATAAAACCCTAAGCTAGTATATAAAAATGAATAAAATCACATACACAGTCGAAGTAGAGGATGGCTATAAAGAATGGTACCTCAATGGTAAACTCCACCGGGAAGACGGTCCAGCCGTTGAAGATTCAAATGGGCATAAATCATGGTACCTCAATGGTGAACTCCATCGTGAAGACGGACCAGCCGTTGAATGGTCAAATGAGAATAAATCATGGTACCTCAATGGTGTGAAATATACGGAGTCTGAGTTTAAAATCAAAATACAAACCTCCAAAGACATCACAGTAGCCGAACTCGAAAAACTACTTGGCTACAAGATCAAAATTATCTCCAAAACATGAAAATAGCCTTGACACGTAACAAACTCTAAACTAATATAGATCAAATGAATAAAATCACATACACAGTAGAAGTAGAGGACGGATATAGTGCATGGTACCTCAATGGCAAACTCCATCGTGAAGACGGTCCAGCCGTTGAAGATCCAAATGGGAATAAACAATGGTACCTCAACGGGGAACTCCACAGGGAAGACGGACCAGCACTTGAGGGCCTAAATGGATATAGTGCATGGTACCTCAATAATAAGTTCCACCGGGAAGACGGTCCAGCCATTGAAGATTCAAATGGATATAGTGCATGGTACATCAATGGTGTGAAATACACGGAGTCTGAGTTTAAAGCCAAAACACAAAAACCCAAAGACCTTACGGTAGTCGAACTGGAAGAACTAATTGGTTACAAGATCAAAATTATCAAATGAATAAAATCACATACACAGTCGAAGTGGAGGATGGGCATAAATCATGGTACCTCAATGGCAATCTCCATCGTGAAGACGGACCAGCCATTGAAGATTCCGATGGATATAGTGCATGGTACCTCAATGGTAATCTCCATCGTGAAGACGGACCTGCAATTGAAGATCCAAATGGATATAAATCATGGTACATCAATGGTAAGGAATACACGGAGTCTGAGTTTAAAATCAAAACACAAACCTCCAAAGACATTACAGTAGCCGAACTGGAAAAACTACTTGGCTACAAGATCAAAATTATCAAATGAAAATTTCCTTTTCGGGGAAGAACCGATTGATTTTAAATATAAGGGAAATATCTCCCAAAGTAAAAAATCATTCTTTGGGAATCGGTCCTTGACATTTGTGTAAAAACCCCTAGTCTTTGATCCATGTCCAAAGAACTTTCGCTCGAACAATTCTACCCTAAAGGAAAATATCAGGTGATCGATATCGCCGATAAAAATGAAATCAAAAAACTTTTAGAAAGTAAATCATCTAATGCTTCGGGATCTGGACCAATCGGAGACACTGGGTATTATAGATTATCTCATTCTTCTGCATATGGACCTAGAAAAAGAGCATTAATTCTCGTCTGCAAAACTTCGAACCTTGACATCTAAACAAAAATTACATAACCTTAAAAAATGATGAAAGTATTACCACTCGAAATAATCAAAGCCAACAAATCTGCACGGTCTGCTGGCATCGTCGGAAAGAATGCGCTCGTCCCTCGATTCGTAGAAGATGTTCTTTCTAGAGAACTTCATATTTTGGATTATGGGTGCGGACCCGATCAAATTCATGCACACCGTTTAAATGATCTAGGATTTAAGGTTGATGCCTACGACTTTGGGAATAACCGGAAACCTGGAATGGTAACAAAGGTAGCACGTTCGAGCTACGATGTCGTATATGCCTCTAATGTTGCAAATACATGGTCTGATGCCAAAATGCAAGGTCGTGCCCTTATGGAGATACACAAGGGCATTAAAAGGGGTGGACTCTTGATCATCAACTATCCACAATCTCCAAGATACTTCGAGGAGCAAGATAGTAATGCATTTAAGAAAGTTCTCGAAACTCTCTTCACCGTTAGCTCGGCTGGTAAAAATATCTTTATTTGCACAAAACAATTGACAAATATTAAAAAACTGATACGATTAAAAAATATGAAAACAAAAACAAAAACAGCAACAGCATGGGTTATCCGAAACATCAAAACCGGACGATTCCTAAATCGCAATACAAAATCGGTCTATACGGCCAATTTGGAGAACGCCCTCGTTTATTCCAGTCGGGCAAGTGCTCGGGATGATCGTTTTGCCGAAGAAGGCGAGACTGTCAACAAGGTCATTATCAACGAGAAGTCTCGCCCAATTGAGGTAATTGCCGGAAACGGTTCAAACTGTAGGTTCTAACCTAAATAGATTTGTTTGTCCCTTCTCCAGAGTCTTTTAATGGTAGAAGATTTAGGAGAGGGGACAGACTATCTTTTTATTAAAATGCCTTGACTATACCATAAACTTTTACTATTCTACTATCCATGACAAAATACCACATTACTCGAAAATCTAGCAATTCCAAAACAGGACCTATTCCGGTTACAACTACATCTAAAGATTCTTGTCCTACGACTTGTTCTTTCTATGAAAAAGGATGCTATGCAAAGAACGGCCCTCTTAATATTCACTGGAACAAAGTAACGGATACTGATCGTGGTATTGATGGTGCTTCTTTCCTCAAAGGTGTTAGTGCCTTTCCAAAGGGTCAACTATGGAGGCACAATCAGGCAGGCGATCTTCCTAACTTTTTCGGGGCAATCGATAAAGATTTTGTTGAAAAGCTCACCAGTGCCAACAAAGGTAAACGCGGATTTACCTACACCCACCATGAACCTACACCCCATAACCTTGCAACAATCAAGACTGCTATCAGCGGTGGATTTTCTATCAATCTTTCGGCCAATGATCCGGACCATGCCGTTGAACTTGCAAAACATGGTGTTCCGGTTTGTGCAGTAGTTCCTAGTGGCGAATCTCGCACCAGCTTTGAATACAAGGGCGAAAAGTTCCTTGCCTGTCCGGCCACCTATCGCGATGCAATGACCTGCGAAAAATGCGGACTGTGCCAAAAAATGGAACGAAAAGATTACATTATCTATTTTCCGGCCCACGGAACACAGAAGAAAAGCATTGACAAAATGCAAGAAATCCTCTAATCGTAATAATATGACAAAAAGAATCATCATCACAGTTGACGGTGGGGTCGTTACTGGAGTATCTGGTAACTTTCCCGAAGGCGAAATCAAAGTTGATATATTGGATATTGACGAACAAAGTGAAGTTTGCGAAACAGGTAGAAGCCCTGACCAAGAATCGATGGAATACTTAGAAAGTCTAGAAAATATGATCAACAATGTTCAGACTGATGTACACGGAACTTTCGTGGATATATGGTAAACAAAAATCTAAAACAAAACAAATAAAAATAAAACTAAAATATGGAAGAAAAAAACTACAAACTACTGAGCACCTTCGATGAAGCAGATAAGATTGAATTCTCTGTTGAAGAAGGACAAGAACCTCGAACCGAAGCACTTACACAACTTGGATGGTCTCTTGTGACATCGGAAGGTGAAGAACTCGAAGATGAGGATTGACATTTAATCAAAACTAAAATACCTTAAAACCATGAAATCAAAACTTACACCTTCACAAATCCTTGGAGAAAAAAAACCATATTGTATACAATTCGCAGACAAAACAGTCGTATTGATTCTTGAAGGTCAAAAAGGATTTGTTATTAAAGAAACCTCCTGCGATAATAAAAATCCGTATCCTCGACCCCTTGGACACTATCGACAAGATTGGTGTATCGATAATATCGAAGCAGGAACCGCAAAAATCTGGACCGGAAAAGTCGAATTAGAATTTTAATAAAATGGTTCATTGAAATTTTTCTTGACCTTTTCCTAAAAATCTATATTTTCTTAATCGTAAACACAAACCACAAATAAAATACCATGATCTTACAAGACAATCAAATTACCATTGAAACTTCCGGAACAACCGAAACTCGCAATTTCGGAATGAAACAATCGAGAAAGGCGTTCGCCATTTTGAGTGATTTATACTCAGATAAGCCTCTTGCCATCGTCCGAGAACTTGGGTGCAATGCTTCCGATTCGATGAGTGCTTCCGGAAAGAAAGATCAACCTTTTCATATTCATCTTCCTAATACGCTGGAACCTTGGATTACCTTTAAGGACTTTGGAACCGGAATTTCCCATGAGGATATTTACGAAGTCTATACACAATACTTTGCATCAACAAAAACCGAGAGCAATGACCAAATTGGTTGCCTTGGACTTGGAAGCAAGTCTCCATTGTGCTACACCGATAACTTCACGGTTACTTCGATTGTTGATGGAACCCAACGAATCTACAACATCTTTTTCGATGAAAAAGGATTGCCTGCCTGTGGTTTGATGTCCACAAATTTTACATCGGAAGGGAATGGATTGGCTATTCAAATCCCTATCAAGACCACTGATTTACACACTTTTGAAGATGCTGTTCGAAGTGCCTTTCGTTTCTTCGAGGTCAAACCAACTATCAGCGGTGGAAGCATTGCATGGAACGACGATGTTCCTACATTCGAAGGGAAGAACTGGAAATCTTACGAGTCTTTTGGCTATGATACAACCTATGCAATCATGGGTGGAGTTGCCTATAAAATTGATTCGGATAAGGTTTCCTACGCCCATCGTGAAATGCTCCGTAATACCGGATTGGTTATGTTTTTCGAAATGGGCGAACTTGATTTTGTGCCAAGTAGAGAGGCACTATCGTATGATGATGACACGATTGCGGCTATTAATGCAAAGATCGAATACGTGAAAGAAGATTTTGCAATCTGCTATAATCAAACAATTCAAAACAAACCAACTATCTTAGAGGCTCTTCGAGCGGTTTATGCCTTTGATCGCAAGTTTAACTTTCTCGACAAGTCTCTGCGTTCTAAGGCAGCAACATGGCAAGGTCTGGATATTAGTCAACCCGAAATCTTTACAAATGGACTGGTTAAGAATACAGGTATTACTCAAGTTTATATTAAATCCTATGGTCGTGGTAAGACTAGGGTGTCCGAAAGGATTAGCCTTGATCCTAACATTGTCTGGTATAAGGACGATCTCCAAAGGGCAACCCTCAGTAGGGCAAAGCGATATGTCATTGATAATGATAAACATATTATGATCTTCTCGGAAGATTCTCATAAGGAAATGATTGCTAATGGATTCGATGATAGCCTGTTCTTGCTCACAAGTTCTCTGCCTAAAGTTGCCCGAGCCGTGACTACCTCTAGGGGTTCAATTCCACCGTTCAAAATCTTTAGACTTTGTGGTGTAGTATGGAATTCGTGTGATTATGACCAAAACAATCTTCCGGCCTACTTCATCGAACGGGAAGGTAACAACAAAGATTTTGATCTATCTAATGATGTTGTCTCTTGTCAAGACCCCTATACTCTAAGAGATATTTGTAATCATTACAAAATAGTTATTGATGAAGTTGTAATGGTTAGCAAGCGGGGTGCCGTGCAATTGCTCAAGGATGGCGTAGAACCGTTTAAAAAGTTTATTGAGGAGATTGTCCCTATTAGTTATTCTAAGGATGATGTTGCTACCTATAAAAAACACTTCCATCATGGTTCGTATATCAAGGAGATTGTTAAAAATCCAACTTTCAAACTCCTTTGTGATATGAATCCCTTCAAGGTTTATATGTTGGCTATTGATAGTGTCTTGAAAGTGTATAAGAATAATGTTAGCTTCATGAAGGATGGAAATTCCACCGGAGGAACCGAAGTAAAACTTGGGACCACCGATGAATTCTACCACATGATGGCCAATAAAATTGGAACCTATAATTGGGACATTTCAGAAATCTTGAAAATAATTTACAAATTCGATAGGAAAGATTTGACAATCAACCAAACTTCTGTAACAATCTAAACATCCTAAAGAACGGATACAAACCAAAACCAAAACCAAAACCAAAACCAAAACCAAATACCTATTAAAATGAAACAAGTAGCCTACACAATCAGCGGAACCGGACGAATCTCTGCTTGCATCGATAACAAGCCTTTGACGGTTGAAACCGATCACCCAAATTACCGAAAGGTTCTTGAAGTTCTCAAGTCGAAAGAATGGAACAAACTCACCGGACTTCTTGACCTTGCTCAAGGTCTCAAAGAATACGGTGGACAGAACATCGAAATCAATGACGGTGCGATCATGTATGCAGGGGAACCTCTTCATAATTCGCTCACCGTTCGGATCTTGAAATTCATGCGGGAAGATCTTCCGGTTGAACCACTTATTAAATTCTTGGAGAATCTTTTGAAGAATCCTTCGAGTCGTGCGGTCAATGAACTCTATAACTTTTTGGAAGTAGGGGAAATGCCTATCACCGAAGATGGGTGCTTCCTTGCATTTAAAAATGTTCGCGCAAACTTCCACGATATTCATTCTGGAAAGTTTGACAATTCGGTTGGTCAAAAGCCTTGGATGCCTCGCAATCTGGTGGATGAGAACAAAGATCAAACCTGTTCTACAGGCTTGCACTTTTGCTCTTTGGCCTATCTGCCTAACTTCTCAGATACGAATGGCCACACGATGATTGTCAAGGTCAATCCGTCTGATGTTGTCAGTGTCCCGAGCGATTATGCAAATACTAAGGCAAGGGCAAATACCTACGAAGTCGTTGCTGAATACGAGGAGGATTGGAGAAATCGTTCGGACAATGGATTCGATGAATATCTATACTCATCGAATGGTGGAGATTGGGACGAGGACAATGGATTCGATGAATATCTATACTCATCGAATGGTGGAGATTGGGACGAGGACAGCGAAGAGATTTATGGAACAAAACCTTGTGGTCATAAGTTCTACAACAAACGAAATGACAAAGGACAATTCATCAAAAATTGAGTGGTAAAGAGGTAGTGGTAAAGAGCCGGAATGATTGTGATAGTCATTCCGGCTCAACCACCAATAACAAACAAAACCGGATAACAAACAAACAAACAAACAAAAATCAGATGAATAAACTATCTACACAAGAAATGTTGGATGTCATGAAACTCAACGGGTACCCTGCTGAGATCATACATTATCGAATTCTCAATAAACAAAACCATCCTACATATAAAAAAATGGTTTTGACTTATCGGAACAATCGTTTCAAATTGAAACACGGTAAGAAACCAGAGTATGCAACCAAAGGTGGTGAAACGTATGTATTCTTTAAAACCGCCGAAAACTTCTTGGCAACCTGTTCGGATCAAGACAACTTCTGTTTCAAGACTGGTGCAAACCTAGCAGTGTCAAGGGCATATGCCTTTTATTTGGAACATGGTGTTGAAAAGTCACATGGTGTTAACTTGATGCAAAAATCGTATCGCGATGAACCTGATAATAGATCCCCAGATTTTTCTGAGTATTTTATGGAAGATCGTCCTATTCAGACGGTGTATGTTATTGCTACCCTACTACAAGACAATAATCCTTTATTTTATTGTGGAGGACCGTATCATGATGATGTTTCGGAACACGTCAAAGAGCACGGATTGCAAAAACGTGAAATAATTGATAATCCAATCGAATACACCGAGATGGTTCGATTGGCGCAACATTATATCGACCCTAAAGAAGCACAGAAATATGTTTTTTTTACAGATGAAAAAATCTATCGTTACGATGTTCGAGAAACGTCAACCTTCACATTGGTTGAAAAATAATCATTGGCTAGAGTTCCAGTGTAGTTGAGTTAGTTGAGTTAGTTGAGTTAGTTGTTCATGAGGGGCATAGATAGAGTTTTCATAGTCTATATCTATGCCCCTTTTCATAAATACATATGATTCAATGCATTGCAATATATTAAGGCCATGTAAAGTATTTAATTTTGTTTGACAATTTAAAATTTAAATGATTTTACCCAAAAAACTTTTTAAATAATTGTTTTGACAAAATTCCAAAAACAACCCATAATGAGGGTATACCCGAAAGGGCGAAGCCTCTTGTATATTTTCAGATAGATAGATGGATAAATCTTATTTAAAATAGATAAAACTTTTTTGAAATATATCTCGACAATCTCAAGAATTTTAGTAAAGTCTTAAACATGAGGCGAAAGGATATGGTCCTTCGGTTCCTCAATAACCAATATAAATAAAATGAAAATAAATCTAAGTGTAAGTGTGGAATATCTAAATCGGGAACTGAATGAAAAAGATCGTGATGTTCAAACATGGATCATTGATTACAGTCACAGGAATCATATTCCGAGAGAGTTTCTTTATCTTTCCGATGTAAACGATAGCCGTCTGAGTCTTTCTTTCAAGAGTCGTCACCAACTGGAAATTTTCGTACGAAAGGGAAACCAAGAATTTCCCTATTTCGAATTTCGATAACCCTTGACAAAAATCCAAAAATAAACTACCTTAACAACATGAAAATTATGAAATTCGAACCATTTCCTCGGGATTAATGAAGCATATTATGTTTAAAACAATTCTTTTCCTATTCTATTTTCTTTTACTATTCTATTTTCTTTTCCTAGGATCTTGTGCATCATTACCTAAAGATGATAAGTCACAAGACCCTAAAATCACCAAACAACAACAAAACTTTCCGAACATCCTTGACACGATTCCGGATATACGCTAGATAGTATCATATGAACAAAAAAGACCTACTCAAGAATCATGGTAATACCAAGGTAAAAGACCTTGCCGGAATTCTCCACAATTACACCGAAAACGACACACTGGAAGAGCACCAAGAATTAGAGGACACTATTCGAAAATGGGAAAGTTATTCACTAGAAAAATCTTTCAATTATCTCGAAGATCTACTATACTTCTAGCCATGGATCTACATCTTGCAAAGAAACTTCTTAATGGTCGTTCATTTCTATCGATGGAAAGCAAAACAAATCTACATGCTCGAATCGATGGCGTTATGATTCGATACTATAGCACCGATATTCTACACTTCAAGAAAGATGGGTCTATTGTTATAAACACACACGGAAGACAATCGGCAACCACCAAGAAAAGAATCAATGCATACTTGCCTAAACCATTTGCAATCATTCAGATTTCTGGATCATGGTACTGGAATACAGGTAAACCATTCAAAGATGGTGACAAGATTAAAAGTGGTCGAATCGTATCAGCCTACAAAAAATGTCTTGACATTTAACCAAAAAAACAATAATACGAATTATGAATAACAAAAACCAATTTAGAAATATCGAGAAAATGACAAGTTTAGAAATTTTTGCCTTTACTGTCTTACAAATCTTAGAAGAAGAAAAAGACTGGAATGCCGACATGTTAGATGAAATTTCTCTAGCGGCCACAAATCTGGGTCTGGCAGACATTGACACGGATAGTGGGTTTTTTAGACAATCTGACCGATGAAAGCTATCCAAATTTTTATCACCTTTCAACTTTTTGCTCCCATTGGAATTGTTGGATATTATTTTTATCATTTACTCCAAACGTCACAAATGGCGGTGACTTCACAAGTAGTTGGATGTCAAGATGTTATACCTCAGATAATCTTCCCGAATATAATAAACGATATGCCTATCATTGATGGAGTTTTAAATGAATGGATTGTCGAATATGATGTTGATCTTCCCGTAGAATGACTATTACAGAAATTACAAACGAGAATGCGCGTAATAGGTTCAAGAAAAGCAATCGCTGGCGAGATAACTTTGAACGGTTAGCGATTATTGTCGTCAAGAATCCAATTTTTCAAGATTTATGTGGATGGAATGGTCGAGTGTGGATTTATATAACGACGAATAAAATAGATTGACAAAGAGAGAGCTTTAATTTATACATAACTATATTCAAAATTATGAAAACAATCACAATCGAATGTCCCGAAGGTCTAATCACCTTCCCCATCAAAAACATCTTGGCAATTAGTGCATCAAGTGGAAATATGGTAAAGATTCGTTCTCTCGTATATATTAAAGGATTTCCAAACCCCCTGAGTTGTTATGACGAATACGAAGATCTTGTGGAAATTTTAGAATTCAAATTTCGTAAGGATCGATTAACATTGACAAATATCTAAAAATCAACCAATATCCTAAACATGATTAAACACCTACTCACTCTTTTATCCGAAGCGTTCCTCCCAACAAAGATTACCCCGTTCGGTCAACATATCTTTATGATTACCTACGAGGATAGCTTCTATGCTCGCAAGATTCGTCATGGGCGTGAATTTTGGCGTAGTCGATAACTGATTTAATGCGCTTGTAGCTCAATGGTCAGAGCAGTCGGCTCATAACTGATTGGTTACTGGTTCGAATCCAGTCAGGCGCACTTTTTATTATGGCAAAAACGCTTGACAATCTTTATACGATACTCTATTGTGGAACGAATTGAACGGGAATATCACAACGAACCATGAAAATAATTCATCATCCTAAATAATATCGGCGGTTTCGTCAACGAAAATGATGCAAATGATTAAAAGTTGAGAAAAATAGGTTGACAAAGTTCATTTTTAAGATATATTCAAATTATGTGGAACACTAAACTCTTCAAAACATTAAAGGCACAATCTACTTGGGTGGAATCGCATGAGGCAAACTTTCAAATTGTGGAACTATTCGTGGAGAATGGCTATGGAGTGATCTATAAAAAATTGCGAGTTATTGGTTGACAAAGTTCATTTTTAAGATATATTCAAATTATGAAACCAAAATGCAATGTAGATGTTCGCCTTCTCGATATTCAAGCCGTCAATGAGGGTAAGGATATTACCGATTTGACTATTATTTTTTCTGGCACGGTTGACGCTTGCAAGAAATATTGCCAGATGTTTGCAGGCTATAAACTTGTGCGAGATAAGGATAATTTGTTCGGCGGATATTATGCCAATACCGAAACGGGAGACTGTTTCTTGCTTACTTGATAATAGTTATACCAAATGACTAATCGACAAGTGATAGTAATTCGAGGAATTTCCGGTTCTGGAAAGTCCACCTTTGCAGAATACATTGCAAATCTCCACGACGGGGTTCCCCCGGTTATTTGTACAGCCGATGATTATTTTACAGATAATACAACCGGGGAGTATAAATTTGACGCATCGCATCTTGGAAATGCTCACAAAGCGTGCATGGAGAAATTTACCAATGCCTGTCAAGGTGGCGCATCTCTGGTGATTCTGGCCAACACAAGCACGCAAGAGAGAGAAATTAGCGGGTATATGGACGCCGCCGAAGAACACGGATATCAAATCTTTTCGGTCGTCCTTGAAAATCGACATGGTAACAAGGATATTCACAATGTTCCTGAAAAAACTCTTAACAATCAGGCTCAAAATCTGTTGAATTCTTTGAAGTTAAGATGACGAAAGATTTTTAAATAGATCAAAAAGTAATCTTTTATATTGACTCAGAGACGTTATTAAACTATAAAGGGCACATGAAACAAACAACTCTTTTTGATAGAAAAAATATGCAACTAATAGCCAAAAGTCAACTTGTCGGAACTTCCCCCGGCATGGGGTGTTTCCGTGATCTTTTTGAAGATTCTAACGGAAATAGACTCTCCATCAAGACATCTCATGATTTTTCCCCGGAAGATGAACGTAACCATCACAAGAAAGACGGCAAAGAATTTCCTACACAGGAAGAGTTATTTGACAAATATAAAAAGTGTTCATTGACGGAATGACAGAGGAAAAGTTTAACGAATTGAAAACTCTTCCTCTACTATCCATCTTGTTCCCTATTACAAATGACTATCTGTTTTCATACAACACCTTATAAAATTGGCGCACCATGTTACAATACAACATAAACTTCCTTGACACAACTATTAAAACGATATAAACTTCAAAATTATGAAAGCACCAATTATCATCGAACTGAACGGTCACGATATTACCTTGATCAAACCACCTAAAGGATGTGAAAATCCTTTCGAGATCTGAGATTATGATGTGGAAAACTACAATGGCGAAACGTTCATCGATTACAAAGGTGATGAATATCGGCTCGTAAATTATATGGTCAAGATTATTCCACCCGAAAAAAATCTATCAGAAATATAACATCTTTGTGGGATTGGTAATAAAAAAGTTATACCACTACACACTTGTCCATATATGGAGGAAATTAATAATGATAGAGATGGTTTATGTAATTGTTGTGCAGACTGTCAACATGAATGTGCAAAATGATTATCTAAATAAAACAAATGATTACATTGTAAAACATTGTAAAACATTGTAAAACAAATTATTACAATGTAAAACAAATGATTACAATGTAAAACAAATGATTACAATGTAAAACAAATGATTATGAGACTCAATCTCAATAAGCAAGAATTATTTTTGAACACGTTCCCTTAGAATTTTTCGGCTGGAGTGGTCTGTCCCTCTTCGATATATAGAATCTAAAGGAAAGTATTCTAAAGGTCAATACATATATCAAAATTCTTTTTTTTATATTTTTCGGAAAGGTATTGACTCTTTTCTATTTTATGCGACGATGGTGGAAGTTAAGAACAAAACGTTCTTACGAACCCAAACATCAAAAATAGACAAATATGATCAAAATCACCAAAATCAAAACCATCGATGCCCTTCGTTCCGCCACTGAAAAAGGATGCAAATTTATGTCATTCCTTTATACTGGTAAAGGAACGGGTGAGACATCCCGCTATCTAATCAATTTCGGCATCAATTACCGAAATGCCTGCGATTCCGACAAGACCGTTCTCGAAGCCTACGAGCCTTCTAGTGACCTCGAAATCCAAGCCAAAGGCGAAATGTTGAAAAGCCTCACGGAAACCCTTGTGGAAGGTGTTTCTCAGTCCTATACTCAGAAAGACACGTTTGACCACCTCGGCAAGGGAATCCGCCAACACCGAGAAACTGGAGAGATTTACATCTATGGATTCATCCAAAATAAAGAGCAAGTGGCCCCCCCTACAATCGAAAAGAAAAAGGTCAATTCTCGCCCTCTAACTTTGGCAAAGAAGTCCATCGAAAAGGCTTGTGACTTTAAACGCAACAAGTTCGGACAGTTCATCTTGAGCGATTCGAACATCGCCGGGATCATCGTCAATGGTGACGTGATCGAAGTCCAGAGCTAAGGTAGTCATAAGGGAAAGGCCGGGAGGGAAGAAATTCCTTTCCGGCCTTTTTGTGTCAAAAATTATTTTTATTATTCGATTGACAATCTCGCAAAATTTTTGCTATAATTTAATCGACGAACTTTTTTTTCAAAAAATTTAGGTTAGGTTCCCTTAGAATTTTATCGCTGGCGGTCTTCCCACTTGATACCTAAAAGATATAGAATGCTTTCGAGATAGTCAAGTTCTTTTCAATTTTATTTTTTTTGAGAAGGGGCTTGACATGGCGGGAAGGAAAGAGTAGATTGATTGCCTTATGAAAAAACAAATTAAAAAATTAACCCGCGCTTATTTTTGTGAGACCTACCCTCACACGAAAAAAATCCGTCGAAATGATCCCTTGCATTTTTCGACTATCTTTAACGATTGGAAGCGTTTAAGATCTGGAACAATCTAGTACATAAGAGGGAGCCGGTGGGGAAGAAATTCTCTCCCGGCTTTTTTCGTGCCTAAAATTATTCGTGCCGGGGGACACAAGCGATAAAAAAGAATTTGACATGGGGAAGGAGGCATGATAGTTTTTAACTTATGAACAAGCAAACGAAAGAGCATTTTACTGATATTCTCGCAACGCTGCCAAGCTCCCGCCGTGACGCGCTGGAAAAAATCAATCTTCCAGCAACTCCCGCCGGGAAAGAAAAACGACTTTTTGAAATCGGGGAAAGAATTTCTTCGAGCGAATTTTCACCATTTCGCGGGAGTGGAAAAATTGAGAAGATTTATTTTGAAAATGGTTTCGCGCGGTATATGGTGAGGCTGGACGGCGGGAGGAAAAAAGACCCGCTGGCAATGTTCAGACAAAAAGACATTGCCGGAAATGAGTATCTTGCAAAATGTTATGAGGCCGGGGAAGATTTGTTGCGGTCGTTCTGTGGGGGTAGGTAGCCCTTCCCACTGGTTCAAATTTGACCTGTACGGCCTTTATCGTGGCGGGGTGGACCTCTGCTATTGATACACAAAAAGAGGGGTGCACAGAGTCATTTGAGATCATCAAAAAGAGCGCGAACAGAACCTACAAGTCTTTTCCCTTTGTGCAATAAATTTAGACTATCATGGATTTAAAATTCATGCAATACATTTCTAGAGAAAGAACTATTTAAATTAAATGAAAATGTTCTTTACCTTTTTCTATTTAAGAATAGTATTCAAAAAGTTAGAAGAAACCACTACCCACTACCCACTACCCACTAAAAAAATGTCTAAACACTATAGCCGAAAACTCTCGAACGCTTTCACCAAACAATCTTCCCGCGAAAATATCGCCAATGATGTTAAGATCGATGCTGGAAAAACAAATATATCATTACATTATCTTGGTGGTGCTCATGGAAATCTCGAATTCGAAAAATTGTTTGATAGTCGGATGAAACGAACAACATTTTTTCGATACGAACGTTCGATGACAGCCACTCCCGAAAATTATGCTCAAACTCGTTCAGGTGATTACTACGAAAATCGTGGAGAAGATGATTATGGATATTTCATCCGTGGAGATTTTTTCAAACATTTTAACAATTTTTTTGACGAATCCCTCCCTAATTATCTATGGTTAGATTTTTGTGGAACATTAACCGAAAAACTCGAAAAACATATATATGATATTCTCGAAAACATCTCTCTTTCCGATTTCACGGAAGTATGTTATGTCACTTTTTTTCTTAACCCTAGAGGTTGTAAAAATTCCAAGGAAATTTTTGGTGGAATCAAAGATATTGATGATCGGGCAAATACACTATGTAAACACTTCAAAAAAGATATGTGGGCAAATATTTCTTGCGAAGTTTTCGAAACATACTACAATGGACATTCGCCCATGGGTGTTCTCAAATTCAAAAATATGACAAAAACAAAAACCAAAAAAACCGTATCCGATTACGTTGCGCTCGCAAACCGTGGATTCAGCAACAAACAAATCGCAGTCTTTTGGAAGACTGGAATCATGAATATTGCGGGATTCAACGCACAAGCAAAGCGCAAAGGCTTGATCTAAAAGGCTCGGAATCAGCGGGATGGACTGAAAAGTTCGTCCCGCTTTTTCTTTCCCCTAAATAGCACAAGTCTTTTCCCTTTGTGCAATAAATTTAGACTATCATGGATTTAAAATTTGGTCAATACATTTATGGACCTAAATTAAATGAAAATGTTCTTGTAATACTTTGAAATGCTGGCTAGTGTATTCCCTCAATGAAAAATCTTACCACTCGAAAACCTCTTCCTTCCTTCTTAGAAGACTTGCAAGCCATTCGCAAGGGTCAACCGCCCACAACGAAAGCTTTCAAATCTCGAAAGGAATACACTCGCAACCCTAAGCACAAAAAAAACCATGGCAATACCTAGAAATTCAGCAATGTCTTTCCGTCTTCCTGATGATGTCAAAGCAGGCTTGCAAGCCATCGCAGCAAAGCACGATCTTTCTATGTCAGATGTCATTGTGAAATTTTGTCGCGATGGTTTGAAAAATTGTGGAAATGTAAAGACTTTGAATCCAACACTTTACACAATTGAACAAAATTAAATAAAAAAGTTCTTGTCTTTTAGATAAAAATAAAATAGATTTAATCCAAGTTAGAGACAACCTCTTACTGAAAACCAAAACCCAAATAGGAAAAATACTACTATGAGCGCAAACATCTTCGAACGCGATATTCAAACTGGACTCTCACAAGCATGGCACGGAATGACGAACATTGTCGAGTGCATCAATCGTGAAAACTCCGGAATCGATTATGACATGGACATCGTTCCGCTGTACATCGACGGAAAAGACGGCGAAAAAATCGAAACTGATCATCGACAAATCATCTCTCTGGATGATTGTCTTCCTATCGGCAAACCGGTAAGCAACGCATATTGTCTTATTTCGAATCCTCGGATTTGGGACATGGTTAACGAGTCTCTGGCCGGAACGAAACATGACATCGTTTCAGTCGGAACCGTGGATGATCGTTCCAAGGGTTTTATCACGGTCAAACTTGACGAAGACTTCCAAGCAGCATCTCGGAACACGGAACCACTCTTTAACATCTTATGGGGACATGGTGGAAACATTGCATTGATTGCGCGTTCTTCGTTCACCGTGACGGTTTGCGCCAACACCTTCGCAATGAACCTCGGACGAAAAGGCAAGGATTTGAATCTGAGTGTTAAGCACACCAAAAACGCTCTCACACGTATCGAGGGGATGGAAGATGCGATTGAAACGTACTGTGGAGTCAAAGCAGAGTTTGAACTGGCAATGAACTCCCTCGAAGCGCAACCTTGCAATGAAGAGAACGCACGAAAGATTATCGGCGGAATCCTTGCCCCTGTTGGCTTTGAGTCGAAAGAATTGTCGCAACGTGGAAAGACTCGAATGGCCAACACGGTTGACCGTCTATCGACTCTCTTCATGAGTGGTGCCGGGAACACAGGAAGCAACCTTTGCGATGTCTTCCAAGCGTCCACAGACTACTTCACACACGAATCAAGTGGCGGGGACAATCCGGAGAATGCAATGAGGCAATTCGTTTCCTCGGAGTTCGGAAGCGGTCAACGTATGAAGGAACTGTTCTTCGACACACTCACGGATGAGGATGAACTCGGACGGGTTACAAGTCGAGGGGAGAAAGTTCTCTTGGCAATGGCAAGCTAATAGGGAAAGTAAAAAAGGAATCAGGGGAGGAACTCGAAAGGGTTCCTCCCCTTTCTTTGTTTGATCTGTTACAATGGTACGCAATGTTAGAGGGTCAAGATGGTTTGCAATGCATCGAGGATTGTCGAGGACAGGCTAGGAAATCTGGGGAAGGGTTGCCCCTCACCGGAAGGGTCGGAGGACCTAGGGAAGATCCTCGGGACAACCCACAATCCGGAACGAATGTCAATCAAAAAAACATCGAAAATATAAAACGAATATATTTGACAAGGTGCGTTTTTTTTGGTATGCGAAAAAAAAACACCGACCTGTCAAAATTTCGCTTGACTTCGGTGTTTCAAAATGTTACCATGGGGGGCGATGCCGAATCTGGGGAACAGGGGTATATCCTCCTGAGAGAACCACCCATCTTATTCCCAAGGTACCCATATATTTATCTTGGTATAGTTCATGGTTTTCCGGTTCCGATTCGAATTCTTTTACGAACTTATCCCACAATTTTTTGGATTTTTTGGTTCTAGATTTCCACGGTTTCATATTTATTTCCTTTGTTATATTCTTTCAGCACGGTATCTGCCCATAACCACCCTTTATTATATAACCTATTATCATATTTTAATTTGTAGAATCCTTGTTTATGGATTCCCATATCTCTAGAAAATGCCGCGATGTTATGGACAATATATTCCTTTTTATCGGGAGATATTAAAATATCCCATCTTTTAAGATTTTTTGGTTTTTTTGGTGTTTCGATCTTTCTGAACCCTTTATAATAAAAAACCGTTCCTTTTATCATTCTTACAATGATATTGGGTTCGAGACCATGTTCTAAACAGAACTCTAATATATGATCAACCGCATGTATATTATCATCGGGATCATATAGGTATATAGGGGTTTCTAATTTGACCGGATTATACCAACCATTTATACTTCGGTTACAATTTTTTAAAAGTAGTGAGAACTCTGTTAGTCTTATTCCGGTTTCTTTGGAACAGATTTTCCGACTCGGGAAAGTTTTTATTGTTCCATCTATATATTTTAGGGTTATCGGTATGGAAGGTCTGCCATGATTATCTTTATGTTTTTTTTGTAGGTTTAGTAAAAATGATCGGTTAACGATAGATGGTGCGGATCTTTTCAGGTGATTCATGCAGTATTTTAGACCATTAATCCGATAATTATCTATCAGAAATTTCTCATCTTTTTTGGTCCATGTTTTATTTTTTTTCATATTTTAGCTACTCTCAATCATATTCATTTTCTAAACTCTATTGTTAGTCACCACGGTCAATCTACTAAGGGCCGTTCTCTCAATCATATTCATTCTCTAAACTCTATTGTTAGAGGGCAGTGTATTGATTTGGATTGTCGATGCCTCCTCTCAATCATATTCATTTTCTAAACTCTATTGTTAGCATCTTGAAGGCGATGACTCTCAATCATATTCATTTTCTAAACTCTATTGTTAGGTTAAACAAGGGCTGTTGCCCGAACTGGCAATACCTCTCAATCATATTCATTCTCTAAACTCTATTGTTAGTCATATCTGCGGCCTGATCTGCCACCCGCTCTGCTCTCATTCATATTCATTCTCTAAACTCTATTGTTAGTCGCCGACCGTCCACCAAGACTTGGTGTGATAAGCTCTCATTCATATTCATTCTCTAAACTCTTTTGTTAGTATCTTCAAGGCGATGACTCTCAATCATATTCATTCTCTAAACTCTATTGTTAGTCGGAAAGCATTTGGGGAGAAAGCCGGTGAGAAGCTCTCAATCATATTCATTCTCTAAACTCTATTGTTAGGGCACCCATTACAATCTATTGCCTTGTAATGGGTTGCATTCTCATTTTCGCTAACCTGTAGATTTTTGCAATTTTCATTTTTTTCTTTCATGTTTTCGTTATAAATCGTTGAATTGTAGTAAATAAAGAAAACTGCGAACCTCTTTGGCCTTTTAGAACCTCAGAGGTTCGCAGTATCTTTTGAATATGATTCTACCGTTCTCGGTAGATGTGGGTTGTTACCTTCCCACTTCGTTCTGGTCCT
>Ga0222634_1000349_pt1 | contig 23990 bp, 28 predicted proteins | sample AntAcemetageno50_FD_179807 | JGI IMG/M metagenome (GOLD analysis project Ga0222634, IMG submission 179807) | Saline water microbial communities from Ace Lake, Antarctica - #50 | ecosystem: Environmental > Aquatic > Non-marine Saline and Alkaline > Saline | place: Antarctica: Ace Lake | collected...
GCCTATGAAAGACGGTTCCAGAGCCTGGTGAAAATCCCACTGATTATCATCGATGACTTTGGGCTCAAGCCCATGCGTTCACCGCATGATGAAGACTTCCACAATTTGATTGATGAAAGGTACGAGAACTCTGCAACGATTGTCACCAGCAATCTCGACTTTGGAGAGTGGGGGGATGCCTTCCCCAATCAATTACTGGGTGCGGCTACGCTTGACCGTCTACGTCACGGTGCCTACCGGCTTATCCTGGATGGAGAAAGCTACCGCACACCGCGGCCCTTCCAAAAAGAGGGTAAATAAGTGTTTACAAAGGAGGTGAAAAACCGCTAAAACTAGACCCGTTTGAGACCGGCAAATCGGCACTAAATAGTGGCGCCAATATGCCGATCATGGGTGGCGCCATTAGGGCGATCATTAACAGTTCGGCTTGCATAGAGACTTGCTCAGAAATATTCCATTCTGCATTGAGTCGTATAGATTGATCTTCATAACTAATTTCACTATCGCCCACTTGAAAGTTGCGGTCTTCTAAGCCTGGGGCAAAATCACCATTCACTACAGGACTACCAAAGTAGTTACTTGGCTCTTGGTCAGCGTAGTCGTAGCGTAAGCGTAAATTAAAATCCTCACTGGGCTGCCAGGCAAGAGCAACTGACAGCGCTTCGGCTTTGCTTTCACTATTGTCTACCCAGGTGTCAGACTGACTATTACTGTAATCAATACGGTATGCCAGCTCATTGCTTAGGCCTCCACCCAATCCGATGCCAACGAAAGTCGTATCATCTTCCCCTAAGGTCAACCGAATATCGCGGCTCCGCTCTTGCTGTGGCTTTTTGGGTATGATATTTATTGCACCACCAATTCCACCTTCACCGTACAGTACTGACGAAGGGCCTTTTAACACTTCGATGCGTTCCACACCCCAGGTATCAAAGGGGAAAGTAATAGTGCCAAAGGCATTGAAGTAGCTGGTGCCATCAAATAGTTTTGTGACTGCAGCCTGGCCCCGAAAGCCTCGGGCTGCAATGCTTTGACCGCCATTGCCTGGGTTGGCCTCATTGCTAAAACCGGCGCTGCGGGTGACGGCTTCCAACACGGTAAAATCGAGGCGATCACGGATACTGTCACCGCTGATAATTTCCACTGTGGCGGGAGTTTCCAGAATACTCAGATCAAGCCGACTGCCCGTTGAGCTTTTTGTATTGATCTGCTGGCCGTAGACAGAAACCTCTTCAATGCTCATCTGTTTACCGTTATCGGTATCATTAGCTAGAGCTATACTGGGGCTGGCTATTACCGCCAAGCTGAGCAGACTCCGAGTAATTGTACCTTGTGACATAGGCATAGTTACTGTCTGCGAAATCTTACTTCTAAAGAAAATCCTAAACATTTTGCTCCCCGTAAATAGAGATATGATATATCGTATCATTATGTAGTGATTAAAAATAGCGTTTTAAACATATTTCTTGGACGTGAGCGAACGCGTTCTTAATCATTCAGTACGCTTAGTTGCTATTTGAGACATCCTCTTGTGGAGCTTATTCTGTAGGATGTTTCTGTCATAGGGCTTCATTGCCTTCCATTTTTGGCATTCCTGCCGAGTGCGACCGCACCCTAAGCACCAGCTTTTAGGCCCTGAGAATTCACAGACATCAATACAAGGGCTTTTTTGTCGTTTCACTGTTTTGCCATCACGTTAATCGCTCTCTCAATTGGCTAAGCCTGACATCAGAGCACGCGCAGTGCTTGTTCAACACCAGCTTCAAGCTGCCGAAGACGGTTGAATTCTTCAAAAAGCCGTTGTTCCAAATTTTTAAAATTGAGAGGGAGTGTTCGCTGACAAATACCGTAGCTGTTACCGACCTTCTCATAGCCCTTCCAACTTTTTATGCGATCCCCCTCTATTTCCAGAAATTTTTGAATAAACTCAGACTGGGACGGGCAATCCTCTTCTGCATGCATACTGACTGGAAACGCTTTCTGCTTAATCTGAGGCGCTTCAATATATGTTTCAAAATGTATTCCACCTTGATTATGATTGTGCCAGTTAGACCTATATAGCTGAAGATACACACCACGATTATAGATTTCCCAGTCATCTTCGAACCAACTCGACTGCCTTAGTTTTTTTTCGAGGTTTCTGAAAATATTTTTAATGTCTTTCATATAGATAAATAACCTGATTATTTTTTTTAATTGAATTGAGACTAATCAGTACAAACAACTCTGCAGTGAGCGCCGGATATGCTTTTCGTCGAGTTCTTTTCCGATAAACACCATTCGGTTTACCGGTTTTTCATCGCCCCAGGGTTTACCTGCTTGACTACCAAAAATCATATGAACACCTTGAAATACTATCCGGCAGCTTTCACCTTCCACAGCTACCACACCTTTCATGCGATAGATGTCGACACCTTTTACCTGCAGAAATACATCAAGCCAAGCATTAACTTTTGCCATGTCGAGCAAGCCTGGCAATTCGACTGCGACGGACGATACCGCGTCGTCGTGCTCATGTTCTGCATTGAAAAAGTGTTCTACAACAGGCCTGTATTCAGCGCCTTCCTGATTGCATAGCGTCAGTTGAAACTCGTCCGGTGTGTGCTGGGAAAAAACGGCTATTGCTTTAGGGTTTTCGATTACGAAGGGAAATTCATAGGTTTCTTGCTCTTCGAGTTTAAGCTGGTAACACTTGCCAACTTCGGCAATCGATTGTCTGTCGGATAGAGGGGTGGCCGTTTTTGAGAATTCTGTAAATACCGTTTCTGCCAAGTCTACTACTGCCGCTTCAGAGACTTCATTCGCATCAGCTAGAAGAAAGGCCATATCCGGGTCTGGACCGTTTTCCATCTGAAAATGATAATGGCCCGCTGGTAACTGCCAAATACCTCCCCACTCGAAGGGGTATTCTGGCTCCAAGAAATTAGGTTTCATCTCCACGGCGCGTTCAAGATCAAAACCACCAATATCCAATAACTCGGCAATCGGGGCATTGGCCATCGTGGCTGAATAAAACCCTGCCATTCGATTGATTTCTTGCAAGCGCCTTTTCAGGCTTTGCATCTCGTCGTCAGCCACCAGGTCTGCCTTGTTCAGTATGATGCGATCCGCAAAAGCGATCTGAGCCATTACTTCATCTGTATTTTCATCCAAGTGTGTATTGACGTGCTTAGCATCCACAAGCGTGATGATACCGTCCAGTTCATATTGCTCATGAACATCTTGATCGACAAAAAATGTTTGTGCGACGGGGCCTGGGTCTGCCATTCCTGTCGTTTCCAAAATTACTCTGTCGAACTTATCTTTACGCTCGGCGAGTTCGCCTAATATGCGAATTAAATCTCCACGCACAGTGCAACAAATACAGCCATTGTTCATTTCGAAAACTTCTTCATCAGCATTGATCACCAAGTCCTGGTCAATGCCAATTTCACCAAATTCGTTTTCAATTACGGCGATTCGCAGACCATGCTCCTCCGACAAGATTCGATTAAGCAGCGTGGTCTTGCCACTACCAAGAAAACCAGTAAGCACGGTAACGGGAATTTTGTTAGGCATTTGAGCATCCTGTATGTGATGGAATATCGTATCGTCTGATGGTTACTTTTAAGAGCGGTTGAACGCAGTAATTAGCGACTGAACATTGTGCTCCATCATATTTAAGTAGGAGCTGGCTGGGCCGCCTGTTTCACTTAACGCATCAGAATATAGACGACCCCCTATGGCAACACCTGTCTCAGCAGCAATGCGTTCTAACAACCGCGGGCTAGTCATGTTCTCAACGAAAATTGCCTTTACTTTTTGATCGCGTATTTGATTTATCACGGCAGCGACATCTTCCGCAGATGCTTCGACCTCGATACTCAGCCCGACGGGTGCTAAAAAGCAAATGTTAAACTCCCGGCCCAAATAGCCAAAAGCGTCATGGCTAGTCAGGACAACACGATGATCGATGGGAGTTTTTGCAAGCTGTTCTACGAGACGTTGTTCCAATATATCTAAAGTATTCAGATAGTCCTTTTGGAGCTGCGTAAATTTAATAGCATGCTGTGGCCTTAACATAATTAAGGTACGAGTTATATTTCGAATATATACGTGAATATTGTGGAAGCTCTGCCATGCATGGGGGTCGGGTTCGTCACCATAGGTAATCGCATCCACACCGTCACTAGCAATCAGTTGTTTGTTTCTGTATCCGCTATTTTTGATTAAGCGTGAAATCCAACCTTCAAACGCCAATCCATTGAAAACGACTAAATCAGCACCGGCAATGGCAACCGCATCGGATGGTTTGGGTTGATATATATGCGCGTCGCTATTTCGGCCGACTAAATTCACGACACTGACGTATTCGCCACCCAATGCTTTAACTAAATCTTCCAAAATAGAAAAACTGGTGACAACACGAATGCTGCCGTCATTAGCGCTAGCCATATTGGTTGCAAAAAGTAGGCAAAGAAAAATTGACTTAAATATGTTTGGTTTTCCGTACATGGCTCTTATCCTGTGAGATGACGCCTTGGATAGTGTTTTTCGAATAATCCACCGTTTAATCCAATCAATAGCGAAGCTGTATAGACGATACCCAATGAAATAACGATGGCTGGTCCGGCAGGCAAGTCAAAATTAAAGGAGAGTAGTAGCCCGGTATAACAACCCGCAAAACTTATCAGTACAGAGGTAACCAAAAGCCCATCCAGTGTTTTCGCCCAAAAGCGGGCCGCTGCAGCCGGTAGAATCATGATGCCGATTGCCATCAGAGTGCCGAGAGCATGAAAGCCGGCGACCAAATTAATCACCATTAAAAATAGAAAGCCGTAATGCGCGATTGAACTCGCTTTGCCGGAGCGTCTTAAGAACAAAGGGTCAACACATTCGATCACCAACGGCCGATATAGAAATGCCATTAAGAACAAACTGATCGTTGCTAAGCCGGCTAATAGCCAAAGTGCTGCGTCATCCAGCGCCAAAATATTGCCAAATAGGACATGAAATAAATCCACATTACTGCTCTTGAGCGAGATGATTAACACACCTAGTGCGAGAGAGATTAAATAAAAAGCGGCTAGACTGGTGTCTTCTTTAAGGTGCGTGTTGCGTGCGACCCAACCGGCGAGTGCAGCGACTACAACACCTGCGACCAAGCCACCCAACGTGAGGCTTATCAAAGATAAACCCGACAGCAAATAGGCGATGGCCGCTCCGGGCAGTATGGCGTGCGCCATAGCATCGCCTGTTAAGCTCATTTGGCGTAAGGTCATAAATATTCCAACAGGCACGGCACCTAGACAGACAGCAAGACTGCCGATTAACGCGCGCTGCATGAAAATATATTCGCTGAATGGGCTTAACAGAAATGAATCCATGTCAGGCTACACCTTGCCGGCACCATTGTGCAGGATCATCAAATGCTTCAGAGAGTTGCCGTGCCCGTTTTAAATTTTCTGCCGTGAGTACGTTGTTCGTTGGGCCATGCCCGATGCACTCACGTGCCAGTAGCATGGTTTGGGGGCAATGTTGTTGAACATACGCAATATCATGTGTGACCATGATGATTGTTCGCTTGCTTTTATGCCATTGTTTGATCATCCGAGTAAGATCGGCTAGGGTTTTTGCATCAATGGCATTGAAAGGTTCATCCAATAAGATCACCGGTTGATCCTGCACTAGGACGCGTGCGAACAGACAGCGCTGTAGTTGCCCACCAGAAAGCGTGTTGATCATACGGTGCTCAAAACCTTGTAAGCCTACAGCGGCTATAGCTTCTTCGCATTGTAGACGTAGCGATTGGTTTAGCGGTTTTGAAAAGCCAAGCGTTGCCCACAAGCCGGTTGTCACCAGTTCAAAAACAGTGATAGGGAAGCTTTTATCCAGCTGTGCTTGCTGCGGTAAATAAGCGAGGGTAGTTGGGCATAAGCCTTCAATACTTCCGTCGTGGATAGTTGTTAGTCCGGCCATTGCGTTAAGTAACGTGGACTTCCCAGCACCGTTGGGGCCGACGATAGCGACAAATTCTCCCCGATCGATCGATGCAGTTATATGATGTACCGCAGGATGCCGCTCATAGGCAATTGTCAGGTTATTGAGACGAATGGTCATGATGAGTGGGTCACTCCAATAACTAACAGCCACATCACTAAGCTCAAAACCGACGCTAAAACAATACGACCGAATACACTCCAATGTAACAGGGGTTTGGCTCGCATCATTCTGAAACGAATCATACAGGATCATCCGTGCTTTTGGCCGGAGTGTGCAACTGCACAACTGAACTGTCGACATCGACCTGCAGATAAAAACAGTTGGGACGGCCGGTATGACAAGCAGCCCCTATTTGCTTTACCACGCACAGAATGGTGTCGCCATCACAATCAAAGCGCATCGCCACTAACTGTTGCGTATGACCGCTGGTTTCGCCTTTCACCCAAAACGCTTTGCGGCTTCGCGACCAGTACGTCACCAGTCTAGTTTCTACCGTTTTTTCAATCGCTGCCTGGTTCATCCAAGCGTGCATTAGAACATCCTTTTTTTGATGGCATTGTGTCACTACTGGAATCAAACCTTGGTCATTAAATCTTAGGTGTTTAATGCAGTCGTTCAGCGGGATGCCTTCACTGGCGCTGATGGGTTCAAGTGATTGATAAAAACCATTTAACATAGCTAAGCTGTGCTCGCTGAACAATTATTACAGAGACATTGCAGCTCCAATTGCGAATGTGTCAGCGTGTAGCCTGTTTTGCCTACGAGTTTGGCCAGTTCATCTATAATGTTTTTAGAAATTGCAATTTCTTTCGCGCTTTGGCACTCACCACAAATCAAAAATTGCGGGATTTCATGCGCGTGTCCACAGGTGATATGGGAACAAGCCACGTATTTATTGGTTGAACTTAGTTTGTGCACTAAATCTTCTGCCTCGAGAAATTCCAACATGCGATACACAGACATTGGCGGGATGGATTTTTCGGAGACCTTATTGTAAGCATCAGTAATCGCATAGGCCGAAAGCGGTATGCTGGATACTAGCAAGACCTCCAACACACCTCTGCGTTTCTCGGTCAGACGCCCACCAGAATGTGCACAAACCTCTTTTGCTTTATCGATAACACGATTGAGTTGTTGCTTATTCATATAGGAGGTCCTGCTTTGTGTTGCTGGTTAGCGGTGAATCGTCTATCGTAAGGCACCCAGCCTGAGGCGGCACACGCCCCAGTATGCTAGCTTGTAACGATTTCGGACGTTGCTTGCGCAACATAAACCCGTCTGCTATATCGACATAGACAGAGACGCACTCCACGATATCGTGCAGACTCTGGTCAGGGTGTTGATCTCCGAAGAGGTAACTCCATGCACCGGGCGACGAGAGTGCGATTCCACAGGGGTGCGGGCATAAGCTAAGGCATTCGGTAGGCCTGACCTCCACATAGCGTCCCAATGAGCTTTCATTGAAAATCGTGCGAAGCTTTTGATAGAGTTTAAAACCAATTCGACTTTCTCGCGGCTCACGCGGGGAGCCAGGTACCCTGCAAGATGTGCACACATGAAGAACTGATGATCGAGATGTGCCATGAGATGTTTGAGACTCTTTCGCCAAAACTGATAAGGCAGTTTCTGTCATTTTCACTCCTTGACCACGTTTAGCTCCGGAAATGGAATTCATGGCTTAACCCAATTATGTTATAGGCCAAAAAAATATTTAGTTGAACGAGATTGCATTGTTATTGGGAGTCAGCGGCACAGCGCCTTGCTTGGTTTCTGTTATCCACATTGCATTGATCTTCTCAATACCGGGAAATAGCTCTATTAAAGCAACTGACACAGAAACTAATTTTTCCGGGTTCTTGCAGCTAAAATGGTACTCGGCACTGATCTCACTGTGACCACTTTCATCATGCTCTTTTGAATGACCATGATGTTGGTGTTCATCATCCACAACATCAGAGACATCGACTCTTGTATCGCCGGGTTGACAGTTTGTTCCATTGAAGGAAAACAAGCGCGTTGGTTCTTTTAAGGTTGCTTCTGCCTGTATGACGGCCTGCTTTTCTTTCGCTGATGCAGCCTTGTGCTCAAAACCCACGAAATTTGCGGCCGGAGATTCAAATTGTATTTCTACTACTCCATTCTCTAACACCAAAGTAAGCGTAGCTAAGCCGTGTGTATGCGCGTTTTGAGATCCTGATCTAGCAAAAGCCGACATCGCTAGAAGAAAGAGTATGAGTACGTAACGGGCGGCAGGTTTCATAAAACTTACACTCCTGATTAACTACGGAAATCACTGACTAAAATCGAGTGTTAGTAACAAGCGGCGGTGATCTGCCGGCACAGCAGGTGAACGATGTACCAAGCCTGCCTTTTCATTACCCTCCCAAAGCTCACCTTTCAACAAGGCAACATCGCCACAGCTGAGGTGTTGGATGTCATGCTGGTTTTTATAAAGGCCGGATTGGTTGTCAGGTTTGCCCTTGCTTCCTGCACTGAGCTTTTCACGATTAACTGTCTCATGCGGTAACCATTGGGTGCCAACACCTTGATAGGTTGTAACCAAGCGACAAGGTACTTTATCAATATGAAAGTTTGGACACATAGCACGATCAAGCGCTCTCAAACGTAATCCGACACGTTTAAGCTCAAAGAGACAGCAAAACATATCCACGAGTTCGGCAATGTTTTCGCTTAGTTCAAATTGAGATGTATCACCTAAAGATTTACTAACACTTGAGAATACGCTTTGTGGCGTTGTAGTCATTGCCGCTTGAAATGTGGAGTTCGATTTTAAAAAGGCATCAACAGAATTTTTCAGTGTTTTGGATAACTCGCGCTGCCAAATGGCAATATTAGTTTCTTCAAGGTATATATCAGTAAACACTTTCGGTTCGTTACGTTGAGCGACACTGCGAATTTTTGCCTCATCGTCAAAGGCAGAGTTAATACCGACTAATTGTGCGGAATTTACAGAGTTCATTCTTGCTCCCATGCGGGAAACGGGTCCTTCAATTTCGCCCAGTAAGCTTTGCCTCGTAATACTTCTTCTGAACTTAATAGGCATTCATCAAGTGCTTGAGTAATCCTGTCTTTGTCCAATCCTTGACCGATAAACACTAACTCCTGACGCATATCGCCAAAGGGTTCCACCCATTGCTTTTCAATAGAGGCAAGATATTCTTCGTCGTTGGGCCAATCTTTCTTAGGCACGGACTTCCAGAACATTCCTGCGAAACCGTAGCGAGCCATACCTCCAGCCTGGCTCCATTGACCTGCAAAGTTGGGGCGAGTCGCCAGCCAAAAATAACCTTTTGAGCGAATCAATTTTCCGTATTTATCTGTGCTATGTAAAAACTCGTAAAATTTTTCCGGATGAAACGGCTTCCGTGCTTCATAGCTAAAACTACCAATGCCGTATTCTTCTGTTTCGGGAACATGCTCGCCACGCATCTCCTTGAGCCAGCCAGGTGCTTGCTGTGCGAGTTCGAAATTGAATAAACCAGTGTTTAGAACCTCATCAACATTGACTTGCCCTTGAGAAATCGAAACTATTTTCGCGCGGGTATTCAACGTCTTCAGAATGGCCTCGAGACGCTCAATGTCGGCGGGGGCAGTTAAATCAGTTTTGCTGATAAGAATAACGTCAGCAAACTCTACTTGATCGACAAGCAAATCGGCAACACTGCGTTCATCTTCGTCACCTAGAGATTCACCGGTTTCCTGTAGATATTTTGCTTCGTCATAATCTTTTAGAAAGTTGACTGCATCGACCACCGTTACCATTGTGTCCAAATCGGCAACGTCATATAGTGAAACGCCATTTTGATCGGCAAAAGTGAAGGTTTCCGCTATGGGTAGGGGTTCGGAAATACCAGTAGACTCAATCACGAGATAATCGAAACGTCCTTCCTGCGCAAGTTTCGTGACTTCCTCCAGAAGGTCTTCCCGGAGTGTGCAGCAGATACAACCGTTACTCATTTCAATAAGCTTTTCCTCGCTTCGGTTGAGGGAAACTTCGCTCTGTACTATCGCCGAATCAATATTGATTTCACTCATATCATTAACAATCACAGCGACTCTCTTGCCTTCTCGATTGTTCAGGATATGGCTCAGCACAGTGGTTTTACCTGCACCTAGAAAGCCTGAAAGTACGGTGACGGGTAGTCTGCTGCTATGTATCATTGGTTTCTCCACACTAAGCCTTCGCCGCTGTACAACTGGATAATTGCACATCATACAATGATATGATACACCATATCATTAAGAATTGAAACAATTCGTTTAAACGGGCTATTCATGCTGTACCGACTAATATTATTGTTGGCGTTTTTGGTTCCGGTAAAACTTCCGCCATATTAGACTCGCTTCAATGCAGGCCTGCAGATGGGCGCTGGGCTTTACTGGTAAACGAGTTTGATGAAATTGGCGTCGATTGCAGACTCACTCAGGTGCAGCCTAACGCAGATAAGGACATGCATAGATGCGAGGTGGCTGGCGGCCGTGTGCTGCAAATCTGGATTGTCTATGCAGCAATCGTACTCGATCGCAATCGTCTGGATACGCTTCTTAGCGGGCTGAAGATAGAACGAATGAAGGCTGTGTTCACAACACAAGAAGGCGTGTGCGGATACGATACGACGCCTGATTGCCTCACCTAAATTGAGCTCTATGATTGTGCTAAAAGCCGCACAGAAATTGCTTCAGATAGAGTTGATTCTGGTTGGTAGGGCACGCTTAGTGAGTGTCTTTTGGTGAGTGTCTTGACGATGAGTTGTCGATTCACTCAAGGTAGAGCTCGTAGTCTAGTAATGTCATCGAATACGCCGACAGTGCGACATCGTTTTCATTGATAGTTGTGGTTAACTCACCGGATATCCAAAAAGGTGTATATATTTCATCCAATTTGAGCCCCTCTGGGTAGTTTACCAATACGATTTGGTTGGGAGGAGGTGGTGGCATGTGCAGGCATGCGCCAAAGTAGGGCACGAGAAAAAACTGGGTGATGGTTTGATCATCGTCAAACCCCAATGGAACAATAAAGCCTGGGATTCTAACTTTGGTCCCGTTCATTTCCTCCTTTACCTCAGTGGAAACCAGCGCCTGCTGGTATAGGTCATCACTTGCGGCTGCAATTGAAGTTCTGATCTGGCTGCTGATCTGGTCTTCGGCTGTGCCGTCCATTATTTCCGCGATGTAGTCCGGCGGATTCATGAGTATTTCCAGAGTATCCGCAGGTATGAGATCGGTCCAGTCAATCGTGCGAAATTGCGATTCTATGGGTTTAGCAGGGGAGGTCTCTTGGGCCAGACTCTGTGCCGCTAAGCACAGCAGCGGCGCAAAGATACAAAAGCCCGCCATCCTTCTGAATAGAATCATCTTACCCTCCTGGACTTGATTAGTTAATGATATGATATATTATAACTAATGCGGTTTTCAGTACGTTGACTAATTCAACTTTCCAATAGGCTCCGGTCATGGCAATTGAACTTAAGGAAGTATACTTTCATCATCCGGAAGCGCCTGATGTCCCTGTGCTCCAGGTGCCTTATTGGTCAGTGAACTCTGGGCAAAGGGTATTTGTTCATGGTCCGTCTGGTTCGGGAAAATCGACGCTATTGAACCTAGTGAGTGGTCTGTTGGTTTGCCCCACAGGTGAGATTTCAGTTCTTGGCGAGCGACTGGACCTGATGAACAGGCGCAAGCGTGATCGTTTCCGTGTCAATAATATAGGCTATGTGTTCCAGCGCTTTAATCTAATCTCCTATCTCAACCCCATCGAGAATATTGAATTGGCAAAGAGTTTCTCGGCACGTCAACATCGCAACAACTCCGCAGTTGGCACGAAGTCACTCTTGGAGTCTCTTAACGTTGAAGCTGCCGGGTGGAGTAGACCGACTTCTCAGTTGAGTATGGGACAACAGCAACGAGTTGCGATTGCTAGAGCGTTGGTTAACCGCCCCGAGCTCTTGATTGCAGATGAACCGACCTCAGCTCTAGACCAGGAGAATCGAGACAATTTTCTTTCCCTGCTAATGTCGATGGTGGCAGAGCACAAAATGACACTCCTTTTTGTTAGCCACGATATGGCGTTAACGCAGCACTTCGCGCATGTCCAGGCGTTAAGTGATATCAGCACAGCGGCTTAGCGCTCAATCATGTTCTTCAGAATCGCCATTAAAAGCCTGTTAAACCGGAAAGGGTCAGTGATTATGACCTTGGCGTCCATCGGCGTCGCAATCTTTGTTCTTCTGGGAATGGAACACATTCGGACTCAGGCTAGGGACAGTTTTGCGAGCACCGTGTCCGGTGTCGATCTTATTGTTGGTGCAAAAACAGGAAGCCTCAATCTTCTTCTATACTCAGTATTCCGATTGGGATCGCCTACGGACAACATTAGTTGGGAGTCCTACCAGGCAATCGCTGCGGATGACAATGTCGCGTGGACCATACCTATATCGCTGGGAGACTCACACAATGGGTATCGGGTGCTGGGAACAACACCGGCTTATTTTGAACATTTTAGCTACGGTAAGAAGCGTAAACTGATGTTCGTTCATGGCGGCGAATTTAAAAATACCTTTGATGTGGTTCTGGGCTCGGAGGTGGCTCGGATACTTGAATACTCTCTTGGCAAAGAAATAATTCTTGCGCATGGCATAGTGAGTACGAGTTTTAGTAGTCATGACAAGAAGCCGTTTCATGTCGTCGGGATACTTGCGCCTACGGGAACGCCGGTGGATCAGACCATACACGTGCAATTGCAGGGTATAGAGGCCATGCACGCTGGCTGGCAGCAAGAATTGGGAGCACCTGCAACTGACAGCGGGCTCCCTCCGCCGCAACTCGACGAATTAGTTCCTGAAAGTATTACTGCATTCATGTTGGGTTTGAACTCAAGGTTGGCGACCTTTTCTGTTCAAAGGCAAATCAACGGTTTTGCTGCAGAGCCTTTACTGGCCATTTTACCAGGTGTAGCGCTTTCAGAACTGTGGCAGATGGTTGGCATGTTTGAAAACGTTTTGCGCCTAGTATCCGTGCTCGTTCTTGTGGCAGCTGTTCTAGGCCTCGGTGCCGTATTGTTGGCTTCGGTGCGAGAACGAAATCACGAAATACATCTGTTAAGAGTACTGGGTGCTCCGCCTTACTATTTATTTTTCCTGATCGAACTGGAGGCGGTGCTCATCAGTTTATCCGGTATGTTGCTGGGGGTAATCTGTCTATATCTGTGCCTAATCTTCGTTGAGGATGCGTTGTTTGCGAATTTCGGATTGAACCTCAATCCCAGTGTGTTTACCAAAGAAGGTTTTTTAATCATGTTGCTGGTGTTGACGGCGGCGCTTGTAGCAGCTGCAATCCCATCAATGAAAGTGTACTTTCAGGCTATGACCCATATCGATCATTGATTCACAATTCCCGAACTCGCACTGCAAGTTACCGGCTGGAGAAATTACCGTGTCCCAAAAAACTGTTCTACTCCTAGTTTGGATTATTGCACTGCTAGCGCCTGTAAGAGCCGTTGCCTGCGCTAATCATATTTACTTCGATCCTGATCAATTTGGTTTTTTTGGCGGCGCCGTTGTCCGCATGGCCGGGCTCGCTCCACCAAAACCCGTGTTTGAACTCGAACATCCTTTAATGATTAAAGCTGTTATTGGGGACGAGAGCGAGGTTACTATTAATTACTCGAAGCCATTTTTCTCGAAAAACGTTAGTCTAGTGTTACAGGGGACCAGTAACGTTCGCCTATTAAAGGACGTAATACTGCTCGAAGATCGCTCGGGCTCGATTAGTATTCCCTACCAACTAGGCGGTTCGGGGTACGACTCAATCACCCTGACGATTAGCGGAGAATACAAAGGAGAAATGGTGCGCCAAAGAGGTCAAATTTATATCCGCGCCAAACCGGAGCGCTCTAGTAAGAATATACAGGTGAGTGAACGCTAATGACTAAACAGAATGTGAGCTAGAAATGACCAGCAGCCTATCTTTCGATGCAGTGATCGACGAAGCGGAAAAACGTTGCGGCGAACAGGGCGCACGCCTCACCGATAAGCGAAAACAAGTGCTATCGGGCCTTTTGAACTCAGACATGGCGCTTTCCGCCTATGAACTGGCCGATTATTGCAGAACTGAGCACGGAAATGCTCTCCCAGCGATGTCTGTATATCGGATATTGGATTTTTTAGAGAGTCAACATCTTGTTCACAAACTCAACCAGGCCAAAAAATACGTGGCGTGTGCACATATTACTTGCGACCACGAGCACGGTATTTCCCAGTTTCTTATCTGTAGAAGTTGCCAACGAGTTGAGGAAATATCGATCGCGAAGTCGACGATAAAAGCACTAGAGCGCAGCGTTGATTCGGCAGGCTTTCAACTGGTGAGCCCACAACTAGAAATGGATTGCCTTTGCCAAGACTGTCTATAAAGCACCGGAGAATCTTGCGGTCCAGCAATACTCTCCGGTTGTATAGCTAGAACGTCAAACGAATACCAGCCCGTATGTATTGCCAACTTAACTAGCGGTATTTGCTAGAATCGACTGATGAATACCTGTAAGCGCTACCGGTTTCCACCTGATATTATCAGTTACTCAGTCTGGCTTTACCACAGGTTCAACTTGAGCTATCGAGATATTGAGGATTCGCTGGCTGAGCGTGGCATCATCGTCACTCACCAATCAATCCTTCTCTTAGGACGGTGTATATTTGCAGACCAAGCGCGATTGAGCTGCAGGTAAGCGGTTCTTCACGAGTTTGCTCCGGTCGCAGGTCTGGAGCCAAGGAAAATCGTAACTGATATGTTACGTAGGTACGGAATCGCGTATCGGGAGTTGATTACGGATACGATCCACAGTACAGAGCAGTACGAAAACAGTCGGGCAGAACAATCGCAGAAAGCCACAAGGGTAAGAGAACGAACAATGCGAAAGTTCAAAATCGCCACACAGACGCAACGTTATCTGGATGCGCATGCTGCCGTCTCAAATCTCTTCAATCTGATTAGACACTTGTCCGGGGCGAAACACTATAGCAATGCTGTGCAGCTAGCTGTAGCTAAGAGCAATGCATCGTCTGTTCAGACAAATTAATTATAGAAAAAAAGATGAGTAAGCCCTAAATGAATACCAATGAAATTTCGAGAGACGGCTGCTTACAACACCAACGAAACCTTCAGCGGTATTGAAGCGATGTTACGCTACCAGAAGGTCGCGAATAAAAAGGTAATTGCTGTCGGTGGAGAATTTCTTGCCACGGGCTTGTTCAGTGGCATCCTAATTGGCGAAGCTGAAGATTGGGATGCGATTGGGGTTGTGCGTCATCGCATGGCAATATTGTGCGAGTAGAGCTCGTCCTGCGTCACTGATACGGCCTGAGGTTATGGGACCACCATGGGACCATCCTCACGCCCTCTGATGCCCTCTAATGCCAGGCTCATTTTTTAACTCTTTGATTTACAAGGCATTAGAGGGCATGGCGAGGCGCAAAATAGCATGGCTCAGGGTTCGAATCCCTCGCTCTCCGCCATACTAAAAAGGGCCCCGCTGGGGCCCTTTTTAGTATGGTGAAGTGCGCGGATTTGGTTCGAACTCTCGGTTCGACAAATTGCGTCAGCAATTTAGACGCCGCAGCGAAGCGGAGGCGCCCCGCAGGGGTCAGAGCAGGCCTTAGCCTGTTCTGATCAATCCCTCGCCCAGAGTGATAAGACTCCGCCGAAAGTTCGCTCAAAAAACTGAGTGAGTGCACTTTACAATCCCTCGCTCTCCGCCATGCAGTCTGCCGGTTAGAGACTCTCGACAGAGACTGACCGCAGAACTACCGCAAAGCCCGCTATTTAGCGGGTTTTTTGCGTTCAGCGATGCTCGTAACTGGGCCGCCTCTACAAACTCTTTACGGTTTCTTCTATTACCAAAGCCTCAATTTCTTTCATGGTTGAGAGATTTTTCTCCTGAACAGATCGCCATAGTTTCTCAAGGAGGCATAGGACATATTAACGGCCTATCGAGAGTAGACATCGTCGCTGATTGTGCTGCCCGGACCTGCAGACCTGTGGAAGTTTCCATCTATTGACCCGAAAATCCTGTTCGCGGCGTTGGACATGCCATTCCTATCTGGTCAATCCTGAACGAGCGCTCGCAACCGCTCGTGCCATGCGGTTTCCCTGGCTTCCTTGCTAGTGGGTTGCTGTTGGTCTGGAATCCTTCCCAGCGAAAAGTGACAACGTTCCAGGTGGCGCTCTGGTCGGTGGCACCAGCAATGGCCGAGCCGGCGTTTCCTGTTCTTTCTGGCGCAGGTGAGTCAGTATTCGATCGATGACGTCCTGGTCCTCGATACATGCGATGACCCTGACAGATCCGCCACAAAAACTGCAGACCTCGATGTCGATGTTGAAAACACGCTTTAGCCGTTGAGCCCAGGTCATTGCGGCATGGCGCTCGGCGGGTGTGTGGACTTCTGTGTTGGAGTTCGACTTGACGCCTTTCCCGCGTCTCGCTGGTGTGACGAGCCCTCGCCAGCGATGGTTCGGTGCCAGGACGCCATGGTAGCGGGTGAGGTTGACTCTTGGTTTGGGTACCAGGGCGGCCAACCTGGCGATGAAATCCAACGGTTCGAAGGCCACCTGGGTCGTGCCATCCCGGTACGGAGTTTTCAGCGTGTAGACCACCTTGCCGGTGGAGCTCAGTGACAGGCGGGGAACAGCCACGGCCGGACGGGATATATAGCGGCACAGCCTCTCACGTTTTTCTTTTTGATGCCCTTCGCAACTCACACCGGCATGCATGGAGAATCCGTTGGCCTTGGCGACCCGCTCCAAACCAGGATCAGGTCGCTCCAGCGGGCGGATAGTGCGGATCATGAACGCTTTCTGGCCTTGCTGTGAGCCAACGGCTATGCGGTAGGAGATGGAGCTGCCCAGGATCTGTGGCATGGCATCGGTATCCTCGGCGGGGTCGAGGTCCAGCCAGGCACTCTCGGTGTCCTGTTCCAGCAAGCCCTGGCGCTCGAGGCAGCGGCCGACGCGCTGGCTGATCAGTTGAACCAACTCCTCCAACTCGCCTTGTTCCGGTGCCTTGACGCGGCGAAATCGGGGTGGTCGATTGTCGCGATACACATAGACGCCATCCAGAAACAGGATGTGGAAATGTATGTTGAGGTTCAGGGCGGAACCGAAGCGCTGGATTAGCGTTACTGCCCCGGTGGCGCCATCCCTGAGCGATAATCCGGCCTTGTGGATCAAGTGGGTGGAGATCGCCCGGTAAACGATGCCCAGCACCTTGCCCATGGCCTGGGGGTAGGCCGCAAACAGGTAGCGCAGGGGAAAGGGGAAGCTGATGACCCACTGGCGAAGCGGGACATCGGGAAATACCTCATCGGCCAGCAGGGCGGCGGTCTCGGCCATGCGGCGGGCGCCACAACTGGGGCAGAACCCGCGTTTCTTGCAGGAAAAAGCTACCAGACGCTCGAAGTGGCATTTGTCGCAGCGCACCCGGAGAAAGCCGTGCTCGAGGCGACCGCACTTCAGGTAAGCCTCAAATTCCCGGTGGACATGTGCAGGTAGGGATTTACCCTGCTGGGCCAGTTGGTCCACAAGGGCGGGGTAGTGCGTTTCGACGAGCTGGTAGAGCAGTGTCTGCTCGGGTAGATGCCGTTCGTAAGCGGTTTTGCCAAGGCCATCCCTGCCTTGTGCCAACATGGTGGTTCCGCCTTGGAGACCAGGAAGACCGAACAAACCAGCCTGTATCGGGAGGCCGGATAATGCCACATCAGAAGTGGCCTCCGAGCCTGTCGCGATTCATCCGATATGGTGGTGTCTGAAAGAGTCAGCCCCAGGGAATACCACGTCCAATTTCATCCAATTTGGTGCCTCGGAGCGGGCGAATTTGCCGCGGGGAAGACGGCGTAAGACACTCGCTACCCACGTCACTACAGAGCGAAAGCGGGTAGTGACGTGGGCAGCGCGTTAAGAGCGCTGGAATCCACCACCGCTAGAGTCAAGAACGACCCCTACTGCTATGACAACTACAGACAAAGAAAGTCGGCCCCATGAGCCTACATTGTGAAGGCCAGCCCCACCAGTGAAACCACTCTAAATCTTATCAACAAGAGGACATTGAGCTTTACCTCAAAAATGATATGATATATCATAATTAAATTAATCCGTAACATAGGCTTTTATAGCTAGAGCTAACTAATGATAAGACATTATTCTCTAATTGCTGCTTTGCTATTTAGCTCAATGCTTATAGCCGCCACTCAGTCGCGACATAGCCACAGTGACAAACACCTAGCGCCAGAACAAGAAGCGCATCTGCACGGTACTGCACAATTGACCCTAGCCTTGGAAGGCAATAGCCTTGAAATAAACCTTGAATCACCAGCAGCCAATATTGTCGGCTTTGAACACAAGGCGACTTCTGAAAAGCATATAAAAGCTGTCGAGAAAGCTAAAGTACACTTGGAATCATCTGCTTTATTTTTATTCTCTGGCTGTGATTGCAGCTTAAAACAAGCTAGGGTCGATATGTCCTCAGTCAGCAAGCAAAGCAGCCATGACCATAGAGACCACGATAGCCATAGCGAGATCCGTGCAAACTATAGCTACAATTGCTCAATGGGCGAAAAGCTTGAAACGGTATCTGTAAATCTAATCTCTCTTTTTCCACAAATTGAAACGCTCAAAGTAATGTGGATTACCGATAGCCGGCAGGGCGCGACAGAGCTAACCGCTAAATCTAATCTTATCCGTATGAGGTGACCTATGAGTAAAGTACAAACCATCATTAACCATGCGGAACAAACCTGCAAAGCCCATGGGAGCAAACTCACCACTAAGCGCAAGCAGGTGCTATCTGGTTTATTACAGTCTGATCGAGCTATGTCTGCTTATGAACTGGTCGATTATTGTAAAGAGGCTTACGGGGCGTCCCCTCCGCCCATGTCGGTCTATCGCATACTCAGCTTTTTACAAGATGAGCAATTAGTCCATAAACTGAATCTGGCCAATAAATATATTGCCTGTACGCACATCACCTGTGATCACGACCATGGCGTTCCACAATTTTTGATCTGTGGTGACTGCCAACGCGTTGAAGAGATCACCGTTGGCAAATCAACCATCAATACCTTAAAGCGCAAAGTAGAAGAGGCTGGTTTTCATTTAGCCAGCCCGCAACTGGAAATCAACTGCCTTTGTAATCAATGCAACGATAAAGCCGCCTAAGACCACCCTTAAACTGAGTTACCATGAACAAATTACAAGCTATTGCTGATAAAGCTGCTATCAGCCTATCCTTTATTTGCACACTACACTGCCTCGCCGTGCCTTTTGCCGTTGCGTTATTGCCCACACTGGCAGCCATCAATCTGGAAGATGAAGCCTTTCACCTGTGGATGGTTATCGCGGTTATCCCAACCAGCCTGCTAGCCCTAAGCATGGGCTGTAAAAAACACCGAGACTATAGAGTACCTTTACTCGGTATAACCGGTTTAAGCTTGTTAATCCTCGCAGCCTTTTTTGGTCATGATTTACTGGGCGAAAGTGTTGAAACAGCCGTGACGGTTTTAGGTGCCATTATTATCGCCGCAGGCCACTTGTTAAATCATCGACTATGCCAACACAGCCGCTGTGAATGTCATGCTGAGTGATAGCCGCGAGGACTTGGCGCTTAAGGATATTGTTGATGAATTGTTATTTATCCATCAGGCGCTGATACCGGTTATCACCCAGAATGCTGATAGCAAAGAAGTACTGATGATGGCCTGGATGAATAAAGCCTGCCTGGAACAAACTCTAGCTACTGGACTAATGACTTACTGGTCCAGAAGCCGTCAAGAAGTGTGGGTAAAAGGGCAAACCAGCGGTAACCACCAGAAACTAGAGTCAATGCGTTTTGACTGTGATGGCGATGCGGTTTTATGTCTGGTTAAACAAACGGAGGGCTGCTGCCATACCGGACGTCAACATTGTTTTTATCTGGAAGCAAACCAAGCCGGTCAATCTGTTTCCATGCTAAGCACAGCGCCATGAAAAAAACTAAAGAAAAGCTAATCGCCATCCCAACCAATATTATTACTGGCTTTCTAGGTGTGGGAAAAACCTCCGCTATTTTGCATTTACTGAAATCCAAACCCAGTGACGAACGCTGGGCAGTACTGGTGAATGAATTTGGGGAAATCGGTGTCGATGGCAGTTTATTTCAAGGCCAGCATAGTGAAGAGCAACAGGTCTATATTCGCGAAGTCCCCGGTGGTTGTATGTGTTGCGCAGCGGGTCTGCCGATGCAGATTGCGCTTAATCAATTACTGACCCGCGCCCGGCCCCATCGTTTATTAATTGAACCTACTGGTTTGGGCCACCCGATAGAAGTTATGGAAGTGTTAACTGCCTATTATTATCGGGAGGTACTTGCCATTGAAAAAATAGTAACGCTGGTTGATGCCAGAAAACTGGATGATACACGTTATACAGAACATCAAACCTTTAACCAGCAAATTGCTATCGCGGATATTATTGTTGGCAATAAACAGGACCTTTACCAGACTGGGCATAAAACGAAGCTTGAAAACTATGTTAAAGCTAAAGCCTCACCGGAGGTAAAAATTGTTTTTGCCGAACAGGGAAAGATATCGTTGGATTTATTGCAGGGGGCAACGGGCCTCTCGGTTCACGCCCACCATCATCATCAAGAAAATACTATCGATAACAATCTGAACGACGAGCCTATGCCTGAAAGCGGTTATCTCAAGGCCGTCAATCAAGGGGAAGGCTTCCATAGTATTGGCTGGCGCTTTGAGCCGAAAAAGGTCTTTGACCACAATACATTATTTGCTTTTTTAAATGGTATTGTCGCGGAAAGAATGAAAGCGGTTTTTATTACTGAAGACGGCATTTATGGCTACAACCTGACGAGTGATGCGCTAACCGAAATTGAATTGGACGACTGCATGGAAAGCCGTATTGAAATTATTGCCAGCGAGCTTTCCGAGCAATGGGAAGAGCAGTTGCTAGCCTGTATTAAGGCAGCTGACTAAGTATTACTCTTCGGTATAGTCTTCCACCAGATGCACTTCCATGGCATAAGCTGCTGTTGCCATATCATTTTCCATCAGGGTGGTTTTTAGTACACCGAATAACCAAAACGGATTATACAAAGCCTCAAGCTTAAAGCCCTTGGGGTATTTCACATGGATAATCTGGTTGGGTGGCGGTGGCGGCACATGAATACAGGCACCAAAAAACGGCACAATAAAAAACTCGGTGATCACCTGATCGTCACTAAATTCCAACGGCACGATAAACCCAGGAATGCGAATAGCCTGACCATTCATTTCCGGCCTTATAGTAGTGGATACCAGAGCCTGCTGGTAGCGATCATCCTTTGCTGCGGTAATAGCAGAACTAATCTGGCTGCTAATTTGATCTTCGAGTGAACCGTCTTCGATATCCGCCAGATACTCCGGTGGATTTAACAGGGCATCCAAATCTTGTTGAGGCATAAGATCGGGCCATTCTATAGTTTTAAACTCAGTGGGTTTTACCGGTTTATTGACAGGCTTATTATCAGAGGAACTGGAAGCGTGTACCATGGTCAGAGCCAGCATGAATAATACGACAAACAAAACTGTAGTTTTATAGAAGAATAACGCTTTCAATCTTTACACCACTCAATTAACTTCGCGTCATTGGATGATACTGTGTATCATTCTGTTTTGACAAGCCTTTACTGACTGAAATAGCTGACTGAAATCGTTTATGACCATTCAATTAAAGGATATCCGTTACACCTATCCCGACACACCGGGAAAGCTGATATTGAATATCAATAACTGGAAAGTGGCTGCTGGTGAACAGGTGTTTGTCCACGGGCCTTCCGGCGGTGGTAAATCGACGCTGCTTAATCTATTAAGCGGTATGTTGCAGGCCGATACCGGCGAGGTCTCTGTGATGGGCCAGCGCCTGGACAAGATAAGCAGCCGGCAACGAGACCGCTTTCGAGCTGATCATATTGGCTATATTTTCCAGCAATTTAACCTTATCCCCTATCTCGATGCGATTGATAATATTAAGCTGGCCCACCAGTTTGCCAAAGAAAACACATCGTCGTCGTTAGAGGATGAGATTAAGTCCTTATTATCCAGCTTTTATATCGACCCTGCCGACTGGCAAAAACCGGTGGCAAAACTGAGTATCGGCCAACAACAGCGTATCGCTATCGCTCGGGCAATGGTTAATAAACCGGAACTGCTGATTGCCGACGAACCCACCTCTTCCCTGGACCAGAACAATCGCGATAATTTCATGAAGGAGTTAATGGCGATGGTCTCGGAGCACAACACCACCCTGCTCTTTGTTAGCCATGATATGTCATTAGCTAAACACTTTAATCGGATTGATGCTCTGGCAGATATTAATATCGCAGGAGCTGTGAACTGATGTTTTTTCGCTTAGCCTTCAAAAGCTTATTAAACAGAAAAGGCTCAGTACTGCTTACCATTCTGGCAATGAGCGTTAGTATCTTTGTACTACTGGGTGTTGAGCATATCCGCACCCAAACTAAAGAAAGTTTTAACAGTACTGTTTCAGGTGTTGACCTGATTGTTGGTGCCAGAACCGGCAGCTTAAATTTATTGCTTTATTCGGTTTTTCGTATTGGCTCACCGACCAATAATATTGATTGGGAGACTTATCAAGCCATCACCACGAATTCCAAGGTAGCTTGGGCAATCCCTATCTCGCTGGGTGACTCCCATAAGGGCTATCGGGTGATGGGCACTTCCACCGATTATTTTAAATACTTTAGCTATGGCAATAAGCGTCAGTTGGATTTCGCCGAAGGCAAACCTTTCAGTGATTTATTGGATGTGGTACTCGGTTCAGAAGTTGCCAGAAAACTAGGCTATTCACTGGGTGACAAAATTGTACTGGCACATGGCCTTGGTAAAACCAGTTTTAGCCTACATGATGACAGGCCCTTTAAAATTACCGGTATTTTAGCCACTACCGGCACACCGGTAGACCAGACAGTTCATATCAGCTTACAAGGTATAGAGGCGATTCATATTGATTGGCAACAGGGTGTAAGAATGCCCGGTAGTAATATCACTACAGATCAACTGGAATCGGTAACCCTTCAACCCAAAACCATTACCGCCTTTATGCTGGGCCTGAATTCCAGAATGGCCACTTTCCGCGTGCAGCGGGATATTAATAATTATCGCCAAGAACCCCTGTCCGCTATTCTTCCTGGTGTGGCGTTGTCAGAGTTATGGCAAATGATGGGGATATTGGAAAACACCCTACGCCTGATCTCAGGCCTTATTCTAATCGCTGCCCTGTTAGGTTTAAGTGCGATGATGTTATCCTCCATCAGGGAACGTGAGCATGAAATCCATTTGTTGCGGGTGATTGGCGCACCACCCACTTATCTCTTTCTGTTAATCGAGATGGAAGCGATATTGATCAGCTTATTCAGCCTTATCATTGCACTATCAGGGTTATCTTTGAGCTTGTTACTTAGCGGGGATTTTCTGGTATCAAGCTTTGGCTTACAGATGAGCTTTACCCTTTTCTCAGGGAATCATCTTTTATTTATGCTGCTGGTGATAGGCGCCACGATTATTGCCGCTGCGCTGCCTTCATTCTTCGCTTATAAAAACGCAAAGTTAAGTCGTTAACTGTAAAGCCCGCTCCTGTAACAAAGCCAATGGACTTCAATACAGGAGCGGGCAGCCTTTAGATCAACCCCTCTTAAAAGGTGAAACGAATACCAGCCTCTATCGACTCACCCGCTTCCGGTGCATAGTTACGCAGGAAGGATGTACTGAGACGAATTTCTTCGGCACCAATATTTTTCCACTTCATAAACACCAGCAGGTCGCTATCTGTTAATGATCGCCCTAATGGCGCCACCCATGATCGGCATATTGGCGCCACTATTTAGTGCCGATTTGCCGGTCTCAAACGGGTCTAGTTTTAGCGGTTTTTCACCTCCTTTGTAAACACTTATT
>Ga0222634_1000351_pt1 | contig 23955 bp, 23 predicted proteins | sample AntAcemetageno50_FD_179807 | JGI IMG/M metagenome (GOLD analysis project Ga0222634, IMG submission 179807) | Saline water microbial communities from Ace Lake, Antarctica - #50 | ecosystem: Environmental > Aquatic > Non-marine Saline and Alkaline > Saline | place: Antarctica: Ace Lake | collected...
TTCTGCCTTCTCACTCAAATAAAATGCAAGAAATCTTCCGTCGAAAATATCTGATCTCCCTCAGTTATATGCTGATCGCATTGATGGGCATTGTTGCGTGGATGAACATCCCGATGGAGATGGCGCCGGATCTGCGACTGCCATCGGTGACCGTGAATTATAGCTGGGGGAGCACATCACCGGAAGTAATGGAGCAGGAGATTACACGAAGGGTGGAGTCGGTGGCCACAAGATTGCGGAATGTAGAGCGTATCCGATCCGTATCACAAGAGGGGCGATCGAGTGTGACGATCACATTTGAGAAAGAGACACCGGTCGAATACCGGATCCTTGAACTGCAAGAATATCTCTACGGGCTGAGTGATGAATTTCCGCCACAAGTGCGTCGACCGATTATCAACCGATCGATTCCGCAGGAGCTTCAGGAACAGGAGACATTTATGGCCTACTCCATCAGTGGTGATCGATCGTCTCGAGAGTTGTATCAACTCGCAACAAACCAGATTCGATTGCAATTTTTAGGGTTGGAAGGCCTTGCAGATGTGGAGATACGGGGGGCTGAAGATCCCGCACTTGTCATCCGGTTCAACACGCTGCTATTGGAGAGATATGGATTCAATTCATCCGACATCTTACAGGATATTCGGGAACGGCTGGAGTGGCGATCGAGCGGATTTTTAGAGAGCAGCAGCGGCCGGCTTAGTATGCTGATTCCCCCACAGTTTAACAACGTGGATGATATACGGCGAGAGAAAATCACTGTTCCCAACAGCATCCGGCAAGTTGAACTGGGACAGATTGCTACGGTGGATATTGAAGATTATCCGGTAAAAAGTTTGAAACGATTGAATGGCAAACCGGCGCTCATGATATTTTTTGTTCGCGAAAGCGGATCCGATGCGATGGGTCTGGCCGAAACCGTTCGTTACGAGATGGACAACATCGTATCCATTCTTCCCTCTGATATCACCATCCAGCTGGAACGTGATTCCACTGAAGACCTGCGGGCACAATTCGGTGATCTGCAGTATCAGTCGATGTTTAGCCTGCTATTTGTATTTATCATATTATTGCTGTTTATCCGGCGATTCAGAGCCCCTTTTGTGATACTTGGAAGTATCCTCTTTTCACTGCTGATGAGTCTCACAATCCTCTTTTTCATGAATTATACCTTAAATGTACTCACCCTTGCCGGTCTGACAGTAGCACTGGGGATGATCATCGATAATGCAGTGGTCGTATTTGAACAGTTGAACCCAAAATTGCCGACAGACAGAAACGAGCGGATCAATCATATAAAAAAGGAACTGCCCTATACGTTTGTGCCGGTACTGGGAAGTACGTTGACGACAGTGGGTATATTTATCCCCCTCTTTTTTGCAATGGAAGAGTTACAGCTTTTTCTGGTGCCGCTTGCCGTGGCACTTACGCTCACCTTAGTATCATCCGTACTGATTGCAATAAGCTGGGTTCCCTATTCGCTGATTTGGCTGGTACAGCCCGGGGTAAAAAAAGAGGAGCGATCGATCAAAAAGAAAATAGACAGGCTGATTGATGTAGGTATGCTGCGAACATTCTATTGGCGTCATCGGTTGCGATGGGTTTTTTATGTCGGATTATTGATTGTATTCGGACTTCCGCTTTTTGCAATCGATGAGCCGGATTGGGAAGATACCCGCTGGCCCGAATTTACCCGTGTTTATTTCGACAATCGGAGTGATGTGGATCCATTGGTAGGCGGATTGACCTACAAATTTTTTAACGAAACCTATTTCGGAACGCCCTGGAGCCGGTCTCAACAGGAGAGTATTTTTATTAATATCCGCACTCCGCAGGGTACACCGATGGAAGAGATCGATAAGATGGCACGGAATTTTGAGGCCATCGTACTGCCCTATCAGGAAGCGTTCGACTATTTTGAAGCGGATATTTCAGAATATTCCGGAGCACGGCTGCGGTTTTATATCAAAGATGAATATCTCTTTAGAGCAGAGCCCTATCAATTCTATTCCGAGGCCATCTATCTTGCTGCACGGACAGGTAACTCCGGTATATCTGTGAGTGGCCTGGGTGATGGGTTTAGTACCGGATTTGGCGGGGGGGTATCTGGTCAGCGCGTCACACTTCGCGGGTTTTCCTATGATGAATTGCTGCTACTTGCTGAAGATATTGCAGCTCGGATGAAGCGAAATCAACGTGTTACAGAAGTTGATATCCACAGTGTGGGATGGGGGCGGAGTGATATGTTTCAGTATGTATTGGATCTGAATGAAGACCGCTTGGCTATGAAAGATTTGAATCGCCGGGATGTTTTGGATGCGATTCAGCTGGATATCAATCCTACCAATACACGCGGACTGGTAGAATTGAATGGAGAACGGCTCTATCTGATCGGCAGTAATCAGGCTCAGACTCAGTATGAGAAAGATTTTTTGGATCGGGCCAGGTTATCGGGCGACAATTTGTTCAAAATCAGCGAAATTGCTGATCTGACCAGGGAAAAGACGATGAGTCAGATTATACGTGAAGATCAGTCATACAGCCGAACAGTAACGATTGATTTTTTGGGTCCTCCGAGGCTGGCAAGCAGCTATATTGAGTCTGTATTAGAAGAAGTGCCCGTCCCGGTAGGTGCAGCCATACAATATGGCAGAGGATTTTTCTCATGGGGACAGGATGATCAGCTCGACAACTACCTGTTATTGCTTCTGCTTACGGTTTTGAGTGTTTGGATGATTGTTTCGGCGCTGCTCGAGAGCTGGCGGGATTCATTTGTGATCCTGCTTGCGATACCGCTCAGTTTGATCGGTGTGATGATGGGGGCGTTGTGGCATGATATCAATTTTGATCAGGGTGCGATTGCGGGGACGCTGCTTGCGGTTGGGGTGGTTGTGAATAACTCCATTTTGTTGATCCACGAAAAACAGCGGTGTAGGTCGTTAAATATTCACGGATTGAGGAGTTGGGTTCGAGTGTACAGGAATAAAATGCGCACGGTGATGATTACATCACTGACCACCATGGGCGGGCTGCTGCCGCTGATCCTGTTTGGCTCCAACGAATTCTGGACGGATTTGGCCGTTGTGGTACTTTGGGGTTTGGGGACAAGTTTGACGCTGATTTTGGTATTGATGGGTATTTGGGAGAGGGGTAGGAATGGGAGGGAGTTGGAAGTTGAGAGGGGAGAGAATTTGTAGATTCCAATGTTTTTAATGCAGAAATAAAATTGTTTTTCGAAAATGGGTGAAAAAGAAATTGATATTGAAATAGATCGACTTACAAAATTTGAGGATTAAATTATCATGGCACTAGTAAAAGAACCCAAAGGAATCGATTTCGTTGTTAAATCAGAACCTTGGTCAGATGAAGAGTTAAAAGAATTTAGGAAACTGATGAAAAAGCAGAAGTCTGATCTTGGTGAAAAGAAGCGATCTATAATCAAAGAGAAAGTAAGAAAGGTCTCCAAATCTAAATAGCCGACATAGTAGTATACTTCCTGCTTCACCAAATACAACCACAAACGCATCAAGTCGGACAAGTCTCGTTCTCAGTATCCAGACGTGCTGAATTTGCAAATACGCCTTCCACTACCTACACTTCACATAAAAACAAGCACTTCGGGAATATATTTTGTAACAACTCAGTCTCCGGTGCATCCATTCTATGAAGGTCGATGATTCCTGATAGTGCTTACTACGGAAAAAAATAAAAACTTTGTAAGGAATCGGTTAAAAAGGGTTCATATAGGTGTGAAGGATATTTCCCTATAACTGGACTTCGAATATAAATCTTAACCTGACCCAATGGAAAATGAAAAACCATTCATCACCGGGAGCAGAATTCAAGACAACCAACCAACCAACCAACCAACCAACCAACCAACCAACCAACCAAGAAACTGACATTATTGGAGGCCTACAGCCTGTTGGGCAGAAGTGAGTGTAGGGTTTTAAAGAAAATGGCTGAAGGTAAGTCCAATCGTCAGATTGCATCCGAACTGTTTATCAGTTTGAAAACGGTTGAGAATCATATCACTAATATTGGTAGAAAGTTGAAAATTAAAGGGAGGGGCAGCCTTAGGAAGTGGTTAAAGGATGTAACACTTTAATTAATATTTGAATTACCCCCAAAATAATAGGGGTGCAGATGTAATTAAGGTTTTTAATATTGAGTTAATCGCATTTAGCCATTAAATAATTGAACACACTACGATGGAACAGGTCTTCGCGGATTATTTAACAACTCTGAACATTCCGGTCTCCAGGCGTTACTTCCACAAACGGGTGGCTTCCCACCCTAATTATCCATCGCTGCTGAGTATTTCCGATACTTTTGAACAACTAGGCATTCCACACGGTGTGGCAAGAATTAATAGTTCGGGTCTGGAGAAAGTGGCGTTTCCCTATATACTTCATTTTGAAAAAGAAGCAGGAGAATACATCCTAATTAAGGAGATAGATGATTTATATGAGAAAGCGGAGATTCCGGAGGACTGGAGCGGTGTGGTAGTGAAAGCAGAGCAAGTGAATGAGGTCAAGGACGCTGAGAACCAACATTATCTCTCAACAGAGAAAGCCGGCCGGTGGGGGATGTCCCTACTCATTACTTCTTTCTTAATTGTGATTATTCTGTTACTAGCGTATAGCTTTGCATGGTCAATGCTGATTTTGCTTGCCACGGTGGTTGCTGGTACTGCATTGGGATATCTGTTGGTGGCCAAAGATCTGGGGGTGACCTTTGACGCGGTTGAGTCGTTTTGCAATGACGGGAAAAGTGTCAACTGTGACCGGGTGCTCCGATCAGACAATGCCCAACTCTTTGGGCTTTTTTCAATGTCCGACGCCGTTTTGGCGTATTTTGCCGTTCAGGTAATTGTTACAGGTCTTTTGGTACCTATCACTACGATGGCGCCGTCGTTGCTATGGACGTTGTCTGTTGCCAGTGCTCTCTCCTTACCGGTAGTGGGATACTCCCTCTGGCTACAGGGCGCAAAGTTTAAAACCTGGTGCCGGCTTTGTTTATTAGTCACCGGGGTGTTGGTTATGCAGGCTGGACTGTTTGGTTGGATGGTTGCCTTGGGTATGTATAACCTGTCCGATGGAAGTTTGTGGGCTACATGTCTGGTTGCAGGTATCTTTATCGCAGCAGGGTCTCTTGTGTTTCTTCTCAAAACCCGCTTGAAGGAGGGAGGCGAAGCCGAACAGGCTGAAGTGGCTGCCAACAGAATAAAATATAATCCTTTCGTCTTTAGCCATTTGTTATTGCAGCAACCATCTGCTGATTGTACTCCGTTCGAACAGGAACTTCTCATTGGTAACCCGAAAGCTCCTGTACAGATTACCATGGCTGCCAGCCTGTGGTGTGGTCCGTGTAAGGATGGATTTGAAAAAGCAAAAAGACTGATCAGGATGCATCCTGAAATGGTGAACCTGTCTGTCAGGTTCTCGATTCCTCAACAATCCAATGGTAATGAAACCGATCCCGGCCGGTATATATTGGGTTATTGGCTTCACAGGATATACGGCACTAAAAATTTGATCAAGGATACCGAAAATCTAATCCAGGACTGGTTTGATCTGGCAGATCTGAACCGATTCAGGGAGCAATATTCCTTTCAGACAAACGGACAAGATTCGGAGCTTGAAACACTTGTTGCCAATTATTCAGGCTGGTTTGAAAAGACAAATATCAAAGGTACACCAACTTTTTTTGTGAACGGTTTTAAACTTCCAAGACAGTACCAGATCGAAGATCTCAAGTATATGATTACGGGATTTATTGAGCAGATTTCTGTTGCCAGAGAAAACATGAAGGAAGTAAAAAAAGTGAAAAACTATTGAAGAATTTGTCTTGGTTCATGTTTGAATTGGCAAAAAACGGCTTAAAAACCTGGCCCTGGTTGCAACAAGGCAGCCGAAACAGGTTGAAATCATAACAAACCAAAAGGTGAAAACAATGAGTGAATTATTTAAATCAGGCCAGAGATTAGGCCGATCGGAAATGAAGAAAATTATGGCAGGAAGTGGTAGTGGTAGTTCATGTTATTTAACATGTAGTCTCTGTCAAAATTCAAGTTGCCAAGGTTATGTCTCTGATTGTTCAATACACAGTGTTTGGCCAGTTTGTGGAGCACATGATACTGGCTGGACTTGTACATGTATATGATGTTATTTTGATTTAAGTAGTGATAATGACTTGAATAAAATATCATATATACTGTTAAAACATGCTAGTTTTAATTGGCTTGTATTGAAATGTAAGATCCACCGTAATGACGATGGGTCTTGCATTTTTTAAAAGATAATGATTTCCAATGTTATCAACTATAGGTGCTGTATTTTGGCTCATTTCATTCTAAAAGTTATTTTGTAGAAGCTAAATTTTAGTTGTTCAAAACTGATTAGAATTTCGTTAAGCAAAAATTTTAAAACTCTACATATACATGTCAATAATTATTCTACCTATTTGGATTATATTTACGTTTGTATCTGAACATTTGTTTGAAGAAAACACTCAAAATTTGTCACATCAAGAACAACTACTCTCAGATAACTGGAATTATACATACTTATCGATAAACTTCGAATTAATCAAAGAACAGGTCTATGGAGATACAGATGAAATATTTTTGGGCAGGATATGGGATGTTGATGTGGATTCTGATGGACGAGTATATATTGCAGATGGAGGAAATGTAACCATTCAGGTTTTTAACTCGGATGGTAGCTATTTCACATCATTTGTTCAACAAGGACGTGGGCCTGGAGAATTTTTAAATGTTACACACCATACTCAAATAAAAATTCTATCAGATAAAATATATGTAACTGGTACTGAGTGGATGTTTACTGATAAAGTACAGGTATTTAATTTGCGCGACTATTCATTGTCTGACGAGATAATGTTGAATGAATCTGAAAAAATGACATTTAACGCAGATTTAGAAAATTATTCACCGAAAAATATTTATCCGTTAGAAAATGAACAAATGTTGGTCTCATATGAACATATTCGTTCACCAGAATACCTTGAAAGAGATGAGAATAGTATTCTTTACTATTTGCACGACCAAAATGGTTCAATCATCACAGGTCCTGTTCTCAAGCAAAAAGATCGTACTTATTTATATCAGGTTTATGAAGGAAAAGGATATAATTATTATGCATTTCCCTTTTTTGGAAAGTCAATAATAACTACATCAAAAGATGGACTTGTTTACACTGCTTATTCTGATGAATTTAATATTAGTGAACAGAATCGAAATGGAGAAATTCTGCGCAACATAGAATATCCTTTTCAGAATTTACCGTTAACAAAAAGGGAACTCATTCGTATATATGAAAATATAGACATGAGTCGCATGGACTTCAACGAAGGTGATGATACAGCTTTGCAAATGATCCGGGAGGCCGATAATCTTCCACAAGCTTGGCCTGCTCTGAATAATTTGTTGATTGACGATGAAAATCGATTGTGGGTATCAACGGTAGTAGGCAATTTTGATATATATAAATGGTGGGTTCTTGAACAGACGGGAGAGGTGATTGCAAAATTTGAATGGCCGAGAGACAAACCGATTGAAGTAATAAGAAATGGTTTTATGTATACTCAAGAAACTAATGAGGAAACTGACTTGCAACAGGTTGTGAGGTATCGGATTGAGTTTGAAGAAGTGTAAAAGAACATCGAATGCATGAAGAAGTTCCCTTTTTATAAACAATACGACCAAATGGACTGCGGCCCTACCTGCCTTCGGATGGTGGCTAAACATCATGGCCGCCAATATTCCATGGAAAGCCTACGCCAAAAAAGTGGAATCAACCGGGAGGGAGTGTCCCTTCTTGGTATCAGTGAGGCGGCAGAGTATATCGGGTTTCGTACGGTTGGCGCAAAACTCACTTGGGAACAGTTAAAGGAACAGGCTTCCTTACCTTGTGTGGTGTACTGGAATCAGGTTCATTTTGTGGTGGTGTACCGTATAAAAAAGGATAAAATCTATATTGCCGATCCGGCAAAGGGTAAGGTAACCTATCAAAAAAAGGAGTTCTTAAAACAATGGCTCAACAGCCGGAATAATGGGAACAATACGGGTATTGCCCTGCTTCTTTATACCTCACCTGCTTTTTATGATCTGGAAGGTGAGACGGGAAATCGCCTCAGTTTCGGTATTTTACTGCGCTATATTATTCCTTACAAAAACCTGTTATTTCAGCTGGGGCTGGGTCTGCTGGCCGGCAGTATTCTGCAGCTCATCTTTCCTTTTCTCACCCAGGCGGTGGTCGATATTGGTATCCAGAATCGGGATATCAATTTTATCTACCTCATCCTGATGGCGCAGCTCATGCTTTTTTTCGGCCGTACCGTTGTGGAGTTTATCAGGTCATGGATACTTCTGCATATGAGTACTCGCATCAATATATCCATTCTTTCGGATTTCCTGATCAAACTGATGAAACTTCCAATGCCCTTTTTTGACACCAAAATGGTAGGGGATATTATGCAGAGGATGGGAGATCATGCTCGAATTCAGAACTTTTTAACCGGTCAGACGCTAAGTACTTTATTTTCTTTTGTCACACTGATTGTTTTTTCGATAGTACTAGCATATTACCATATGATGATCTTTACTGTTTTTTTGGTTGCCAGCGTACTCTATGTTGTTTGGATTGTCCTCTTTCTAAAGAAACGCCGGGAATTGGACCACCGAAGATTTGGAATCTCATCCAGCAACCAGAGCACGGTGATTCAATTGATCCAGGGGATGCAGGAGATTAAGCTAAATAACTGTGAAAAGCAGAAACGTTGGGAATGGGAGCACCTGCAGGCACGTTTATTCCGATATCAGGTGAAAAACCTGGCACTGGAGCAGTATCAGCAGGGAGGGGCATTTTTTATCAATGAGGGAAAGAATATAGGCATTACTTTTATATCGGCAATTGCGGTTGTGAATGGCCAGCTTACTTTGGGTGCGATGCTGGCCATCCAGTACATCATCGGACAACTCAACAGTCCGGTTCAGCAGTTAATCGGGTTTGTACAGTCCACTCAGGATGCGATCATCAGCATGGAACGGCTGAACGAAGTGCACGATAAAGAGGACGAAGAGCCGTCAGGAAAGATGTTTACGCATAAGTTGCCTAAAAGAAAAGAGATTCATTTTAAAAATCTAAATTTTACTTATCCCGGCGCTGGGAATGAACCGGTTCTGCGAGATATTGACCTAACGATTCCTGAGGGAAAAGTGACGGCGGTTGTGGGTATGAGCGGAAGTGGAAAAACCACACTACTCAAGTTGCTGCTTAAATTTTATACACCCGACAGTGGGGAGATCCGAATCGGTGAGAGTAATTTTGTGAATCTGAGTCCAAGGCTATGGCGCAGTAAATGCGGGGCTGTGATGCAGGATGGGTTTATTTTTTCAGATTCCATCGCCCGCAATATCGCAGTAGGAGATGAAATACCTGACATCCAAAAACTCGAGCACGCAGTGAAGATTGCTAATATCCGTGAGTTTATCGAATTGCTGCCACTTGGATTTAATACTAAAATTGGGGCCGAAGGTAACGGTATCAGCCAGGGACAGCGCCAGCGTATTCTGATTGCCCGAGCCGTCTACAAGGATCCAGAATTCCTCTTTTTCGATGAAGCGACCAACGCTTTGGACGCCAACAACGAACGCGCCATTATGGACAATATGCAGGAATTTTTTCGAAACCGTACCGTGGTAGTGGTCGCTCACAGGCTCAGTACGGTCAAAAACGCAGATAATATTGTTGTTTTGGATGAGGGTCGGATTATAGAACAGGGAACGCATCATGATTTGGCCCAAATGGAAGGAGCTTATTTTGATTTGGTGAAGAATCAACTGGAACTGGGAACGTAATTGGAGTGAAATGTGAAGACTCAAAACGCAAAACTTGGCTCTCTACGGTATCCTGATGAAAATCAGAATCTCCATACCTGAAAAAAGAAAAGAGATCCTGAAACGAGTTACGGATGACATACACGGTGTCTTTTCACTTTTTACTCAATAAAAACCAATGCCCGAAAACACAAACGACATACCTACGAAACCTGAACCCAACAACAACTGGTCCGAGTTGGATGTTCGCAGTGAGGAGGTGCAGGAGATTATTGGTCGGCCGCCGCACTGGCTGGTTCGGTGGGGAATTACGGCATTTTTCGGGGTTTTGGGGCTTGTGCTTCTGTCGGCTGCGGTCATTAAATATCCGGAGGTGATCCACGCCCCTCTGAAGTTAACGGCGGTAAATGCCCCGCAGTCGCTGGAGAGCCGTATCAACGGGAAACTAATGCGGATCACTGTTGAGAATAACAGCGATGTAAAAGAAGGTGATGTGCTGGCTTGGTTGGAAAGTACGGCCCGGCAGCAAGAGGTGTTGAGTCTTTCAGAAACGGTGGATACCATGCGCGGTTGGCTTTTGGAAGCGAGTCCGCAGCGGATGAACGGCCTAAACATTGAACAGTTTACCAACCTTGGCGAAATCCAGAACGCATTTCAGGGGTTTGAGCAGGCATACCGGGAGTTTGTATCGTTTCTGCCCGGTGGGTTTTACCCCCGCCAGCGTGAAATTCTTTTAAAAGAGCTGGAGTACACAAAAGATCTGCTAAAACAACTGCACGCTCAAAAAGAGATTCAGCAGGAAGAGTATAATCTCTCCTTGCGGGAGTTGAACGCTCAGCGGAGGCTTGCCGAAGGGGATTTTATTTCACCCATGGAACTGGCCCGTGCCGAATCGGAGCTATCAGCTAAGCGGCTGCCACTACAGCAAACCGAATCCGCTATTATCAACAATTTTGTCTCTCAAATCGCCAAAGAACGGGAAATCATGGAGTTGGACAAACGTATAGAGGAGCAGTCCTCAATGTTTTTGCAGGCGTTGAACAGCCTAAGAAGCGTGATCGATGAATGGAAAAACCAGTACCTGGTCACAGCACCTTATGATGGCAGGTTGGTTTTTGCCGGTATTCTGCAGGAGAACCAAAGCCTGGCGACGGGACAGGAACTTTTTTACATCCAGCCTGAGAACACGTCGTTTTTTGGTGAATTGATGGTTTCGCAGGCATCATTCGGAAAGATTGAGGTAGGCCAGTCTGTACAGGTGCGGTTCAGTGGTTACCCGTATCACGAGTTCGGATCTGTCTTCGGCCGGGTGGATTATTTCTCAGACTTCCCGATACGTGACAGCCTCTTTTTTGCCAAAGTGAGCTTTCCGGCCGGGTTGGTTTCAAGTTATGGGCGGGAAATTACCCCTCGAAACGGAATGACTGGCCAGGCGGAGATCATTACGCAGGATTTGCGTTTGTTGGAGCGTGTGGTGAATAATATCACCAAGGAATTGAGATGACAGACTTAAACACGTAATAATTTGTAGAAATTTATAAAGCATATTCGGTACTTGAGGCAAAATCCAAAATATTGTGAAAACAGCTGAAATTTTTTTTAGATAAATGCTTAGTAGATAGTCAAGAGTCGATAAATAGCCAACCGATAATCGCTTAAAATACAAGTATTATTCAAAATTGAAAAATAATGATAGATAATAAAACTGCAAATATCGTTTTAGGAGCTGATGATAATTATGCACTTCCTCTTGCAACAACAATATTCTCAATTCTAAAAAATGCAAATCCTGAAACATATTTACAGTTTCATATACTTGACGGTGGTATTGCAGATAAGAATGTTAAAAGAATTGAGATAGTATTTAAAAAGCATGGAAAACGGCATTTCATAAATTGGATTCATCCTGACTTATCCCAGTTAAATGAAATTTCCACGCCCGGAAGACCTCCATCCATTTATTTGCCCATTTTAATTCCAAGTCTTCTTCCGGATCATTGCAAAAAAGCTGTTTTCCTTGATTGTGACATGATTATTGAAACGGATATTTCAGACCTTGTAAATATTGATATGGATGGTTCACCAATTATGGCAGTCCGGGATTATTTAATTCAGATATGTTCTGACCGGGAAGGGATAGCAGCATACAAGGAACTTGGTGGTCGTGCAGATTCCCCATACTTCAACTCAGGCGTAATGGTTCTAAATATTGAACTTTGGCGTAAAGAAAAATGGACAGAGAAATCAATTGATTATATTCAAAAAAATAAAGATACGATTTATCATTATGATCAGGGTGTTTTAAATGCACTGTTTATGGATCAATGGAAAGAATTGGATCCAAATTGGAATCAGCAGGGGTGCCTGTTTTGGCCACAGGTTTTAAAAAAAACCAGTTACACCAAACAACTTATGGAGAAATATGAAGAACTTGTTCATCATCCCAATATTATTCATTATTTATCTCCAAGTAAGCCTTGGAGTTATAAATGTATGCATCCTCATGCGAATCGTTTTTTGTACTATTTAAAAGAGAGCGGATGGTTTGGATCTTTACAGTGGCAAACATGGTGGAGACGTTACCAGTTGCGTAGGTTACTTTGGTTACTTGAGGACCTAAAAGAAAACTTTAAACAACTAAGACCGATTCCCAAAAAGGTTAAGATAAATACGTGAAACCCCCAAAATAATGGGGGGTGTGGCAAGCAGTTAGATTTATTATGTTTACAGTTACAGTTCTATATTCTTATCGACAGAATAAAACAAAAACCACAAATAAATAAAGGTGAACAATATGAAAGATCTATTAAGATCAGGTCAGATATTAGGCAGAGATGAATTGAAGAAAATAATGGCTGGTAGTGGTGGTAATATATATTGTAATATTGGGGGAGGGCAATGGGGATGCGGGCTGGGCGATTTAATTGCATGTACCGATTCTTGTGTGCAATTTTCTGGGGCATTACATACCACTTGCGGGGGATGCGCTCAGTTTCCCCCGTTATAATCATATGGTTCTAACATTTAGTATTGATTCGTACATCCTATGAAACAATGGGTTCTTTCATTTTTAATGATCGTTATCTTGGGATGTTCGAGCCAAAAAACGGATCAAATTCCAGACCAGTTTCAGGAATTGGAAAATCTGACTGTCTATTCAACTGATACGACACCAGTTAAAACTATATCTTTTAAAAAAGATGTTATTTATGGTAACACAATTAAGGTTTTACTTGGAAGTGTGACGGAAATAGCTGTTGATGGTTCAGGACGGGTTTTTATCGCAGATATAGAAAATATGACAATTCATGTTTTTGAACCTGGCGGTCGGTATATACACCAGCTTGGTAGAGATGGTCGGGGACCAGGTGAATTTAGTACTATTCACAGTATACAAATCCAAGGGGATCGTTTATATGCTTTTGATTTATGGCCAAATAATAAAGTACATATATTTACTCTCGACTCCTTGACTATAGAAGAAACCATCATACTCGCCAGAAACAGAGGAGAATATCAGGAACTCTATAACGCATCCCCTATAATACATGAGATATATGTGAGAAATAACAAAACATATCTTGCAGAGTTTATATTGAATAGTTCTAAACAACGCAGATTATGGAAAAACATTGATATAAGAGGCTTATTTTACCTTTTGGACAGTACCGGAAAAATGGCATCCAATAAACTAATCGATATTAAAGAGGATACGCGTACAAGTTTTCAAGCATTTGATGTACCCGTCAAACCTTTTTTCGGGAATGCATTTACCGTCCTATCAAGTGATAATAGTATTTACTTGGTCGGTCCCGGCCATGTTTTGATTAAAGAATATAGTCCGAATGGAGCCTATCGGAGTTCTTTTTATTATCCACATAACAAAATTCCTATAACACGAGAATCCGCTATCGATGCTGAAGTTCCTGATATATTTATCAATAGTATGGACTCAATGGACCTTCCTGAAACCTGGCCTGTCATTACAGATATGAAAATCGGCTATCAAGACCGTCTCTGGATAGCCACGACGGTAAAAGATATGAACGTCTACGAATGGTGGGTGCTCGAAAATACAGGAGAGTTGATTGCCAAATTCAAATGGCCACGGGACGAGCAGATTGAAGTAGTAAAAAACGAATACGTGTATACCCGTGAAACTAATGCAGAAACCGGTCATCAGCAGATTGTACGGTACCGTTTTGAGATGAACTAAGTTGAATGTTAATAAGTATTATTATTTCGAGGTCAATGTTCAACCACTATTCGAATTAAATGAAATTTGATCTGATAAGTATAAAATCCTGAAAATCATTACATTCATGATTCACAAACTTCATTAAGCAATATTTAATCTCTTATTTTATCTTCCTACTCTTTTGGTTAATTTGCTCCAAGTTACCACACCGGAAGGAGAAGAGAGACTGCAGATGTATCGAATTGAGTATTCAGAAGAATGAATGACAGGTTACATATTTTCAGTTGACCATAATGAACCGTATTCTGCAGCTAGAGTTCAAATATACAGTACTTTAAATGGCTTTATCTGATGAGACTTAATACTCTATCCTTTATTATTCACCTAATTTGGATTGCACTATTCACTTCATGTAGCAGTGATGATGCTATGAATAATGATGCATATGTGGATTCATTCACAAATGGAGTTGTGGAATCATTCACGAAAATTGATGTGGATATAAATGTTTTTCCGGTGACGGTTTCTATCTTTCAGCCAGGATTGTTATTACTCCCAAATGAGTGTGAAGCAATAATCATCGGAGATAATTTAGACAAAACTTTTTCAGTACTTAATCGTGAAGGTCATCTGCTATCTAAAGTCGGAGGTGAAGGTGGAGGTCCCGGTGAATTTAGAAGTGTAATGTGGGCTCATATTGGCTCAGACCAAAACCTGTATGTAATTGACGGACTTCAGTTTCGAATCAGTAAGTATAGCTTTGAAAATGGAAATCTGATCTATAAAGACTCTTTTTCTTATAGAAACCAGACAAATCATTTTTTATCATCTGTTTATATAACTGAATTCGGTAAATATGGACTTTATCAGGAATCTGAAGGTTACATGCATCCTGAAAGTCGTTTTTTACTATATCGTTTAGATGATGATTTTAGCCCGTCAGAATTATTATTAACGATTCCCGGTCATCAAAGGCAAAAATTTGAAACGCCTAATTTTGTCTTTTATATGCCATTTAAATACAGAAGTCATATGGAATGGTATTTGGATGATGAGTGGTTTTATTATTTATCTACCGACAGTACAGACCTATTTAGGTATAATATCCGATCGAAGGAGTCAGAGGTAATTGATTTTTTGCAGTTGGAGGAGCGATATAATACGCCTCACTTTACGGCCTCTGTAAAAGAGTACTATTCAAATGCTGAAGATGAAGATTATTGGTCTGTACTAGATGAGATTGATGGGATTCCTTTTTTTGAAGGTTTATTAGTTAAAGATGAATTTATCTATTTAACACTGTTGCCTACACCAGGTTTGGAAGGTATGACCCTTGTATTAAATATGGAGACAAAGGAAGTAAAATACATTCGCTCACCTCAGGAATTCTTCCCCAGAGGCATTTGTGATGATATCATTTACGGAATTGATTTCAGAATGGATGATGCATTTCAGGTTATGAGTGCTAAAATGCATTTGGATGAGTAATGGAGCATACTGATTAAACCGTTGTAAATATCAATTTTATCAGTTATATACTTTAAACTTCATTTATCATCACTGATGAGATGACCGTCTTATATGCCATACTGTTGATGTTTTCCATGCAATCAAATGCAGTGATACATTCAGATATTGATGCTTATCTTCAAGACGGATTACACCTGTAACAGCAAGGTAAACCCGAACAAGCTCTTCAGCACTGGCAACAGGCAATCAGTGAATTGGATGTTGTGTCAGTAGCAATTGCCACTGAATTTCTTCGGGTAGCCACTCAGTACGGACTTTGGGATTACTATCCGTCTGCATCCGATAATTATCGATGGGGAATGTCGGGCTACAATCCTACTGTTATGGAGATCAATCGTCAGCCATTAGTGGAAGAGATTGAAAGGATAAAACCGCTCCTGGATCAAAGTGTTTATCGCCACTGGAGTATGTTATTGGAAGCCAATAGTCCCATGTTGCTGGAAGAGATCATGCAGTTTTGGGATCGCCAGAATATTCGTCCATCCACACCCTTTAATGAACGGCTCATAGAGCATTGGGAGCGCATTTCTTATGCCCGTGAACATTATATCAAGCGAAGTGATCCTCCATACAATACCGATGCAAGAGGTGTCTACTATGTGAAATACGGTGAGGCGGGCTATATAGAGACCGGCAGGGTGGATGTGACGCAGGATAAGATTAGTTGGATCTTAGATCAGTTTTCACCTCCCGGAGATGAAAATTATACACCAACCAACTATGAATTGATGCTCGTAACCAACTCCATCAGTAACCTGTTTTTGAATCCGGAATATGAATTATGGATCTATGATTCGCCGGATGAAGGAATGGATCATAATTTGGTACTGATATTCGGACATAGTTCCGGTGGACGTTTTGGCCGGTTGGAGGTACTGGAGGATTTTATGCCGGTTTCAGCATTTAACAGTTTACCTGTTCTACAAAGATCAATCGACAACCCGGCACTGCCGATAGTACCACCCGGTTTGTTTTTACAGATGATTTACTATGAACATTTTTATGCGAAAGACCAATACTTCGCACAACTATACGACAATCTTAATTCCGAAGTCTTCAGAGATGGAATGGGTAGATATCCGGATGCAAACTTGACTGGAATTCTAAGAAATAGAAATATCAATCAAACCACTCGGCTGATCAGTCAGGCACCGTTAGAGTTTTCAACTGAAGAGAAAATGATACCGGAAATACCGATCGAAGTGTATCAATACCGATTGCTGGATGAGTTCAATCGACCGGTTTTAGCTACTTTTGTGGAAAGTTATCCCCATCATGCATTCATTAGCGATTTTATTCAGAATGAAGAAACACTCACTTCTGAACCTGTAGATATCGGTGGATATGATGATCTGTTTGAATGGTATCAACTCATTCACGGGCTTCAATTGCGATCAGGCCAGTGGGATATGTTGGGCCAGGCTCGTCAGTTTCCGGAATTAATAGTTGATCCGTATGCTGATATACCCACCAGATCAGTGATGCTGATTCCATGGAGTGATCAAACCGATGTCCTGGTTTTTTATGCTGAATTGATGAATATACATCCGGGATCAGAACCTCAAACGGAGAGCCTGTTTTCTGAATCACTACGCGGACTGGGCAAAGTTGAAGTTGCACAACCGGAACGACTGACTGTTAATGATGGTGAGCTGGTTGTTGGTGATGTTATTCTCGGTTACCAAAAAATGGATGAAAGTTCAGATGATCAGATTTTGTTTCATTTTACACCTGCAAACAATCGCAAGATTCCGGAGGGAGAGAATTTGGTTGTTCATTTTGAAGTGTATCAACTCCAAACAGATGCCGATGGATTTTCAAGTTTTGAACTGGATTATAGAATTCAACCCAGGACAAGGCTTTTAGACTGGCTCCGTAGTCAGGCCGATCAATTCACCATCAGCCTGACGTTTGAGAACGAAGGTGATCGGTTTGCAGAGAGCCTGGAAATCGAAACCATCCAACTTGAGCCCGGAAGTTATGAGCTTACATTAACCTTTCGGGATAATGCGAACAATCAAAGCCATGAACAGCAGTTGCAATTTGAAGTAGTTGAGAGTGCTGATAATTAGGACGCCCAATCCACGTACCGAAATAACGGCATCAGGAGCGATTACGATATACTCAAAGAATCGAGAGTTAGCTAGCCAAAATTTTATTAAACAACCTTGTGCGGATCTTCAGGTAACATCTGTCTTGTGTGCCAAATGGTCAACATATCAATGTGCTATCCTGCTTAATGATCACCATCATGAAAAAAGCATCAACCAAATAATTAATTATCAGTATTGCATGTGTTTCAATAGATTAAAGAAACTATTAAACCCTCAATAGCATGATTACAGATTTTAAAGAAATTCAATATTCAGCCCTTGAGTTAGATGAAAAACATCGTGCAGAGTTAGCTAAGAACCTTATTAATAGTCTCGATGAGAAAATTGATGAGAATATTGAACAAGCCTGGATTGATGAAATCAAACGAAGAAAAGCTGAAATAAAATCAGGTAAAGTAAATCCAATTTCAGGACAAGAGGTTCATAAAACTGCTCGAGAACTTCTTAACAAATGATTTTTCAATACCATCCTGAAGCTGCCCTGGAGTTAACAAGTTCTGTACTGCTTTTTTCATAAGTCAAAAAATGCTTGCAACTTATCCTTGACTACAAGTCTGTCTGAGTTGTGCAAAGAACCTATTTTTTTGACAATAATGGTAGTTGAAATGGAAGCAAATTTCATTCTGGTCATGGAAGGTTTAGGTAAGCCGGATTCTTTCCAGAAATCAATTAAATGATCACCGATAATGGGGTAACCATGAAGATTACTTGTGATAAAAAGAATAACCACATCTCTGCCTGAATTAAATGAATCAGGTGAAATTATCAGAGCAGGGCGCTTTTTCACCTTTCGCAGGTTTGTAAAAGGGAACGGAACGAGAATGATATCCCATGTATTATAGGTCATTGTATATTTCGTCTTCGTCGTTATCCCAATCGTTAAAGGAGGGCTCAGATACCTTCATCATGGCTTGTATTTCGTTATCTAAGTCAATATCTGATTTTACCTCTTCAATGTATTGATCAATCAACCCTTCGACAATACTGCTCATAGATTCCCCCTTCAGTGAGGCTATCACTTTCAGTTGTTTTTTCTTTTCACCGTCTATCCGAATACTCATTACTCCCATAGCATGTACGTGTCATATTGTATGATTTATATAAATAATACAAAGAAGAAATTATAAATAAAATTGTTTGGGTAGATTTGAATATTGAAAGGCAGCTAATAAATCAGTAAAAAAATTGGCGTAGAGTTTTGAAATCTATTTTTTTACTACTTTCATTGTTAATCCGCCGGAACAATTTTATTTAACATTGTGAAAAATACATCAATCATTGAATTGGCCCTTTTCACTTTTCAGGGTGTTTTACACAAGATCAGAAGGACATTCAGAATCATCCCTCGTTAGCGTTTTTGTTTCGTTAATTTCGTATCTTTGAGGTGTTGAATATGGAAAAATATGTCAAAAAATATCACCTCAAAGACCCTCAGCAGTATGAAGATGAGCGGGAATATTGGCGTAGCAAAACGCCGGAGGAGCGGCTTTTGGCATTAGAAGCCATTCGAAAAACATGGCACAAATTAAACCCTGATACGGATGGATCCGAACAAGGATTTCGAAGAGTTATTCGAATTATTAAACCAAAATGAGGTAAAATATCTTCTTGTGGGCGGCTATGCATACGCGATTTATGTGGAACCGCGCTACACAAAAGATATTGATATATTTTATGATCCTGAGCCGGATAATGCGGAAAAACTGTATAACACATTGTCAGAGTTCGGGTTTGGCTCTCTTGATATTAAAGAAGAGGATTTTTTGATCTTGGGGCAGGTTATTCAACTTGGGATGCCACCCTTTAGAATCGACCTCCTTAATCAGATAGATGCGATAACTTTTGAAGAAGCCTGGAATAATAGAGAGAAATCAAGGTATGGCGGGCAATTGATTCATGTAATTGGTAAAGCCGAGTTGATAAAAAATAAGGCTGCTACAGGCAGAAAGCAGGATAAACTAGATGCTGAAAAACTGAGACAAAAGTAGTAGCTAAATAAATTCAGCAGTTCCCACGACTTCATAGCATTTTTTGATTTGAAGTAAGCCCCATTTGTTGGTCCGCTGATTTTTAGATAAGAGTATCCCATCAGAGTGGCAATTTAAATACAAAATTTGGCAGTGATGGCAGAGGTCATGGTATTTATTGCTATATCGATACTGTGCTCAAGGTGTCTACAAGAGGATAAAAATTGGAAAAACTTTGTAAGGAATCGGGATTAAATGATTCTTATTGGTATAGATGTCATTATTAACTGAATGGCTTTCAAACCGGCTTTCCAAATATCCAATTTTATGAATCATGATGAGCATTCCATTCCTTCACCGGAGAGTAGAAAAGAAGCTCGGCCGGTACCGATCTATCGAGCGTATGAAATATCAGCAGCTCGGATTAAAAAGTACAAACATCAGCAATTAACGAAACCGAAGAGTCAATGGCATGATGAAATCAAAAGAGGAATTGTGTTGATCAATGAGAATATATTTGAGCCAAATTGCAGTGTAAGCGATATCAAAGGGATGAATAAAACGCCGCAAAAAAATTACTCCAGCCGCTTTAGACGGTGTGTGGGATTAACACCCAGAGAGTACATCAGTAAACATCGAATAACTGCTGCTATATGGCTGTTGAGGGATATTCGACTGGATGAGTTAAAGATTGGTGATATCGGTTTTTGTGTTGGATTTGAGAGGCCGCACTCGTTTTCAATGACATTTAAAAACAGAATCGGACATTGGCCCGGTGAATGGAGAAAGAGCCATCGTTCAAACAATAATTAATGAAGAACTCTTTGAAGTCATATTTGAAAATAGATAGTTGAGGTTTGATTTATTTGTAATTAATCGGCTGCCTGTAAGATTTGCAGGCGGTGTTAATTCCAAATAAAACCAAAGAGGAGAGAAATGAAAAAACTAATGGTAACACTACTATTAACCTTTGCATTTTCAACGATAAACATGGGTACGGCCAATGCCGCTACTTGTGTGCAAAAAGCTGATGTTTGTTATGATAAATGTGATGACCGCTGGGGTGGTAACACATTCTGGGACGGAGTCGGCAGAAATTCCTGCAAATTTGGATGTTCTGTTGCAGAGGCATCATGTTTCGTAGCGTCATTTTTTTAAATGAGTCAATAAACTGCAAGCATATTATTAAAATATGCTTGCAGATCTTTTATAAAATTTAATGTTTTGTGTATATGAACACGAAAAAATTACCATTTAAAATTTTATTCGTTCTATCCATTTTGTCACTTTCGTGTCAATCTCAAGAAAATAAAAGTGAGAGTATGAATATCTATGAGGGCAGATATAATGAAGCGTCTTTGATACTTGAGAATGGAAAAAAATTAACACCGGATATAGATGACATCTCGATTAGTTCATTTTTTATATCCAATCGAAATGACATTTATATTTTTGATCTGTTGACTGCAAGAATTTATAAAATAAATATGATCAACAGTGAATTTTCGTACACAGGAGGTTTTGGCAGGGGGCCCGGAGAGTTTCTTAGAGAGGGTTTTAAAATTATTACATATTGTGGAAACGACTATTTTTTTGCAATTGATTGGTTTCAGGCAAGATTGCAACTTTTCGATTTAGACTTACAGTTGATCAATATCATATCACTCAATGGTATTCCCTATGATTTAATCTGCATTGATGACAACAAATTGGCAGTACAATATTCAAATGATTCAAGGGTAGATATTATAAGTCATGATGGGGTTTTACATGAAGAACTCCATCCAAATATTCCTTACGGTAATACCAAAGAATTACAATTTAGGCATTTTGTGTTAAATGAAGAAGGAATCCAATATTTCGCATATTTTTTTATTCCCATATTTCAAATGGTTGATAAAAATGGATCCTTAATGAAAGAACTTATTTTGTCTAAACTGGAACCTGATGAGATCCATACAGCTGTTCGGGATATAAATATTCTGGACAATGAAATACATCTTTTTTACAACAATATTAATCCGAATTTAGCTGAACGAGAGAAAAAAAGGGGGCATGTGTTTGATCTATCTGACGGTGAATATCTATATAGCTACAGGGTCCCCCATAGAATCAATAATTACATGTTTGAATCAAATAAAAGATTCATTGCACTGGAAGACTCGTTAAAATCCATTGTCATCTATAACTTTAGAATCGAAGGAAATGAATAGATTACGTGTCAACAACTTATCTCTTAAAAAGGGAAATGAGATTATACTGCAAAAGATCAGTTTGGAGTTGACTTCCGGACAATCCTATTTACTGTATGGAAAAAATGGCGCAGGAAAAACATCTTTATTGAGATGTTTGGTTGGGTTAGAAACAAGTTCCCATGGAGAAGTATCCCTGAATCCTTCTGTAAATATAACAGAAATAACATCTTTTCTACCCTCTACAAATAAACTTCCAAACTCACTGAATGTGGGTAACTATATCCGAAGCTTCAATGATCTCTTTGATTCAACAGGTCAGTTTGATAAAGCACTCTTTGAAAAAGTATATGAAATGTTCCAAATCAAATCATTTGAGGATAAAAAATTTGGCGAATTGTCCAAAGGAATGGCAAAAATGGTATTTATAACAATCTCATTAATGAAAAAGTCTGATTTTATCGTCTTGGACGAACCGTTTGAAGCACTTGATATTACAATGAAGATTGCCTTGTTACAATTACTTTTAGCGGAAGTTGCCAACGGAAAAATGTTACTTGTTTCTTCACATGAGATCGCAGAAACGTATAAACATTTCGATCATCTGATAGGGATAAAAAAGGGATTAATTGCATCAATCTTACAGAGAGATAATATCACCGACTACCAAGAGCTCATAAATCAAATACGTTAATGAATATTAAAAAATCATACAGCCTTTTTGCAGGCCTTACCGGTAAAAGAATGGTTAAGATCCCGGTCAAACTCATTCTATTCGTTGTTTATGCAATCACTCTTTTATACATAGCCCTGTTTGAAATTCATTGGCTGAATGGCATCATCCCGGTTGAGATATTATTTGGCGGATATAGATCTACACCCACCGATTCCTATGCTAGTATAGTCGGATTTCTGTTTATCATCATGTACTTACACCAGTTGCATTTTATCAAGTGTTATGCCGAAAGACTCTTCAATGAAACAACGAATAAATACCTGTTTTTCAGCTCTGTTTCGAGTATGACATTTTATCTAAGCTATTTTATATGGAGATCCCTGGCACTTCTTAAAATAATTTTACTATATGTAACTCCACTTATGCTGCTCTATTACTTCAAAGATGGGGTTTTTGTGTATACCTATCTGATAAACATCTATATCATATTCGCTTCATCGTTGATGATTGCAGTCATTTTTGATCTCTGCTTCTACATAACAAAACGATCTCAAGTCAGTGAATTCATCACTTTATTTGCAGTGCTCTCTGTATCCATACTTACTTTTGTCTTACAAGCTCCAATACAGGATTTTAATCTAAACCCTATTTTTATACAATTGCTTCATGCAATGCCCGATGTGATCAGTTACCCTTACCAATATGTATTAAAATCACTGAGCGCAATCTACTCACAGAGCAAAATATTTACACCGCTCATTACATTATTTATACTGTTTTTAGGATCTGTATGGTTAAATAGAAACTTGATAACCAGATTGGTTAGGGTGATGTGACGCTATAGATTCTACTCTGTCATAGTACAAATCACATTTTCAGAATATTTATTTCACTATGATAAAGATCCTGTACTATGAAGAACCTTATGCAACCTATGTGGTTATTAGTTGTTAAACCCATCCTTATCAGATCTCTCAAGGGAAATCTAAATATATGTTAAGAAGCGTAGAAAGCTAGTGCTTACCTAAGGGTTGATAACATTTTTTCCTTTTCTAACTGTAACAACTCAATATTCCATACATCAAATCTATCAAGGGCAATGATTCTAGTTTGTGCATGCGATTAGGAAAAAATAAAAAAATTTGTAATGAATCGGGTAAAAATGATTCATATAAGTATGAACGTCTTTTCCAAAGAACTGGATTCTGAAAACAATACTAAATCTGACTCAATGAAAAATAAAAAAAAATTCATCCCACCTCTTATTGAAGATTGTATGACTATAGTTCAAACTGTAGTGGTCTAGAAAAATAGGACAGCAAAACAATAAAATGTTAATTTGCTGACTATGAAACAAAAAAGAAGAAACTTTACCAACAGTTTTAAGACCAAAGTCGTCCTTGAGGCGCTCAAAGA
>Ga0222634_1000354_pt1 | contig 23797 bp, 33 predicted proteins | sample AntAcemetageno50_FD_179807 | JGI IMG/M metagenome (GOLD analysis project Ga0222634, IMG submission 179807) | Saline water microbial communities from Ace Lake, Antarctica - #50 | ecosystem: Environmental > Aquatic > Non-marine Saline and Alkaline > Saline | place: Antarctica: Ace Lake | collected...
AGAAGGAACTGTGGTACAACACCGTAAGGGGTCTTAGACATAATTCTCTTCTCTAAAACTTCTATGGTGGTTATCGCCCATTCTAGTTGTTCTTCAGTGGTAAAATTACTTGCTCTGAAAACTTTTGACTGTCCTCCGAAATATAGAATATGTAATCTGTAGTTAATTTTATAAACAACAGGCTCAGTAACTACTACAGCCTCTTGATCGTCTTTATTTGTCTGCATTTCTTTTTTCCTTTGTGATATTAATTAAGCTAACATCTACTACTTGATCTAAAAATATTACTTGTGTTGTTACATGATGCGACCGCCCAGTATAATTAATGGAAATAGTCTTTCTTCCTTTATTTTTATACTTGATAATAGTTTTTATCATTTTTTGTAATAAAATCAAATCCGTTAATGGTTCTGGCCTAACCGTGGTATAGCTACCATTAGTATGATTTATACGTAACTTATACTCGTCAGTATTAACTTTCTTTTTTTCAAACATCATCAATAACTGTAGATGGCGGAACCATTACAATACGATAAACAATCATCATATCCATATTAGGAACAACAATTGCTTTAGTACCATCTTTTAATTTGATAGGTACTGCTGTTTTCTTTGCTTTACGATAAACCTTCAAGAAATCTTGATAGTGCCTATTCATATCTTTAATCGTGATATACTCGTCGATGCCTCGCTTAACCAGTGTTAAGTCGATACCATATACGTTGCATACCTCTACTAATTGGTCTGTAGTTTCATTTTCCATAGTTTTCCTTTTAAATCAATGATTAAATATACTATACAGCATAATTGAGGATTTAGCAACTAAAAATTCACCTTAAATTCGCCCGCTTGAAGTTTTTAGTTGACAATTACTTTTAATACTGTTATGATAAAAACATTCGGAGTTAGATAAATGTTAGTAGATGAAAAAGATTTAAGAAAAACCTATACTGATTTGCTGGGAGAGATTCGCGTAGTTGCAAAAGAGCTAGGCGGTGAGATCAAATACTTGGACGGCAGGATGCAAGCCATTCAGGATGAGTTATCTATCTATTTTGGAGAACTCAGAAAGCTAAATGCCAAGGTTGAGGAGCTGCTTAAAAATGAAAATAATAGGAATATATAACGCAGTAGGGATTAACAATCAATCTTGGTTAGAAAAGGTAGCTGCACATATTGATAACGTGGAGTTTGAGATAATTGATAATGATAATTATACTGCTCAGAACTTCGGAATTACTAGATGCCCTACTATATTAGTAGTTAATAATGCTAACATAGTTAGAGGTAAGCTAGAAGGTAAATATACAGTAGAGAAAGCCGTTGAGTGGATTAACAATGCTTTATAAAGAGAGATAGATGAAATCAGTATCGTTCGTACCCCATTCAATACGAGTAGAGCAACACGGATTAGAATACTTGCGCGCATACAGCCAAGCATTAACAACTCCGTGGCAAAAAGACGAAAAAAGGAAAAACCCTCTAGTCCAAGAAAAGGTAATTGATAAATGTATAGCTTATAGTGGTATCCCCTATTGGACACTAACTAACTGCTGCACAGACTCCTTAATGGTAGCTATCGCAGTTAGTACAGAACCCGGAGATAAAGTTATTGTACCTGCCTATGGGTGGCACGCAGCGGCTAACATGGTTAAAATGTTAGGCCGCAAAGTTATTTTTGCAGACATAGACGATACCGGAAATATAGACCTAAGTAAATTAGATAACAGTAGATCCCCTGCCGCTATTATAGTAATACACAACTTCGGAACAATCACAAATTTAAAGGAAAGTATGCCTAATGCTACAATCATTGAAGATGCAGCTCCATCATTTTACATGGGAGAACCTACCGCTTATAAACCTGGAATGGCTAGTGATATTGTTTGTTATAGCTTTGACTTTACAAAATCCCCTGGCACTCTTGGTAGCGGCGGCGGTATTGCTTGCAATTCGTTAGATACTTACAATAAGATCAATACTTTCCTGAATCACGGTAAAGATTCAGAAGGTATTAATGCTATTGGTAGTAAATCCTATATGGATAATACCTCTGCTGCGGTACTGTTAAAAGAGTTTGAGCTTTTTGACAAACACAACTATCGAGAGAGAAGAAGACATATTGCTGATTACTATATGAAAAATCTTAAATATGAAAACATACCGGGCGATAATTTAATTTGGGAAAGATATACAATGAAAGTCTCTCCAACGTATAGATCGACCATATTGGAAGAACTCAATTCTAATGGAATTTTGGCGCAGACAATGTTTAAAGAATTAGCCTCCGATTTTAGCCACATGGATAAGCAATGGGTATCCCCCATAATCAAGGCTCCTGAGTTTGCCAATTCTATTATACATCTACCTAGTCATCAATACATGACAGACGACCAAGTAGAGCACGTTGTAAATGTTATTAATCGCACCTAAGATATTAGATATACACTTAGCAGACAAGTGTAACTTAAGATGTGATGGATGTAATCACTTTAGTAACTACGGATTTCAAGAGATTCATTCATTAGAAACGATAAAAACTTGGGTAGAGCCTTGGAAAAACAGACTCATCCCGCAAAATGTCAACCTTGTTGGTGGTGAACCCTTCCTGAATAAGGAAATATTCGACATATTGCCTTACATTCGTAACAACTTTAGTAGAAATATTAATGTTTTTACTAACGGACTACTAATTAGTAAGTATAAAAACGAAATATTAGAGTACTTTAACGAACTAAATATCAATTTAATAGTAAGTATTCAATCTAAAACGGAACAAACTTATATTAATAAAGTACACAAAGCTTTATCCGAACTCAAAGTAAGTAGTAATAAAACTAAAGTTATAAAGAAATCTGATTATTCTTTTTATATCATTCTAGATAATATTAGAATAGAAGTAAGAGACATGTCAAAGCACTGGTATAGAACGTATAAAGGTTCTGGTGCAGATATGAAACCTTACTCAGACAACAAACCAAGACAAAGTTGGGAAAACTGTGTATCAAAAGACAGTGTTCAATTATATAATGGTAAATTATATAAATGCAATGTAATTACTTATCTACCAGCTACCTTAGATAAATTAGGTATTAAAGACCCAGAATGGGATAAGTATCTAACCTATAAACCCCTAGCTTCTGACTGCACTGATCACGAGCTATACCTATTCAATCTAAAAGAGGAAGAGAAAATATGTGGTATGTGCCCTGCTAACCCAGAGTGGATATCAGATAAAAAAATCTATTAAATATGAAAATAACAGTTAAAAACGGTAATGCCCTTAAAGCATTCAAACTACTAAATAGAAAGCTATATGAAGACGGTTTCTTCAATGAGCTAAAGGATAATCGTTTCCATAAAACTAGAAGCGAAAAGAAACGCGAAAAGCATGAACTAGCAGTTCTGCGCCGTAAGAAAGAACAACAAAAAAGAAGCCAGAACTTTGACAAGTTCGAGCAACGTCAGTTGCAGAAGGCCAAGAGAACCTCTAAAAATAACAAAAGAAGGTAGAGCAATTTTTAATTTAAAATATAGCTTGCATTCTGGGTAACTTTATAGTATTATACTTATAATGATTATATAGAAAGGTATGAATAATGTATATATACGATGGTGGTTTCATTAAGAAAGATGGTTCTTATAGACATATGGTATTTATCAAATTAGATGATTTACCTGAAGGGCTATTACCTGCTAATACTTCCTCAGCAAGCCCTAAAGAATATGATGATGGACAAGAATTAGTATATGATTTGGAAGCTAATTCCTTTAGAGTATTTAATTGGGACACTATTATTGACGATGTTGAAAAGAAAGAGATAACAGAAGAAAGGTTTATGCATTATTATGGCTAGAGGGCATTAGTATTTAATGGACAAGCTCAAAAGATATAAAAATAACGAACAATGGGAACAAGAATATTTTCCCCAAAGTCAGAGATATATGCTAAGCTGCGTTTCTAGTATGCACGAAAGTGCATCAGGAGAGTGGGTTAGGTATGAAGACGCTGAAAGGCTCTTAGAAGAAGTAAAAGCAGAACACCCTGATTACAAATTAAAAAAACAATTAGTAAGCATACAAAAGGGTAACTGTATAGAGTGTGGCGCTAAAATTAAGGGATATGAAACTCCTATGGGAAGTTTCGCTCCTGAAGCATGGGCCCATATGAGAGAAAGAGGGCTCGACCCCTCTACAGGACATAGAAAAGATTGCTCGTTGAAGTAGACTGAAAAATGCTAGGACGCGGGGGCAGTACCCGCTATCTCCAGGAATAAGTACATATACGATAACTCGTTATATCCACAGTATGATATCTACTGACGCTAAAGGATAAACTTATATGTACTTTTTTCCGGGGATAAAATAGGTTCGACTGGCAAGTTATTAGGAAAACAGAGAGCAGGGCTTGACATCCATAAGAAGTCAACACAGTAAATGCAAACGAAAATGATGCATATGGAGATATGGCACTAGCTGCCTAATCTTTCGGGGTTGGTGACTTACCTAGCAACAGAAAAGTCACATTTAAGTAAGTGCGCGGAAGTATAAAAAGTATCAAGGTGAATCATTTAAGTGCCTCACCTATTTTTAGAGGTTTACAATGTACTATACAGTTAAATATAAGCACCCATTATGGATTAGGTGGAAAACGCTTAAAAATATAAAAGAAGATAATATTGTACCTGAAAATAAGAGCAGGGTCTTTATAGATAAGTATGAAAATAGATATGAATTTCCTAGTACTTTTATGTATAGTTTTGATATTGCAAGATTAGAAGTTATTAAGGCAATTAATGAGAAAAATAAACAAAATGGCGCAGCTGTTTAATGGAAAGTAGAATTCAAAGATTAGAAACAGTATATACTAGTTGGCATAATCATATATCACAACTAGCTAATATCACAGAAGGTCATTTAACTATAACTAATGCTAAGATTATAGACGAAGTTATGGATATTACAAAAGCTAAATCTGTATTCGAAATAGGATTTAATGCTGGACATAGCTCAGTTATGTGGTTAGAAGCAGGCTGTAAAGTTACCTCTATGGATATAGGTAATCATGATTATACGTACACAGCAATTAAAGAATTATATAAAGAAAGCTGGGAAAGGTTTAACTTTATTCTAGGTAGTAGTAAAGATGTAGGTTGGCACTTAAGTGCTAATCAATATGATCTTATATTTATTGACGGTGAGCACGGTAAACAAGTAGAACAGGATATAGAACAATGTATTCTAAAAGGTAAACCAAAATATCTATTCTTAGACGATTACCACGAACAAACAAATATAGCTTCTATAAACGCAGTATACCCTGCAACCCTGCCGTGGGTAGAGAAAGGCATACTAGAAAGAATTAAGTATTATCCCAATGGACAAGGACTATTTAAAGTTAATGACTAAGAGTATTTATATAACTGGTGTGGGCGGCTTACTAGGTAGTAATGCCGCCAAAAAGTTTTTAAAAGAAGGATTTAGAGTAGGTGGGTGTGACAATCTAATTGGTGGATTAATAGATAATGTACCTGCTGGTGTTGAGTATAATAATATAGATATTCTTGACTTTCCTAGTCTCAAAAAATCTATGAAAGGGTACCATTACGTATTCCATGCTGCTGCATTGCCTTATGAAGGTTTATCAGTTTTCAGTCCGGGTATAGTAGTTAATAACATAGTAGGCGGAACTACTAATGTTGCTAGTGCATGTATTGCTAACGATGTTCAATTCATGGTTAACTGTAGTTCTATGGCTAGATATGGTAGACAAACCCCACCTTTTACAGAAGATATGCCTAGAGCACCTGTAGATCCTTATGGTCTTGCTAAGGCACAGGCAGAAGAACAGTTAGAATTATTAAATAAGCTTCATGGATTTAGATATGCTACAGTAGTTCCTCATAATGTTATTGGAGTAGGTCAACGATATATGGACCCTTTTCGTAATGTAGTAGGGATTATGATTAATAGAGCGCTACAAGATAAAGAGATTGTTATATATGGTGATGGAAGTCAGAAACGTAGTTTCTCAGATATCCATGACTGTATTGATGCAGTATATAAGATCATGACAAGCGCCAGGGATTTAACAGGTCAAGTATTTAACATTGGGCCTGACGATAATGAAGTTAGTATAAAAGAGTTAGCTGATATTGTGTATGAGCATACTGACTCACCGCATACAGGTTACTACGAATACTATCCTGACAGGCCAGCAGAAGTTAAAAATGCTTGGTGTAGTAGTATTAAAATTAAAAGAGAATTTAACTATAATACTACAAAGACTTTAGAACAGACCATAAACGATATGGTTTGGTGGGTAAAAGAAAGAGGTACAAAGCCTTTCGAGTACCATTTAGAATTAGAATTTGTAAAAGATAACACTCCAAAAACTTGGACGGAACAAAAGATATAATGAATCCAGTTAAAATAATATGCCCTTACGTATTTGAAGAAGAAATACGACCACTAAAAAATCTTTATTGGGAATTAGACTTTGATTTCCAACAGGATACATCTAGAATTGGTTCGGACTTAATGTTTCAAAAGATGTGGAAAAAATATCCTAATCACGATATCATTATTTTCCATGCAGACATGAGCGCTCCAGAAGGGCAAGAGCCTACTAAGTGGTACTACGATCTATTATCATATGTAAAAAGATTCCCTAAAGCCGGTATCTTTGGATGTAAGCTTTTATATCCTGCTACCAATGATGATGGCAATTTTTGGGTACAAAGTGCTGGTGGTTTTATAAATGAGAATGGTTTACCAGAACATTATGGTAGTGGTCTGGTAATAGAAAACTCGACCTTCTGGAAAGAAGGAGAAACAGACCTTGGACAATATGATTCTATCAGAGAGGTAGCTTGGACTACTTTTGGTGGCTGTTATATTAGACGAGAAGTGTTAGACGATGTAGGGGATTTCCCTGCAATATATGAGCATACGTACAACAGAGATGTGGATTACTGTTTACGAGCAAGAGAAAATGGTTGGAAGATATATCAAGTTCCTTCAACAATAATACATTGGGAAAGCAGAGATAACAAAAGAACTATGTCCCCGGAGCACCGTCAAATGGAGCAACGAAATAGAGATAGATTAGTTGATATTTGGAGTTCCAATGATTTATATAAAACAATTGATAAGGTAGTAGAAAACAAATGAGTAGTACAATAAATAAAAAAATGGCAGAGCATATCTCTGAAGTGTACCATAAATCAGTTAGAGGTAACTCTAAGCTAGGAGAGCCACAACTAGAATCTTATACTATGGCTACAGAAGGTATGAAACATTTCATTAATAATTTATGTAATACCCCTACCCCTTCTGTATTCCTAGAGCTGGGAGCACACAAAGGTGGATTAACTCAGTCGGCTCTATGGGGTAACAAGTTTAAGAAAGCTTATATCTCAGATAACTTTAAATATGATCCTATGGGTGCAGTAAGATTTGCCGAAGTAGAGTTTCCAAACATCAAAGCTTTCTTAGCAGATGTTGTTAAGGTAGTAGGCGAAAGAAACCCTGAACAAGGTAATGATGTAGAAATTATTTCCGCTGACATTCAGGACATGCCAGAATTTGAAGAAAAAATTGACTTAGTATTTTTCGATGTTAACTATAGAGAAAATGAACTGAGAGACTTCTTAATTAATTCTAAGAGTTCTTTAGATACTTTCTTCACATTAGCGATTACCAATATTGGTCAAGATGATAGAGTAGAGAAGCTAGAAAGGTTATTAGCAGCACATAATTATGGTGTTCTATATAAACAAGTAGAAACGGAGTTTGGTACTGGATTATCGGGTAGACAAAGTGTTGCTACCTTTTACTTAACCAATAGAGCTAGTAAATAATGAAAAAATCAGTTATATCTTTAATAAGCTATGATGCAGAGTACCTTCCTGACAGTATTAAGTCTTACTATGATTACGTAGATGAGATTGTATTAGGTCTGGACAAAGACAGAATAAGCTGGAGTGGTAATAGCTTCACCTTTGATGAGGATAGTCTATGGAAAGTATTACAAGTTATTGATTGTGATAATAAGATTTCTGTAATTGAAGGTAATTTTCATCAAAGCAGTATAGCTATTGAAAATGATAACTATGAGAGAAACTATTTAAAACAATACTGCACCAATGATTGGGTCTTTAGCTTTGATGCCGACGAGGTTTTACTTAACGCTAAGGACTTTTTTTATAAGTTCTGCCCAATAGCAGAGCCTTATATGGCTAAGTGTGATTTAATCTTTACATGGTTCTTACCTTATAAAGAATTTGATGAAAGCTATCTTGTTATTGCTAATGACGATAACACATGGTTTAGTGGCGACAAACAAGGATTTGCTACACACAAAGATAGTCATTTTACTTACGCAAGATGGACAGATAATAAAAGCCATCTAAATACTCCATTAGGAATTATGCATTGGAGTCTGTGTAGACAACAAGCTAAGCTACACGAGAAGATTAATAATATCGGTCATAGTAACTTAGCAGAAAAAGACCCTTTCTTTGATACATGGAAGAAAGTAAACTTGGATAACTTTACACAATTAAGAAACTTTAAGAGTTCCGGGCTTGGGGATAACCAATGGCCTAAACTTGTAGAGATAATCAAACCAGAGTTTGACGCTATCGCTCATATGAACCTTAACGTAATATATTAGGCAACACATGAATATAGAAATATTAGGAAAATTTTACGATAATCACTCTTTAGCTATTGTTAATAGATATATTGCTTTAGAATTATCTAAGTATAATAACGTAGCAATTACACCTCTCGATAGTTATGATCCAGCTAATCAGCTTGATAAGACTATCGTAAGAAAGCTTAAAGACTTAGAAAAAACAGAGATGGAATCTGTCGAAATTCAGCTTCGACATACTTATCCTCCTGTGTGGAGATGGCCTGAAGACCCAAATACTAAGATAGTATTTATCCAGCCTTGGGAATTTAGCAAGGTTCCTATGGAATGGCAGTATAAGTGGGAGAACTTTGCTGATGGAGTAATCTGTCCTAGTGACTGGACTTCTAATGTATATTTAGATGGAGGTATTAACCCTCAGGATGTGCATGTAATACCTAATGGCTATAATCCTGATTTATTTAATCACGAAGAAGAGGAATCTAAGTTCTTTTCTAAAGATAAGCTAACTTATGTATTTGTAGGTAATGGACAACATCGTAAAGGTGTAGACTTATTAGTCAATGCTTGGAAAGATATGTTTGTAAGGGCAGATAATGCTCAATTATTTATTAAGGATTCTCCTGCTATTTATGGAGAAAATAATTTACTGCACGAAATAGTTAAAGTTCAGTACGTAACAGATTGCGGTAAAATTATTTATAACTCAGATAATCTATCTGAATTAGATATGGCCAATATTTATAAAAATGCTGATGTTCTTGTTCACCCTTATCGTGGAGAAGGATTTGGTATGCACGTATTAGAAGCCGCAGTATGTGGCTGTCTCCCTATCATAACAGATGGCGGACCTACTGATGAGTTTATTCCTAAAGAAATTAGCTTAAACATACCTACAGGAAGAAAGTTTCAAGACCTGACAGATGCAAATGTATTCGCCACAAAACCTGGTGATAGCTTAACTCTTATGGGAAGTCATGGATGGTTACTTGAACCTAATTTCGACCAACTAAAAGTACTATTAAAACAAATCTATATTCATCACGAGAAACAAGAAGTGTTTAATAAAGTAAAAAATCACAATTTTAGTTCCTATACATGGGATAATATAGGATCACAATATGATAATGTATTAAAGGAGATTAACAACAATGGATATAAACCTAGACGACTTCGATAAACAATTAGATGATATGTTTAAAGAGCTTAGCACTAATCAGCTAAGTACGCCTTCGCGTGCGACTTTAGAAGAAAAATTATTAGACGATTTTCATGGTAATCCTTTAATTATGAATGAAGAAGTAGAAGGACAACTACCTAAAGTAGATGCTTCTGCTAATGAGTACTTAGTAAAACTTATTAAAGAAACACCAGAAGCTGACTACTTCAGATTAGGTATTCGTGGAGGGGGCTGTAGCGGCCTTCAGTATGAGATGCATTTAGAAGCAGATGAAAGTATTACCGATAAAGATATAGTTATACAAGAGTCTCCTAAAGTAATTATTGATAATGAAAGTATTAAGTATATGGCAGGTTGTACTATTAAATGGGTAACGGCTAACTTTGCTAGCCATATGGAAATTGATAATCCAGCAGCTAAACAAGGCTGTGGTTGTGGTAGTAGCTTTAGTGTATAAATATTTAGATTATGAAGATACTTGTTGGTTTTGGACAGATGGACGAACTGATAAATATACACGAGTAACTTATGTTTTTAAAACAGAGAAAGAGTTAGGTGAATTCGAAGCTATTGTATTTAAATCAGCTAGAGGTACTAATAGAATAATAGTGGATATGGTATTACCATACGCAAAAAATGGAAAACTTTAGTGATATATTAAAATTAGGCTTACCTTGGCTAGAGCTAGACTTAGAGTTTCCTTTTAGGGAAATGCACGAGGAAGCAAAAGCTGTTCGTGATCTTTTTGTATCCCATAGATATGATGATTCAGCAGGTGCTAATACTCATAAAGGATGGAACAGCTTATGTATTCATGGGATATCTTCTCAATATACTAACCATTATACTTCTTATGGATATAAGAGTAATGAAGAAACCCCGTATAAGTGGACTGAAATTTCTGAAAGATGTCCTATAACTACTAAGTTCTTAAAAGAAACTTATCCTATAGAAGAGTTTTATAGAGTAAGGTTTATGTTATTAGAAGCAGGTGGCTATATATTACCACACGTAGATATGGAAAAGAATATATTAAGTCCTGTTAACTTAGCTTTAAATACTCCTAAGGAATGTATTTTTAAGATGGAAAATGACGGTATTGTTCCTTTGGAAACAGGAAAAATGGTAATGTTAAATGTAAGTAATACTCACGCTATATGGAATAAAAGCAGCGAAGACAGGTATCACATGATTATTCACGGCAAGCAAAACGAAGCTTTCCGTGCTTTAGGTAAGAAAAGCTATGAAAAAAGATGAATTAGTATTTAACGTAAAAGGTACTATAAAAATAATTAAACCTACTAATCCTATGACTATTAGTTTTGTTGATAAAGGTAGTCCTGTAGTAACTCTAGCGGTAGAGGGTAAAGAATTCGTTGTGTATATTGAAGAGGGATATACAGTATCAGAAGCAGCTGAAGTATTCTTAGAAATAGTACAAGAGATGTTTAGTGCCTACAAAGACTAAATATGTAGTAGGTATTCTTGAGGATTTAGGAAACTACAGGGAAACCTATAGTAAATTACAAGATATTACTTTGTATGCTTCTAAAGTTAGATACGAAGGGCCAGTAATAAGAAATCATAATATAGATAGTTTGCTGAAAGAAGCCGCTGCTACAGAATTTTCTTATTGCCTAATACAGTCTGTTGGACATATAATAGTTGATCCTGCCTTTTTCTCTTTGATAGATGATTGGATTGATAACTTTGATTTCTTTATTACAGGTCATATCATTGATATGCACTTTAAGAATAAAAGACCTCACTCAGGTAATAAGTACTATGGATTGCATAAACAGTGTATTCTAGTTAATTTAGATTACTATAGGAAGTTTAATAGTCCTGAGTTTGGTAAAAAAGAAACTGAGAATAAAACAGTACATATACCTATTAGGTCTAATAAAGATATACATGATGACTATACACCTGTTAGTTTAAGGCCTACAGAAGATACAGCAGTATGTACCCCTATGGTAGAGGGATGGAATTTTATAAATAGAAGTATACAAGAGAACCTTACTATATATAATTTTCATCCTAAGATACGAGTTACAAAGAAGTTTATATATCCCTCTAAAGATATAGTTGATCTGAATAATCAACTAGATAATTTAGTTAATATACTAAACCATTCAGGTGATAGTGTTTTCTTTTGGAATACCGAGAAGTATTATGACATAAAACATTCTGAAAACAGTATAGAACCTATAGATACTTTATACGCTGTAGCTGCAAGTTTCAAGCCTAATTATATACTTCATAATTTTAAATTTACGGATAAAACTAAAGTAGTATTTTATGACTACAGCAAACAAGCTATAGCATATAAAAATCTAATGCTTAAAGAATGGGATGGGGAAGACTATCCCGCCTTTATTTCTTATGCGAAGAAGAAGTATCCTATTAAAGAAAGCTCACATGACCCTTTTGGTAACGATAATTATCAGGAACTATGGCAAAAAGAACTATCTTGGTGGGGCGGAGAGAAGGCTTTAAAAGATCATTGGATGGATTATAGAGAGTTAGAACATACTTTTATTCATTGTAATATACTTGAAAACCCAGAAAAACTATATAGACATATCAATAGTAATGAACGGTCTATAATATGGTGGAGTAATTGTTTCTTTACAGCTAACGCTCATTATGTGAGAGGCTTAGCAGAGTTAAAGGAACTATATAAAGAATGGGTAGATCAGCTATATAGTAAGAATCCAAATTTACTTATATTTGGTAGAGACGAGTTAAATAATAAAATACACGGCCAATTCATAGCCGATTATAGAGAGAATTATAAATGTTAGACAAAAGAGTATTAGACCTAGAATTCAAAACAAAACAAGAATGCGTACAGTGGGCCAAAACTAATGGATGGCAAGCAACTGACGCACTACAAATAGCTGACGAATGGGAAGCATCGCGACATGAAAAAACCCCTGTCCAAACCACTTTATTTTCTAGAAGGAGTTTTTCCGACCACGACGGCTCTTCAGGAACAACTGACTAATCTGCCTTTAACAGATTGTAGTGATATAGATTTAAAAAAATCTATTAGAGCCATTGCTTTTAGGAGCGAAACAGGAAAAATGACGAACTTATATAGATCGTCAACTCCTGAAGACTATTCTCTTCATACAGATACTAGGTTAATGAAGTATTACCCTGCTATCACAAGTATTATAGAACAGATAGATGTTCCTAAAGGAAGGGTTAGAGTATTCGCCCAAAGACCACAGGCTAGGACCAAATTACATTTAGACCTAGATAATGTAGGTATAACAAATTACGACGAATATCAGTATAGACTTTGGATACCTTTATCAGATACTCCAAAAGCTATTTACGTATTTACTTACGGAAGTAATAAATTCGTATACTCTCCTAAGCCGGGAGATATGTTTGTTTTTGACCCTGATGTAGTACTACATGGGGGAAGAAATTTAGATACAAAGACCAGATACAGTTTACATGTAAACTGTAAATCAAGTGAATGGTTAGAGAGATTAGTTAATGGCGGAACTAGAAGAGATTAAAGCACCTTTGTATAGGAAAAATCCTGATACTATGGTGATGATGTCTGTAAATGAATTTATGGCTGTTCAATATGTACATATACGAGAGTATAGATTGAATGGAGATACTGGAAGTTATTTCCCAACAGGTAAAGGATACGGTATGCAAGCTGAACAAATAGACACGGTTATAGAGGCGCTGCAAGAAGCTAGCGAGTATATAGCGCAACATAATAGAAATATACCCAGGGTAGAAGTACAATTAGAATTTGAGTTCCCTGAAGATGGAGAGTAAAGTATGACGAATAAAGCATGGTCAGAAGAGGATGAAACACAGTTACGTTTCTTATACTTAGATGATGATATGAAAGATGTGCTTGCACTTGCAGAAATTTTTCAAAAAGGTCACAGAAGTGTTATAAGTAAGTTAGTTCAGATGGGTATATATATTAAGCCCGAAGATATTAACCCAAGTAAACCGAGAGTAACGGTAAAGCATATGTTAAGAGAGTTAGAAATCATGCTAGAGATAGATATTGAAGGAACTAACCTTAATAAGAAAGAAAATCTAGAAATATTAGTTGCAGCATTAAAGGCGAAATTATGCTAATCGGAGTATCTGGTAAGTTAGGTTCAGGCAAAAGTACCTTTGCAGAAATATTTACTGCATCTAAGCCAACATTTGTTGAGAAATCATTTGCTTATAAGTTAAAGTTTATGGTAAGCTATATTACAAATCAGCCTTTAGAGTTAATGTTTACGCATGAAGGTAAGAATACTTACTTACCAGATTGGAAAATGACTATAGGGCAGATGCAACAAAAAATGGGCACAGAGGCCATGAGAAACGGCCTACATACCGATGCTTGGGTATTGTCCTTATTTGCAGACTATAGAGAGCAAGATGATTGGATCGTAACTGATCTAAGATTTAAAAATGAAGCTGATTCTATTAAAGAAAGAGGGGGAATACTAGTTAGAATAAACGGCGACCCAGCTAAAGTCAGAAAAGAAAGCACCAGAGATTTAAACCATCTTAGTGAAACAGATTTAGATGACTATATGGGGTTTGACTTTATTATAGAAAATACAGGAAGTCTACAGAAATTCGGCCAAAAAGTAGACTTATTCTGCACATACATGCAACACGCCGATAAAAGGAGTCATGACATGACATAGAAAGAAGAGAAAATGAATATAGTAGATACACGAGTAAATAGAGAAGAAGACCCTTACAGGTTGTACGCAGTAGTAAGAACAGATTTAGATATGTCAGCAGGTAAGATTGCTGCACAAGCGGGACATGCCTTTTTAGATTCATTTGAGAATTGTAGAAAAGGTGACGAAGCCCGAGCAATAAGCTACAAACAAGACCATCATGGTATTAAAGTAACTTTAGCTATTGAATCAGAAGAAGAATTATTAGAATTAGCTAAAGTTGCTAAGGCTAATGGAATTTTCCATGAAGTAGTATTAGATTTAGGTTACACTCAGTTTGAAGGACAACCTACGGTAACTGCTCTTGGAATTGGCCCAATCAGGAAGGGCGAATTTCCTGAACTACAAAAATACAACACAATGAGGTAATAAGAATATGACATAGAACAATAAACTAAACTATTACAAGATAAGCCTAGAAAGGTTACAAAAACTTAATTTAGGCGATAAGGCTGGCTACTATAATTGGAGATATGCTTGGAAGGTTTTATACCGACAGCTATCAGAAGATATTAGACAGTTTAAAAAAGATAGATGTAGTGAAGATAAAGTTACGCAGTCAAATGCTTCGTGGAGACTCGCAGGGTTTTCAGAAGTAGCTAACAGCTACATGTTAACACTAACGGAAGCAAAAGAGCTTAGTTGGAAGAACAAACAAAAGTAAGAAACTTAAAGCAAGAGAGAATTTGCGATAAGTTTCATCTTCTCTCTTGCTTATTTTTACTGTATTATACTTAAATGACTTATGAAGAACTCTTAAATGATGTTAAGCATCACTGTAGTTTATACTACGACCAACACTCTCCTGAAATTTCAGATACAGAGTTCGACATTCTATACGATAAGTTAGAACAAGTCGAGGATTCCCAAGGGTGGCGACACTCTTTCTCTCCTACATTACGAGTAGGCGGTAAGAAAGGTAAAGTAAAGCATATTGTACCTTTATATTCCCTTAAAAAAACATACGATGTAGCTGAGATTGACACGGATTTTGATGTTAAGACCCCTAAGCTAGATGGCACAAACTTAACTATTACTTATACTACTCTAGGGAAAAGAGGACCAAGAGGTCCTGAAGTGTATCTTGGATTAACTAGAGGCGATGGTGAATATGGCGAAGACGCTACCCACCTATTACCTTATATTAGTGGAATACCTAAAGATTTTCTCAATGATTATTATGGCGGAACCGTCGTAGTAACAGGGGAATGTGTAACTGATAATGAAGTTACTAACTTTAGAAATTATGTTAGTGGTGCTTTAGCCCTTAAAGACATAGAAGAATTTAAGACTAGGAACATTCGTTTCATAGTCCACGATTGGATTAATTTACCTCAAGTCAATTATACTAAAAAGATGGAACTGCTTGAAATGGAAGGTTTTACAACCGTCATGCAGGAAGAAGAGTGTGCTAAGTATCCGCAAGACGGAATAGTTTATCGCATTAATGATTGGCAAAAATGTAAACGATTAGGATATACTAGCAAACACCCTAGATTTGCTATAGCTCTTAAAGAACAAGGTTCTTTAACAGCGGAAACAACCTTACAGAATGTGATATGGGTTGTAGGAAGAACTGGCACCGTAAACCCTGTAGGTATCGTAGATTCGGTAATCTTAGATGATGCCACGGTAAGTAGAGTAACTCTTCACAATTTGGAATTTATAACCGACCATGACTTGGGCCTTGGCGACCTTGTAGAAATCGAAAGAGCAGGGGGTATAATTCCAAAGTTCAATAGAGTCATCAGTTCATCGCCTCACAACCATAAAATTGAACAAAGACACGCTGAGGAGTATGTTGGTCATACTCTCAAGAAGGTCGGCCCAAAGCTTTTCTGTATAGATGAATCGCAACATGATACAGTTAAATTAGTTGAACATTTTGTAAAAACCTTAGAAATTAAAGGCTTAGGTCCTGCGTCCGTGACCAAAATGAAGCTGAAACATCCGGCTGATATTTATCAGTCTCACGATTGGAGTAAGCTCGGGGCAAATGGTGCAAAAGTTCAAGAACAAATAACTAGAAGTAAGGGTAAACCTTACCATATAGTATTGGCAGCATTAGGTATCCCTGGAGTCGGCAAGACAACCGCCAAAGAGCTTGTACGACATTTACCTTCGTTCAATAGACTGCGAGATATTGAAACGACACAGATAAAAGGTATAGGCGACGTAACTATTGATAAAATTCTATCTTGGCTAGATATCAATGAAGAGTGGGTATTATCTCTACCCTTATCGTTAGAAGAAACTCAAAGCATAGATGTTGTAGATACCGACAACATTAAGAAAGTCTGTGTAACAGGGAAAATGGACGTTACTAGAACCGAGTTAAAAGAAATTTTAGCAGTTCACGGTTTTGAGGTAACTAGTACAGTCACTAAAGATTGCTACGCTTTGATTACCGCTTCTAACGAAACTACAAGTAGTAAGTATAAAAAGGCGATAGCCAATGGAATTACAGTACTAAATTATACTGATAATAAAACAAAAATACTCGATGGTGAGTTTTAAAAATATTTACCATAGCTATAAATTCTATCGAAATTGTAGTTGCTTAGAAGATTTTAAGTTGCTATAATACAAACATAATCAAGAAGCAAGAAAGTTTCTTGAAATTTACACAAAATCCTAATGAGGGGAAAAACAAAACAATGGCAAAGTACGAATACACAGAAGACATGGTAACTCAGATGCGCGACGCATCAGCAAATGGCGTAACAGAGGAGATTGTTCAATCTCTAATGAGCGATTTCGAGTTTCCTCGCCGTTCAGTAACAGCGAAACTACGTAAGGAAGGCTTCGAAGTTCCTAAGAAGGAAGGCGCAGCACCTAAGTTCGATGAGGCAGAGACCGAAGAGCTAAAGACATATCTAGAAGCTAATGAAGGCGACTTCACAGCAGACGAGATTGCAGCACATTTCTCAGGCGTTTGGGGCCGCGAAGTTGGCCCACGACAAATCAACGGTAAGGCTCTTTCACTAGAGCTAACCTCATCAGTTAAGCCTGCCGAGAAGAAGGTTGTTCCAAAGACCTACACCGAAGCTGAAGAAGCAACCATCACAAAGATGGTAGGCGACACAGCGTATCTGGAAGAGATTGCAGATGCTCTAGGTAAGTCACCAAACTCAGTTCGAGGTAAGCTACTTTCAATGCAGCTAAAAGCACCACAACGTGACAAGGCAGCAACAAAGAAAGACGCTTATGAGGGCATCGAGGAAGCAGCAGCTGATAATACAGTTGAGGAGCTTGCCGCAATGTTCGACAAGACTCCACGAGGCGTTAAGACAGTCCTAACTCGCCGTGGTATCTCAGCAAAAGGCTATCCACCAAAGACCAAAGACGCTTAAACCCGTTTTAATCTTTAGTAGGAATGAGGCAGCAAGGGGTTATTCCCTTGCTGCCTCTACGTATTTATATAGTGGATGATTTCAGTTTAGCACAGTTACCCGATTCAGCCTTAGAAAATATTAATTCTCTGTCTGCACAAGAAAGAACAATGTATTTCCATCAAATGATAGAAAAATTCTATCCCGATGTAGATACACAGGACCCTTTTTACCCAAAGCTACAACAGAGTTACTCCTCAAGTTTTTCCTTAGAACAAGTATTAAGAGGAAATAAATCCTTGCAGATCGGGTTTACGGCCATATATACAAAGACAGGGATTATAAGAGATATCGTGAACGATCTTTACTTCAATGATGACACGCTCGTAACACACTAAAATAATACGATTAGCTCTTGCTAAACTGACCACTCTATACTATAATGATTAGTATGGAGTTTTTTATTGAAAGAAGCACCTATAATAATTTTTCATTTGACGGATAGTGGTATATCTGTTATTATTAAGGATAAACCAATGGCCGCTAAAAAGAAAACAACAGGGATTAAAGAAGCAGACGTTAGAATCGTCAAATGGATGCTCAAAAAGGGTAAGACAAAAAAAGCGTGCTGTCAGTACTTAAACATAGCTTATAATACAAAACGTCTAGAAAAAATCATACAAGATTTTGAAGATAAAGTAGAACGAGAGGCTGAACTCAAGAAAAAAGCCAAGACTAAAGTATTTAGTGATACTGAAAAATCTAACATAGCTAAGAGATATATCGAAGGCGAGGCAATTTCTGCAATCGCTACCTCTTTTTACATGAGTAGTCCAAGAATTAAAAAAATTCTTATTGAAAAGAATGTGCCTTTACGTGGAAGAAAGAAGCGTAGTGAGGTTGATACTGACCATGTAGTCCAAGATTTGGAGATACAAATATCTGTAGGGGATAAGGCACAGTATATTAAGACAGGAGAATTCGTAGTTATTAAACAAGTATACGATGAAAACTGGGTAGATTACTTTTCAGATGCAGACAATTTTGAAGAAAAATTTGTTAGATTATGTGAGCCATCAAATAAGTATGCCGATTATGGCGATGTTGAAGATATTCATTTTAATGTTTACTATGAGTATAAAAATGGAGATACTTGGAAAAGGTTAGCCATACAAGAAAAATTAAAGGCTGTATCCAATAATATTGTTAATAATGGATTAGAACAATATCAGGTAGCAGTACAAGGGGACTACTATAGACGTATCTATGTTAATAGAGATATGTTGTTCCCTGTCCGGGAGGTTAAATGAGTTTAGATTTACAAAAAGTAGCTTTATCAAGACTACTAACTACACGTAATCACGATTATTACACAAGACTATATCCATCATATTTTAGTGGAGCAAACAAACAAGTTTTCAACAGGATTGAAAGCTTCTATAAGGCTAATCTCGTACTACCTAGTATTGCAGAATTTACGTCTTTACGTAAGGATACTGATTTACAAGATTTTATTGACTCAGAAATCCTGACAGATGAAAACAAGGATGTAGATATTGCCACTGAGTTTTTAATATCTCAGCTACAAGACTTTTATATACGCGAAGAAACTTTAGAATTCCTAGATGATTTTGTTGACAACTTAGATAACTACGAAAAAGTAGAAATCATAGATAAGCTACAGTCTCATCTTATGGAACTTAATAACTCTATGCCTAATGTAGATGAGTTATACGATGTAGGCGAAATGGATTTCTTCCCCAAGGAAGATGATTTCATTCTTAAACCTTCAGGTTTAAGTGCAGAATATGACGCTACTAATGGTGGTTTCGCTCTAGAAGAACTAGTACTAATTGGAGGTAGACGTGGTAGTGGTAAGTCCATTATCGTAACAAACTGTGCTATCCATAGGTTCCTTGCAGGAGACTCTGTTGCTATCTTTAGTATCGAAATGAGATATAAAGAAGTATATGATCGAATTATTAGTATCGTAAGTAGAGTTCCTTTCCTAGATATCTTTAGAAATAAATTAACAGATGGACAGAAGCTACAAATAGCTGATGCCAAGTTAAGGTTTTTCTATAAGCCAGAAGCATATGATTTATATGAAGAATTAGTAAAGTCTGGCAATTTTGAAGCATTTGAATATTCTGTTAAGCATAAAAGACCCCCTCTAAAAGATAATAGATTATTCGTTATTGATGATGAAAGTCTAACTCTAAATAGAATTGACCATTATAATAACACTTTTGTTAATAAGTATCCTAACTACTCAATGAGTGTAATTGATTATGTTAATATTATCAGGGGTGAAGATAGTAGAGATTGGAAAACCCAAATATACTTCGCTGATAACTTAAAAACACAAGCAAGAAAGTACGGTATTACCGTAATGTCACCATATCAGATTGACGCTAATATGGAAGCACGTTTTGCCAAAGGCATTCTTGATGCAGCAGATCGAAGCTTTACCTTCATGCCACCTAAAGAGGGCGAAGAAAATCTTATTGATGTATTTACGACTAAAATCAGAAACGGTAAGGCTATGAACTTTAACGTAAGGATGGATTGGGAATGTGTGCGTATTGATCCCTCACAAAGCCAACAGATAAGCCAAGGACCTTTAAAGGGTGCTAAATACGGGGACGATGAGTCAAGTAGGTTCCATAAGGGCAAAGGAGAAACATCTAGTGACCTCGGATAAGTGGTATATCAGTTATATTAAAGATAGTTCTTATTTCACAAGAAGTTCTAGTAATATCTCAACAACTAAGTATTTTTCCAAACAAGATGTTGTTAACCATATAGCATGGTGCACAGACAATTGTAAAGGTACTTGGAGCGTAGCTAATTACGGCCCAGAAAATGAAGTGACATTTCGATTTTATGACGAACAAGAGATGCATAAATTTAATATAGAGTTTGAGGGAGATGTTATTTAATGGCTGATATGTTAGAGATATTAGACGAACGTAATGTACCTTATGTGAGGACTAATAATCCTTATGAAATTAAGATTGAATGTACTTCTGGACTTCACGAAGATAATAACCCTACTTTAGCTTATAACTTAGAAGAAAACATATTCCATTGTTGGGCTTGTGATTTTTCTGGTGGACACAAAAAATTCTTAAGTAGCATTGGTGTATCTTCTACAATTCCTATTGAAAGCAAGCAAGGATATAAGTTACAAAAGCTAAAAGCTAAGATCAGAGGTAAAATGCATGTGCATGACATCACTCTTCCTAAAGATGTTCTACCAATTCCCGGTTATTTCAAAGGAATTGAAGAAGACTTATTAAACGAATTCGGAGCCTTTTTAACCGACGACCAAGGTTTTCAAGATTATCTTTGCATACCTGTGTATCAATTTGGTAAACTAAGATTCATAGAAGGTAGATTAAGATTTACCAACTCGGATAAACCAAAGTATTTAAGAAAACCTAATAACGTAGTTGTTAGTGATATCCTATTCCCTATTGATAGTATCGCAGATAAGTCTCATCTTATTTTAGTAGAAGGCTTATTTGATATGATTAATATGTGGCAACTAGGATATAAAAATACTGTATGTATATTTGGAACAGGTAACTTTTCAAATAAAAAAGCAGAACTATTAGACAAGCTAGGGACTTTATCAGTAGATATTCTAATGGATGGAGATATTGCTGGTAAGAGAGCTGCTGCAAGAATAGAAGGCTTATTAGAAAAACGAGATATAGCCACAAAAATACATGTACTTCCTGAGGGACAAGACCCAGGAATATTAAACTTTAAACAAGCGGAGAGACTATTTAAATGAGCATAGCATTTGTATTTGCATCAAAAGACGATAAAGCAGAAGGGCATATAACACCTTATATGACCGATCCTGCTAATTTAGATTATGATACATATTTTTTATGCTCAGAAACTAAAGAAAAAGTACTCAAAAAGGATGTAGATTTAGACCTAGAAGCATTGGATGATTATGATATTGTTTGTCTTGTAGGGGCAGAGCCTTTAAAGTATGTATTAGGTATGACAGGCGTAACTAAGTATAATGGCGTGCAAATTCAGAGTAAGTATTTTCCTCTTATGCATCCTAGAATGACTACGTTTAAACCTCAGTATATTCCTGAAATTCAGAAAGCTATGAATAAAATTGAGTTAGCCGCAGAGGGTAATCTCAATGTTACTATTAATGAAAAATATTATGAGTTCATAGAAACTGAAGAAGCTTTCGCGCCGCTTTTAGCTAAGTTAATTGCTTCGAAAGTGATAGTAGTCGATATTGAGACTTCGTCTCTTAGTCCCAGGCGTGGAAATATCTTGGGTGTAGCATTTAGCACAAAGGCACATGAAGGTTATTACGTTTCTGCTGAATTAATAAAAAAGCATAAAGATACTTTACATCAGTTATTTTTAGAAACGACATGCGTTTTTCATAACGCTAAGTTCGATATGAGCTTTTTAAAGTACGAATACGGTTTCGACTTCCCTTATTTTGACGATACTATGCTATTGCATTATTGCTTAGAAGAAGCTGTGGGTACTCATGGTCTTAAGCCTTTAGCTCTACGATTCACTGATTTAGGAGATTATGAGCGAGCACTAGATGATTACAAAAAAACCTTCGCGCGTAAGAACAAGATTAAACTTGCTGATTTCAACTATGGTATGTTACCAACTGAAATTTTAGCTCCGTATGCTTGTAAAGATGGCGACGGAACCTTTCAGCTATATAATAAGTTCCAGCCTTTAGTAGTAAATAGTGATAGATTTTCTTCATTATATGACACTATCCTAAAACCTGCTACCATTGCACTTCTTAAGTTAGAAGCAAATGGTGGTCCAATTAGCATGGATAAGCTAAATAGTCTTATTGATAGTTATCAAATTGACATTGATGAGTGTTTAGAGGAAATTTCTATGAACCCTGCTATTGATAGGTTTGAAAAGCTTAATAGCAAAACATTCAATCCTAATAGCGTTAATCAATTGCGTGAAGTATTCTTTAATATCTTGGCTCACAGACCTATTAAGAAAACCGATACAGGTGCTTGGTCTGTAGATAAAGAAGTTCTAGGTATGTTAGATGATCCTCTGGCAGCAGCAGTATTAGATTTACGTGAAAAACGTAAGATGTTAGGTACTTATCTTTCCAATATTGCAAACGGTGTTGATAAGGATAGTAGACTTAGAAGTAGTTTCAATATTCACGGAACCACAAGTGGTCGTTTATCTAGTTCGGGTGTTCTAAATTACCAGAATATTCCTAGAGATAATAAAGATATTAAAAAGATTTTCACAGCCCGTGAAGGTTATCAGATTGTTCAGTGCGATTTAAAAACTGCTGAGGTATATTATGCTGCTGTGTTAAGTGGTGATAAGTTCCTACAACAAGCTTTCGTAGATAAGGTAGATTTTCACTCGTACATTGCTAAGAGTATCTTCAAATTAGATTGCCCAGCAGATGAAGTAAAATATAAGTATCCTGACCATAGACAGTGGGCCAAAGCTATTACTTTCGGAATCATGTATCAGGCTGGACCTGCTAAGATTGCAGAAACAGCTAATGTTTCTTTTGAAGAAGCTAAAAAGTTCATTGCTGAGTACTTCAGAAATGCTAGAGAGTTAAAGAAGTTTATTCAACGCAGTAATGATTTCATCGAAGCTAACCATTATATCTATGCGCATTTTAATAGAAAGCGTAGACTACCAGAAGCAGGTTCTGAAAACAAAGGCGTAGCTAAACATGCAGTACGTTCAGGGGTAAACTTCTTAGTGCAGAGTGTAGCCTCTGATGTTAATTTATATGGTGTTATTGACTGTATGGATTGGATTGAGAAAAACAATCTTAATGAGTTAATTATTCCATTCACAGTAGTACATGATTCTATTGTTGTGGAAG
>Ga0222634_1000357_pt1 | contig 23690 bp, 38 predicted proteins | sample AntAcemetageno50_FD_179807 | JGI IMG/M metagenome (GOLD analysis project Ga0222634, IMG submission 179807) | Saline water microbial communities from Ace Lake, Antarctica - #50 | ecosystem: Environmental > Aquatic > Non-marine Saline and Alkaline > Saline | place: Antarctica: Ace Lake | collected...
CATGGCTAGGAAAGAAACCGAACTCGTAAATAGCAAGTTTCGCGCTACCGAAATCAGCGACACGTCTATCCGGACAGTCTTCGGAGATCCCGAGGAGTCTGTATCCACCGCATTTGAATCTCTTCGCGATAACACCGTATGGAGCATGATTGATACTGGCTACATTGATCTAGGCGACAGCGACCGAGAGAAGACACTCAGAGAAGTGCGGGTGGCATTAGAGCAAAGCTATGATTATGGTGTGGTCGGAGTGGTAATGAACGACGCTGGGCACTACCACTACAAAGAGACTTTTCCCGGCAACGGGCGCACTCAGCCAGTGCTTCGCTTCAATATACGCGGTAGGAAGCACAGGATTATCCTTTTTATTGCCCGTGACATTTACACACCGCTGACTATCACGGAAATAGCCTACGGGTTATTGGCTAGTCGGTCAGTCGCCAAGGGGTAGTATCCAGATGCACACTTTAGAACACCATAGCGCACCACATCGCGCTTGCTGTTTCCATATTAAATATTCCTCCGTTTAAGTTTTCGCTCAACCCCCATGATGACGAGGCGTTGCCGGACACACTCGCGGGAGACAGAGCAAGCCGCGCCTATCTGTGTCGTCGAGAAGCGGGATAGCCCGAGGATGAGCATAATCGGCAAGTCGTAGGCAATAGTGGCGTTACGCGCCTTCTGGTCGCCGAGGAGTGCTTCGTAAGGTTCAGGGGCAAAAGGATCGGCTACTTCGACAGGACGCGGTTCAGGCTCCTTTACGCCGAGGGCTCGCCTTACTTCTGAAGGCGTCATTCCTATGCCGAATATGGGGAGTTCCTTCATTGTTTTTTTACATCATGGCTGTTTAGCCTTTCCGCGTTACGTCTTTCAAGTTTATTTGACTTACAGATTCCCGTTTAAGTTGACGCACAGGAGAGTGCAGGTTGAGCACCATTGTGTCCTCGTTCATATCCACGACAACGCAGATAACCACCTCTCCGCACATCGGATTCACCTCATTAGTCAAGGCACTCGCTTTAAACGCATTATATTCGCGTGCAAACAAATCCTTAACTTGGTCGGCGACGCTCTCAATGACTTCGGACTTTTTCTTGTCCATCAAGGCCATCAACTCAGTTACTTTATTAGTGTTCTCCAAATCCACGTAAGAAACCTCTTAAAAACCACAAAGAGGCGCAAGCAAAAAGAAATAGCTTGAAAAGCACGTAAGAATTTAGGTAAGAATTAAAACATGAGCAATGGGGAGACACGAATCAGGACGAAAAAATGGGGATTAGCCGTCTATCAACAGGCGTATCGATACCAAGGAAAATTGAAGCATTCAAAGACGTGGTATTATACGCAGCAGGTCTCTGGGAAAAGAGTAGCGTTCCCCCTTGGGATAATCCCTGCTTCTGCCTGCAAGCTGGCTGAAAGCATCTTCCTATTTCTTGAAGAACCGGCAAATACGGTTGAACAAGCAGTGCAAAAATTTAATCCGCGCAAGGCCGAAAGGTTTCAGCACTCAACTGATCCTAAAGCAACGCCCGCGACTATTGGCGACGTTATCGCCATGTACCTGCAAGGCTACAAGGCGTGGGATATTACTAAAAGATCCTCGATCGATAATGTTGGAAAGCTGCGATTACTGCTTCGCAGAGCCGAATCCGAAAACAAGGGCAATCGATTCGCATCCAGGCGTGGAGTCAACATTGACTATTCTCACTTTGACAAACTTCCTTTGTGCTCCCTGACGCTCAAAAGTGTGAAGGACATGCAAGCGTCCTTCTTAGCTGAAGCCGGGAATGTAGAAGAAGAGCTCCGGTCAAAGCGGAACGCTAACAGTGTGTATCAAGGCGCACGTAGCGTATTTGCAGAGCAACCGATGGAGCACTACGAGGCGCAAGGGCTGAAAGTGCCAGATCGCGCAGAATGGAAGTTTCTAGCTGGGCGACTTTTTAAGAAAACGAAACGGCGAAAGGTAATGTCCGAGAAATCCGTTGTTAAAAAGACTTTCGAGGCTCTACCTAGACTCAAGGAATCAGACCCGAACGCATACCGAGCTTTTATGGTGGCCGCTCACTGTTCGCTTCGTCGTAACGAGATGGGCTATCTTAAATGGTCATGGTTCCGCGTCTCTGACGATCGAATAGCATTAGAAATACCTGACGTTGACGGAAACTTTCGACCCAAAGGGCAAAAGGGGCGTCGAATCATTGTCGAAAGTTGGGTTTATCGTGATTTGCTGGCAATGCGTTCAAGCGAGGAAGATTATTTAGTCGAAGGCGACGAGGTAGAGCGATTGTCGATCCACAGGAAGCCTCCTGCCGTAGTAGCCCGCCTAACACCGTGGTTGAAGGCTCAGGGCGTCACAGAGCGCCTTCCTTACCACAATCTCAGAAGCTGGTGGTTCTCTGCCAAGGTGAAACTTGACGGACTACTAGCAGCATCACAGCAAGGAGGGCACGAAGACCCTAAGACAACATCAGATAGCTACGCGGACAACGAAATGCCCGACGAGCTTTTAGCTTTCTGGAGGAACGTCAAGGACTAGGACAAGGAGTAACGACGAATCTCCTAGCGATGGGGGCTTAAAATAAATCCTGTTATATCTGTATAAGGTATTGACAGCATCGAAAACTTCACGATTCTACCGCCAATGAGCAGCGATAAGAAGATCAACACTACCATTTCATTTTGCGTTACAGAGAAAGCGGCAGCGGCCATTAACGCCGAAGCAGCACGGTTACGCCGGTCAAGATCGTGGGTATGCGCTGAAGCTCTAGCGGGCAGGTTGCAACTATCTCGCAAGGCACTGAAAGGATTAAACTAGATGCGCCTTTTCCTACGAAATCCTTTTAAGTGGATGCTAGGCGTGATTTACGCCCGCAAATGGATACGCGATCACAAGCCTGTCGAGATTGGCAAGTTTGGAAACCGTGAAATCAAATTTAATTCACCTGCTCGACCAACTCGGGCATTAACCGCTACAGAATAGCACCAATTCCCAATCCAATCCAACCATAAACGAACAGGAGTATATAAGATGACAGTAAAAAATACAAAGAAACCAGCCAAAACGGAGCTTGTAATTAAGGCACCAAATATCAAAAAGGCCGCGTTTACGATTATCGGGACAGCACCATACGTCCAACTACGTTTCAGTGAAAAGGCGATGAACGCAATCGCCGCAAAGATGATGGGGGGTTCAACCTCTGGTAAAAAGAAACAACATGCGCCTCGCGACTTTGACGAAGACTTTCGCCAAGCTCAACACGTAAGCGAAGAGGGATGGGTCGGAATGCCAGCATCCGCATTTCGCGCGGCAATCGTCTCAGCTTGTCGCCTTGTGGGGTTTAAGATGACAATAGCGAAGCTTTCTGTCTTCGTTCACAACGATGGTTTAGATCGAGTTGATGCAGTTCCTTTGATTAAAATAAAGGGAACCCCCAAGCCTCTGAGGATGCACGTTCGCAATGCAAGTGGGGTTTGTGACCTTCGGGTTAGAGCGCGGTTTGATCCTTGGTCGGCAGTCGTGCCTGTTAGCTATGACGCCGACCAATTTAGTTTGCAGGACGTAACAAACCTAATGCACCGAGTAGGTTGTCAGGTCGGCATCGGAGAGGGACGCCCTGATAGTAAAGCCTCCACTGGCATGGGCTGGGGAACTTTTGAAATCTCTAACGTCAAAGGCTAATGAATGTAGTCGCATCTATAGATCATTGCAGGCAGGGCGCGGCATGGCCTGGGTTGGCAAGGCCAGGCAGGCAAGGCAAGGTGCGGCGCGGCAGGGCACGGCGCGGCGCGGCAGGCAAGGCCAGGCATGGCCAGGGTCGGCACGGCGCGGCCAGGCTGGGCAAAACACGGTGATCTGGCATATCTATAAACTGCCACCATTTTAACATGAGCAAAACTTACCAGAAAAAAGCAGCACTCCTTCGAGAGTCTATCCGAGAAATTATCGCGTTGAACGGTCATTGCACTCCAAAGTTACTACTGGAATCCGCCCGTAGTAAAGCGTCTCCAATACATTCATTTTTTGAGTGGAATCAACGTACAGCGGCAGAGGCATGGAGACTAGAGCAAGCGAGCACCTACTTACGCAAGATCACGATTCGTCTTGAATGCGGCAACAGTGAGACAGTGCTTACCCGTGAGTTTGTTCACCTGCCCTCCGAGGTAAATGGAACACGCGGAAAGTATATCACCATAGGTCAGGCTATCGAAGACGACGAGGTGATTGACAAAGTAATGGCTGCTGCCGCGAAGGATCTAAGAGTCTTCCAAGAGAGGTATGCCGTCTATCAACGACTTGCAGGCACTCGTCATGAGGTATCTAAAGCAATATACCAATTGAAAAAACAAACTAAACAGCGGACAACCGCATAACCACCAACGAAAGAAAAACACCATGTCAGACGAACTTGAAGTAATTAACGAACTGCCAGAAATGAGCGTATTAGAGCAGGTCTCCAAAGCGGAGATTGATAGCCAGATCGCAACGGCAAAGAAGTATCCACGCAATATCGCGAAAGTGCGCCAGACTGTGCTATCGCTCGCCACCATGGACGAAGAGACGGCGGCAGACTGCTTTTTCTCTCTTCCCCGAGGAGGTAAGACAATCTCTGGCGAGTCCGTGCGATTCGCTGAAATCCTCGCCGCCTCATACGGCAATGTCAAAGCGGCATGGCGTCCTATTGGATTTGATAAAAGCCGAGGTATTGTAACCTGCCAAGGCGTGTGCATCGACCTTGAAAACAATGTGAGCACTTCCCTTGAAAAGACTCGTCAAGTCCAACGCAAGCGCGGAGCAACCGGCTACGATGAGGACATGATTACAATTGCGACGAACGCATGCGGGGCAATCGCGTATCGTGACGCCGTGTTCAAAACAATCCCTAAAGCTATTGTCAAATCGCTAATGTCTCAGATCAAAGAGGCGGCGCGTGGTAAAGGCACTCTGGAACAAAAGGTGTCTCGCGTGCTAGATCGTTTAGTCGAGCTTGGCGAAGAACGTAAAATCTCAAAAACGGAAGTTCTGAAACGCGCCTTTCATGTGATCGAGGTTAAGGCCCCTGGCGACATTGACCTTGCGAACCTTGATACGCTCATCGGCATCGGCACTGCAATACGTGACGGCGAGATCCGCTTTGAGGATGCTTTGCCCGACCCAAAAGCCACTCCAAAGGTAAAGGATGACCCGTTTGTAGCGGCGGGCAAGAAAAGTAAGCCTGTGACCGAGGAAAACATTAATAGCCCCCAGAATGAAACGGCTCCTTCGTCCACGGCGAAGACCGAACCCGCTGACAAGAAAGCGGAGGTCTCGGAGAAATCCGCGAAGGAGCCTACTGGGGAAAGTTACCCCGAGGTGAACCCTGATGCGCTTGCCCACCTCATCATGGATACTGAGAGAATTGACGATGCAGCAACAACTAAGATCGCAATCAAACTGTCGATTCTCCCGAAGGACTACACGGGTAGCGTCATGGAAGCACCGCAAGAGGCCATCAATGCGATGGTCGGACGCTGGAGCGAAATCGTGAACCTTAACGCCAAGTAGGATTATGAAAACTCAAGATTATAGTCCAGCACTAGGAAACCAAACGGGCTGCATCCTCGGAGAGCCCAACGACGTGTACCACGCAAATGCCGCAGTCAGCCATAGCAAGCTCTCTGCCTTCATCGAACGTCCTGCCCTTTATAAGGGCAAGTATATCGACAAGGTGATCCCGAACGGCAACACCGCAGCCATGAAGTTAGGAAGCGCGATTCACTCCATCGTTCTTGAAGGCATTGAAGCGTTTACTTTGGAGTATGCGGTATCGCCCGACAATCTCCAATGGCGCGGAGGTGCGGCAAAAATTGACTCCTGCCATGCTCTCAACGAGTTACTGTTTGACCCGCTCTCAACGTCCGAGGTTGAACGCATTGCATCGCTAAACAAGGATGATGCTCTTGCCCGCTTTGAGGAACTACCAGGCCGCACCCTTATCTCAAAAGACGAATGGGAAATTGTAAGCCGTGCGCGTGAATCAATCTTCGCGAATGAGTTATGCCGTGAACTTATGGGAGCGGGTGTCGCTGAGGTCGTGTTTCGTTCAGAACCGACAGTTCACGGGTTTGCTGTCCAATGCCGCGCCGACTGGTTGAACGTCGATCCAGGGCTAAGCCTTCGCGCTTGCGATCTGCTGAAAGAGGACGGGCTGGATTACGAGGAAGGTATTCCCTACGGTTGCGATTTGAAGACGATTGCCAGCCTTGCGGGTTGGAATGCCGACTTCTGGAAGCGCGGTTACTACCGGGCATATCCTTTCTACGCTAAGACAATGGAGTTCGCTGTCGGTGCAAACATCGTTCAGGAATGGTTTTGGCCTATTGTGGAAAAGGAATATCCTTATTTCTCCATGGTTCGGCCACCACAGCCCGAGGTATGGGAAAAGGGTATGTCCGATATGTCAGAAGCAATGCCAAAGCTAGGCGATTGCATGAGAACAGGAGACTGGCGCGACGAGGCAGTCAAGAAGGTCACGCGCCAAGGGTTGCCCGACTGGATGCTTTCAAACCACCCGCTCCGAGTGGGCGTTCAATAGCGCTTAGAGTAGCCTCACCTCAAACGAATAATGCTTATGAAACTAAAAGAAAACATCAAACTGGCTGCGCTGTCAAAGCAGATGCGCAAAATGATTCTTTTATAGAAATATAACGCGGAAGCGATGCCATCCGAAGAATGAGGATTGGACATCCGCGACTTGTTCTCTCCGAACTACCATAAAACTATGAATGACACAGAAAACTGGCGGGAAATGATCGCCCTAGAAATGAAGTCTCACGGCGAAACGTGGGAAGATACAGCGGACTCTACGCTCACTGACGAACAGCTTGATAAGGAGTTTGATTCGGGATACGGGGGAGCCGAGGGCGACCCGTTCACTGTTTGGACTGCAACGCGGGTTTACTTCCCGATTTGCCACGATGGAGCGGAGTGGTGCGGATCGGTTTCGCGCAATCCTGACGGCCGCGCCACCGCTCACCAAGGAGGGGGCTAATCTTAGAGAGAATGAAAAGGATATACATGAATGAGCTAAAGCGAAATACACTGGATACTCCGTCTGGTTCTACGATTGTTATTGAGCGAGCAGATGAGGCTATCGCTGACTATATCTCGATCCCATACGTAACAATACGAGACAAGGAGCCGAGGTCAAAGCGGGGAGTTTCCGACTACTGCATCCGAGGGTGCAAGATGTGGCGTGACGAAGGCTACAAGCGTGTCGGGTATTGGTCATGGTGGGTGGAGATCGAATGCAACTGGCTTCACTTCGATGCGGACAAGAGCTTCGACACCCTACGAGAATGCTCAGACTACATCCGTCGATACATTTACCAGTCTAACGGTGAAGCTGACTCATGACCACCGAACTAATGACTCCAAATTCACCAGAAAGCTCCGCAGAGGCGGGCATTGATGTCCAGCGTATTGTTCGTCACTACGATTATTGGATAAGGCCATGTGAACATTGCGGACACGATGAAGGCAGAAGCACCCTGCCGAAGAAAGGGAACCACCGCTGCTGGAAATGCGGTCGAAGGGTTCAGCGTGATTTCTCCGATAGGGCGTTGAAGCCAGAATTTCAGGCGAACGTGGAGGGTGAGCATAGCGAGCCTAAGCGAGACGACTGATCAACCCGAATGGTTCTCACTCTGGGAATCTCACAACTGAAACCAAATCATAAAATGAACGAATCCAACATAGATCCAATCCGCGTGCAGCCGCACAACATCGAAGCCGAAGAAGGCCTTCTCGCGTGCTGCTTACTTGACCCGTCCGTAATTGATCTGTGCATTGAATCGCAGATAGAGCCGGGGAACTTTTACCGAACCGCGCATGAAGAAATTTATTTAGGGTTGTTGGCGATTCACGAAGCAGGACAAAGCAAGGAGGGGGAAATCGCCCTCCTTGGATGGTTACGCAAGAACGGAAAAGAGGAAGCAACCGGAGGTATTTCGGCAATTTTAGCGATACAGGACAGGGTTGAGACCTCGTTCCAAGCTCAATTTTTCGCCCAAGAAGTAGCAGAAAAGGCGATGCTACGAAAAATCATCCGAGAGTCCCGCGTTGCGATCGAGGACGCGTACGAGCAGACCGTGGACGGCGTGCAAATCACTAGCCGGCTGGCAAAACTCGTTGATCTAGCTGGAGCGGCCAGCGAGTCCGAGTGTAAGCCCGTAGCTCAAACGCTTGACGAGGCCGTCGAGCAGATCCAGCGCGAGCTAAGCGGGAAAGAGGAGATGGGGATTTGTTTTGGACTAAAAGACCTCGACGAACGGATGCAGGGACTACGCCCAGCTACGCAAACAGTTTTGGCGGCTCGACCTGGAATGGGGAAGACTTCGCTCGTGCAGTTAGCAACCGAGTGGTGCGAGCAAAATGAGAAGACTGTCCTAATCTTTTCGTTTGAGATGACAGGCTCGCAGTTTGATTATCGCTACATTTGTATGCGAGCTAGAATTGACTGTAGACGTATCCGCGAGGGCATTATATCCGCGCAGAACAGAGAAGACATCGCTAGAGTTGTCAAAGAAACGAAGGCGGCGGGAAACCGCTGGATCGTTGATGGAGAAGTTGACGTACACCAGATGCGGGCAATCGCTCGAAGGATGCACCACAAGCACGGGCTTGACCTTGTGATCGTAGATTATTTGCAAATCGCTGGTAGGACAAAAGGCATGAAAAGCGAAGAAGCGGTCAGCGAAATCTCGGCAGGCACCAAGCACATGACCAAAGAACTCAACATTCCCTCGCTCGTATTGGCTCAGATTAATCGAGAATCCGAGAAGGAGAACCGTAAACCGCGCCTGTCAGACCTGCGAGAGTCTGGAGCGATTGAGCAAAATGCCGACAACGTGATTTTTCTGCACCCTGCCGGAGACATTGACGATCCGATACTACGAGTTGAGGCGATCATTGCCAAGTGCCGCTACGGCGCAATAGGCTCCTGTTTTGTCCAATTCAACAAGCAATTTACGAGATACGAGCTTGCCGCGAGACAATCAGAGTCGGAAATGGCCGACAATGAGGCAGAACAGGCTCCTAGCGGGCCGACAGGCAGTAGGCGTGACACCAAGGGCACGAGCAGGGAATTTGACCCATACGACGCATTTAAGGCGATGCAGAGCCGACTGCCAAAGGATAGCTAAATAATTATGCGGCATTTATCGCTTGCAGTTTACCAAGTTTTGATCTATCAACGTAGAGAGGTGAGAGCAAGTGAGGGACGAACGCAGTCTCTCAACCTGACTGGTTCTCGTTTTTATTTTTAGGCGATAACGCCACGATTAAAGCAAACTGTCGAAATTATGGAAAAAGAAATACTAAATCAAGTGAACAAGGCAATCGGCGCGGCAATCGTCACTGAGCTTGTAGGATACAATAAGCCACTGAGCAAATTAACTGCCCGTGTGATTGAAGCTAATGAGGATAAGCTTTTCGGGCTAATCAACGCGGAAATGCAAACGATGCTTAATAGTGCAGATTTCGAGTCACAGCTAAGGTTAGCACTAAACGCTAAGCTAGCAAAGACTCTCATCTCGCGCATGGGTGGAGAGCTAGAGAAGAGGGTTAATGAGCTAAAAGCGGACCCAACGACAAGAGCAAAGGTCACTATCGCAATCGACAGAATTTTGAGCGAGAACAATTAGATCAACCAATAGCAAAAGGAGAAACACCATGGAAAACACAACAGTAGTAGAAGAAAGCACCGTAGTAGAATTAACCGCGACCGAGCAGATCGCCGAAATCGTAAACGCCGAGAGTGTAGAAGAAAATACCGCTCTCGCAATCACAGGCTCTTTTGAGAGTTTCATCACGCAAGCTGACGAATGGAGCGACAAAGCAAAGGCTCTAGTCGTCACCGACATTTCGCAGACCGCTGAAATGAAACAGGCCAAAGAAAGCCGCTTAGCCCTGCGCCGTATCCGCATTAAAATGGAGGAGACGCACAAGGAGCTTAAAGCAGACTCCCTTAGTCGTGGACGTGCTCTGGATGGCGTCAAGCGATTCATTAAGAGTAAGATCGAACCACTGGAATCTCACCTGAAGGAGCAGGAGGAATTTGCCGACCGCTACCTTGAGGAAATGCGCCAAAAGAAGATTGTAGAGCGCACTCAATCACTTGCCAACGAGACCGACATGGATTCGTCTATGCTGAACCTCGGTGCGATGACTGATGAGCAGTTTGCCACAACCTTGCAGCAAGGTAAGGATGCGCGTGAAGGTCGCATTAAAAGGGAGCAGGAAGCTGAGGCCGACCGGCTGGCAGCGATTCAGGCTGAAAAGGACAAGCGCGAGGCGATCGAGAAGGAGAACGTGCGCTTGAAAGCTGAAGCTGACGAAAAGGAGCGTATCGCAGAAGCTGACCGGATTGAACGCGAAAAGAAGGAAGCAGATGCGGAAGCCAAACGCGAAAAGGCTGAGAAAGACCGTTTGAAAATTGAAGCTGACGCTAAAGCGGAAGCCGATAAGAAGCACCGGGTCGTGCTATCGCGTCAAATCGCCATGCGTGAAGTTGACGACATTACGAATTACGAAGAATTGGCAGCAATGTCTGTCGAGGATTTCGACGCTCGACTCCAATTCGCGAAGGAAGCAGCAGAGCGTGCAATCAAAGAACGTGAAGCAGAGAGTAAGCGAAGGATGGAAGAGTTTGACCGTAAGCAAGCCGAGTTTGACGCCGCTGATAAGGTTCGCCGCGATAAGGAGGCCAAAGATAAGACAGACCTAGAAGCCAAACTCAAAGATGAAGCAGACGCGAAGGCGAAGCTTCAAAAAGAGTTGGCCGATCATGATGCAGCAATCGCCGCTAATAAAAAAGCGGAAGATGAGCGCAGTGCCGCCTCGATAAGCGACGCCGCTGAACACACGGCAAGTATGGTCATTGAAACCGCTCAGACATGGGCAGAGCGTCACCCGCGCACTAAGGACGGCCAGGCGCGGTTCATTCAATCCGTTATCTCTAAGCTCACTGTTTAAACCCTCCTGTTTATGACGATGCTGACGAAATGATAGAAGCACACCGATAACATGGAATACAAATTCATATCTCCCCTTGCAGTCTATCTTCCGCGTGTGACCAAGAAGGATCGTAAAATGATCCTGAATAAGAACAACGAGCGGAACTGGCACTACATTGTAAATAACCAAGTAAAGGTCGCTTATAAGCAAGCAATGGAGGCTCAGTTGAAGCCAGCAACGCTTTTAACACAGGTGATGGTAACATTGACCTACTGGAAGCCTACTAAGCGCAGGTCAGACAGATCAAACGTTCTCTGCATTCACGAGAAAATGTTCATGGATGCGTTCGTTGAAGCTGGGTGGATAGAAGACGACAATGATGAGATTGTGCTTTGGACGCATTACCAAGGAGGCGAACTCGACAAGGATAACCCGAGAGTCGAAATCACCGTAACCGAATTACCACCACACAGAAGCCCCGAAAATCAAGGCTCTCTGTCCATTTAATAAAAAAACACACCTACATGGCAAAGAAACCAAAACTATCCGGCAGCACCCTCGCAGTAATGCGCAAACGAGATCCAAAGAAGCGCATCAAACACTGGAAGTTTGTTTGGCCGATCCTAAAAACAGGAGTCTGCTACTGGAACGACCTACCTACTGGACTGGGAGACTACAAAGGATGAGCGAATCATTTGAAACCACCGTGCGTCAAGTCGCTGGCGATTTTGCTAAGCAATACGCTCTCCCGCGTCACATCGTAGAGGAAGAACTGTGGCATAAGCTGAAGGCTCATGCTGACCCGTTTAACGAAGTGCTTCCGCGCAAGCTCAACATGCGTGTTGATCTTACTATGCCGGGAGGCGCAACCGTCCTTATCGAAAATAGCGAAGGAGGCCAGAAATACACCGAACGGTTTGATAGCGTAATTAGCGAAGAGAGAAGTGGCGGTGGGCTGACGAAACGAATGAGAATTGACCTTTTCTTGGAAGCGACCGACTAGGCCGATTCCGCAATAATAACATCAACGAAAGTAATATAATGAGTCCGGACAATATAAAACCAAAAGAATGCGTTCCAGAACGTCAATCCCATGTCGCCAGTCAACTGGAGCGTGCAGCGCAAATACAAAAACGGGGCTATGAACTTCTCGGTGAACTCACTGAATGTCTCCACGGGTTATCAATCAGAATCAGCAGTGTGTTGCGGCAAGAACCGGAAATAGGAGGATCAGGAGGAAAAGGGCCCGTTGCTACAGAAATAGATGAGGAAACCCTCGTTGATTTAGCAGAAGAACTTCGGGAGATACATTCTCAATCACTAGAACAAAACGCGCAAATACAAGACACTATCTCCTATGTTCGAGGCTTAACGGAGCGGGTCGAACTGTAGCCCAACTTTGCTGCCCCGTATTCCGTTGCTTGGCCAGCGCGGTAAACCGCTAAGGCTCCGAGAGAATCGGTGTAAAATCTACGGCGGGGCGGCAATTCACTTTTCTTAATATAAAATTACAATGACCCTATCTGAACTACTCAAAATCGCTAAGCCTCTTGGGATGACCGAGGGCAACTTCTACAAGTGCCTTGACGGGCGCAAGACTCAGACTAGGCGCGTCATCACACCTGCTCCTAATAACATGGAGGTTAAAGGATGAGCCCAGGAAGAAAAACAAACCAATGCGTTGCCGTGGTAAACGAATGGTACGAGGCTGAGTGCGCCCTTAAGGACTCGCCTGTAATTAACATTCGCCAATACGAACGAACGCACGGACTCAAAGCAGGTCAGCTACACTACTACCGAGCCAACCGAAACCGAAGGAAGGTCAGCGCAGTCAATCTGATTCATACAGCAAAAGGAAGGGACACCGCACTATGAACTATTTAAGCGTATGCAGCGGCATTCTCTGAAAGCATTGACGGTCAGATGGCTTTGCCGCTCGTGCCATCACCAGTGGCACAAGAAAAACAAAGCTATAAAAATAAAACAAATAATCTAATGACATGGCACACACAAAACTCAGAACCTACCATCTCTTCGCTGGTGCCGGGGGTGGTATCCTTGCCGATATTTTGCTTGGACACATACCTGTCGGAGCTTGCGAAATCGAGCAATACCCTCGCGACGTCCTACTCGCCAGACAGCGAGACGGCATCTTCCCAATCTTCCCAATCTGGGACGACATCTGCACACTCGACGGCAAGCCTTGGCGCGGACTTGTTGACGTCGTCTGCGGTGGATTTCCCTGCCAAGACATTAGCGCCGCAGGGAAAGGCGAGGGTATTGGCGGAGAGCGAAGCGGTCTATGGGGTGAGATGGCACGCGTCATTCGCGAAATGCGACCCCGATACGCATTTGTGGAAAACTCCCCAATGCTCACTTCTCGGGGACTTGGAACCGTTCTCGGAGACTTGGCCGCGATGGGGTATGATGCAAAATGGTGTGTGCTCGGAGCGTGTGACGCCGGAGCACCTCACAAGCGAGATCGAATCTGGATACTCGCTACCGACCCCCACCAAAATGGATGCGACTCTCGGGACACTAGGGAAAGCGGGTGCGAAAGGGAAGCACTCGGTTCAACTCTCCCATTTAGCAAACTCGGGTGCGCTGATTTACGAGAATCCGCACGAAGTCCAAGATCTCCTACGATCGCAGGGGTTACTCAGCAAGGCGGAGCGAAAAGAAATAAACTTGCCACTCTCGCGCCCCGAATCAATGAAGCCTCGGCAAGTTCCGACTCGCAAGGGCGATCAGATGCGATGGGAAACGAGCGAAGAATATTGGAGTCGCCAAGACCCGCCAGCGAAAAACAACCCAGCTCAGAACTTTCCGACGCCTTACGGCCTGAGTGCGAATCAAGGGCAGGGCGGCGGGGAGTTCGAGAAGGCGATTCGCCACTGGCCGACGCCAACAGTAGCCGAGGCGACGAAGATTCCAGCGACCGCAAACTACGGGCAGATCGGGTTGAACAATCATCCGCTGATTCGCGGGTTACCGACCAGACCGAAGGGCGAGAAGTCACGGGATGGTGGGACATCGACCCCGCAGAAAGTTCCGACTCCTCAAGCGAGGGATTGGAAAGGCAGGAGCGGCAGGAGTATAAAGGGGACGGAGACGGACGTTCCGAATTATGCATTCCAGAAGGAAGGAAAGGGCCAGCTAAACCCCTCGTGGGTCGAGTGGCTAATGGGGTGGCCAATATCTTGGACGGCAATGAAACACCTTTCGCTGGAAGAGTTCCGCGCGTGGCTACGGGCGTCACGGATAGAGTGAGCCGACTTAAAGCCATTGGAAACGGGCAAGTTCCGCAGTGTGCAGCCTTGGCATGGCGTATTTTAACCCAATCATCAGCACCTTCAAATAAATGAGCACGCACCACAGCGCACTAAACAAGATTTACGAAGAGTTCGGGGTGACTCGGCAAATCATTCGAGGTAAATCCCGAAAAGCCGACTTGGTGGACATTCGCAAGATCGTTACCTTTGTCCTCACCAATTCTTTCGGAATGCGACCCGCTGGCGTGGCAGCTTTGTTGTCGCGAGACCGAACTCTTGTGTATCACTATATCAAAGATTTTGAGAACACGCTCAAAACTGACCATAGCCTATCAACTAAATATAGACGCGCCCTTCACGCTATTGGAGAATAAAGATCATGCAAAAATTAGAAATCGTTTACATCGCGGGGCCTATTACGAGTTCCGACCAGCCTGCAAATAACCGTGCCGCCTTCGCGGGAGCCGAGGAAATGCTTGAACTGGCTTACCACGTTATCAACCCGTGGCGAAACTACGGAGGCGACAGCGACAATGCTAGGTATGCGAGTCAGCCCACTTACATGCGTCTAAGCTTCCACCAGCTTCTTTGCTGCGACAAGATTTACATGCTGCCCGGGTGGAAGCGGTCGGTAAACTGCAAGACGGAACTGGCCGTCGCGAAGTGCCTTGAGTTGGAAGTCATCTATGCCGAGGATGCGGAACGATGAGCAGCATAGCCCCAGAAAATAACACGCGCCGTAAAGGTCGAGTTTCCGACTCTTGGATCACCCCAGAGTGGTTGATTAAGCGATTGGGCGAATTTGACCTTGATCCTTGCGCTTGCGATCCGCAGCCGTGGAGAACTGCCGCCGAAATGACTTACGAAGCAGGAAACGGACTAGGCTTCACCTGGGAGGGGTTTGTTTACTGCAACCCCCCTTGCGGCAAGCAACTCGGGACTTGGCTCGAACGCATGGCCGAACATGACAACGGAATAGCTTTAGTCTTCGCAAGAACTGATACCAAAGCATTCCATGACCATGTATGGCCGAACGCTTCAGCAATGCTGTTTTTACGCGGAAGACTGACCTTCGCACGACCCGATGGTACCTACGCCGAGTACAACTGCGGTGGCCCTTCTGTTTTAATCGGATACGGGCACAAGGCATTTTTGAGGCTACTCGAACTCATCGATATAGGGAGGCTTATTCAGCTATGATTACCAACGAGCAGATAATCCAGTCAGGAGGCCGTCTCTACCTCGCAGAATGGGTTGAGTCAGAAAACGGGCACCCTCTAATCCTAAGAGCGCACAGCGAACACGGCGAGTTAATCGACTGCGAAGAGCATCCCGGCATCAAGGCAGCGCTACTCCAAATACTTAATTTAACACCTGCGGGAAAATAAACCCGCGATCAAACCCAACAAAATAACAATCAACCAAGGAAAAAACCATGAAAGACTCATTCAAAGAAATCGAACCCGCTCGCTACGTCGATCCAAACGTCGCGGAACTCAACTCAAAAGAAGGGGATTGTCACGGCGCATTCTCTTTTAGCACTGGAGGAGCGAATACTATCGTTTCAGTCCTAGTCGATACCAAGCGAGGTTGGGAGCACGTCAGCGTATCAGGACACAGGCGAATCAAGCAGGGTAGCAAAGTCCGGACAGTGCCCTATACCCCAACCTGGGAGGAAATGCAGGGCATCAAGGATCTCTTTTTCAAAAAGTCCGAGACAGTGTTCCAGTTTCACCCCGACGAATCGCAGAGTGCATCAGCGCATGACGGCACGCTGCACCTGTGGCGCCCTGTCGATCAGGCCATCCCCCTACCGCCTCAAGAGCTTGTCTCCTACACAGACACCCATTTTGATCCAGTGGAGACAGATCAGCCGATTGCAACTGATTGTGTTGACTCCGCCGATGTTGTTCCGTTCGATCAGTAACAGAGGCCCCGAAAAGCCTGTAAATCAAAGATGAATTCAATAATCACAACTTTTGACCCACTTTTGGAGGAATACGCGGCTTTGCGCGAATTTTCGGTTCCTTCGATTGTGGGTCATTTTTTTGTATTATGAGCCAGTACCTAAATTTACCCCTGCGGTTCTTTAATTCTGATCGCTATCTTGGTAGCGAGCCTACCGTGCGGTCGTCTTGTGTTTCACTGCATGTTTACTGCGTAGGGCAAGAAAACGGTGGTCGAGTGGTTGGCGTGAGGTTGTGGACAGACCGCAAGTGCCAGCAAGTTATCGGCATTACGCGATCAGAAATTGACATGGACTCCGAGCTATGGGAATGGGAGGGTGACGACCTCATCTTACCGGACTATAACCATAAACAAGAACAACTTGCAGAAGTTGCGAGAAGGAACGGAAGTCGAGGCGGGAGACTCCCAAATAAGTTTAAACAACCCCAGCAGGGAACCCATGAGGGAACCCACCCCGATAACCCACCTAAACCCCAGCAAGAACCCAGTGGGCTAGCTAAGGTAAAGAAAGGTAAGGTAATTAAAGGTAAGGTAATTAAAGGTAAGGTAATTAAACCTGTACGTATACCCGCATCTGGCGATGCGGAGAAGGTTTACATCACAAAGTTGAAAAAGAAGCTGACAGGGAAGCGACTGGCGGCATTTGAGGTTTTCTGGAAATGCTTTGCTTACCCGAAAGGAAAAGCTGACGCCGCCGACTCATGGCTTAGCATCCCCGAACTCACCAATGCGCTTGTTTCGAGGATATGCAAAGCCGCTGAGCAAGTCGCAATCGAACGGCCTAAGCTCATGGCGGAAGGACAAACGCCAAAATACGCGCAAGGCTGGATAACAGCCCGACGATGGGAAGACGAAGCGATCGACGTTTCAAAGCCCTCCTACAGCCACGCCCCATCCGATCCACCCAACTGGCAGCGACTACGCGACGAGGTATGCGACGACCTCGAAGCCCAAGGCGTCCCCGGCGAGAAATTAGCCAGCACCCGCACGGAAACGCGCTATCAGAGCCTGAAGAGTTCAATACGCGACGACATCAACGCTAAAACGAAGGGAACTTCATCTAACTCAAAACTCACCGATGCCGAAGGTAGCGGCAAATAATATGACAGACCAAAATAAATCAACGGAGTCCACGACTGCCAAACAACCCGCGATCTCGGCATTGGGTGCAGTGCTTGGTTATCAGTGGGCTCACGGGTGTGAAGAATACTACGAGACGGGCTGGCGCGGATATTACAACAGCAAGGAGGCCGCAATCGAGGCGGGTCGAAGATGGCATGAGGATGACTTCTTGGTTTCGCAATTCCGACCTGACCTCGATGACGAATGCGAACTTGTATGCTTCGGAGAGGAGTTTAAGATTCCGCATTCTATTTCTGATAACTCACAATAAACCAAACAGAAAACTAATATAATGAAGACGATAAACACAGTGACAACGCCAGTAATGGTATCGAGTGAAACGGGCGCAATCGCTATGGTGAAACGGGCGCGAAACTCAGCAGAAACTCTATACGGAATAAATGATGACTTCATGTTCCAGTATGAGATTAAAGCAATCTCCCCAACATTCGTAATTAAGGTGACGGCTTCGCTAGGTCAAATTGGCGAGGCAGTAGCAATGCTGTATCGGTAGAACATAGAAGAGAGTGGATGCGAGTCCACTGATACCAAATAAACAAAATCGGGTGAACTCGCATTCACTCGTAGAACGCTAAGGACAACCATGAATGAAGTGAGGAACGAACGTAATGAATTGGCGGATCCGCTTGGTTCAGCCCCGGTGCTGGATGCCTGCTGCGGGTCTCGAATGTTTTGGTTCGACCGCCAAGATGATCGCGCGGTTTTTGCTGACAAGCGAAGGGAAACGCACGAACTCAAAGACAAGTCCAGCAAAGGCGGTCGCCGGACGCTGACAGTCAATCCCGACGTGCTGGCCGACTTCACCGCTCTGCCGTGGCCTGACGGAAGTTTCGCGATGGTCGTATTCGATCCGCCGCACTTGCTACGTGCGGGCGAGAAAGGATGGCAGGCTAAGAAATACGGAAAGCTACCGACAGACTGGAAGGACATGATACGTGCTGGATTCTCGGAGTGCTTCCGGGTGCTAAAAAACGAAGGGACGCTGATTTTTAAATGGAACGAGCACGAAATCCCTGTGAGCGAGATTTTAAAATTAACGCCTGAGCGGCCGCTGATCGGTCAACGCTGCGGCAAAACTGCGAAAACCCATTGGCTGGTTTTTATGAAGCTGAACGTCTGTCTATCCCACGGGGACGGCGGCGCAACTCCGCCACCAGAAAAATCATGATAACTACCCCTAAACTCCGAGAAGAGAGCGAGTCCCCGTTGGGATCAGACTCTTGTTACACCTCTTCGTGTGGCCGGGTGACGTTGTATCACGGGGACTCTCTGACCATTGCTCCGCTACTGGAAAGCGTGGACGCGGTGATCTCCGATCCGCCTTACGGCATGGACTGGGATACCAATCTGCAACGGTTCACCGGCGGGGAATCCGGCCACCGTTCAGCTAACTCTGGACGGGGGCGGGACTACGGAAAAGGAATCGTGGGAGACGACAAACCGTTCGACCCCGCACCGTGGCTGACCTATCCGAAATGTGTCCTGTGGGGAATGCACCACTTCGCGGAACGCCTGCCAGTCGGAACCGTATTGACGTGGATCAAGCGCCATGATGAAGCCTTTGGATCGTTCCTGAGCGACGCCGAGCTTGCATGGATGAAGGGAGGCCACGGCGTCTATTGCAAACGTGACCTCTCGCTCAATGGCGAGACGATGACACGAATCCACCCGACGCAAAAGCCAGTGCCTCTCATGGCCTGGTGCATGGACAAGGCAAAAGTGCCGGAAGGGGCCACGGTGCTCGATCCATATATGGGCAGCGGCTCTACGATCATCGCAGCCATCCGCACTGGACGCCGCGCAATCGGGATCGAACTGGACGCCGCGCACTACGAAGCCGCCAAGGCTCGAATCACCAACGAACTCGCTCAAGGGGATCTTTTTCTTGGGTGTAACAAATAGGACTGCCGCGAGGTCTGCCGAGTTGAGCAGATCCGTCTGGTTCTAATTACGAAAACACTAAGACTATGATAATACTCAAATTGCTAAAAATACTGTTAATCCTGCCGCTGGCCTTCGTCGAATTGTTGACGCTGGCGATGTGTTGGATTCTCGCGATACCGTCGCCCAAAACTGCCGAAAGGCTGATGAAGTGGGCGTGTCGGACGCTACCTAATCGCGATTGGTATTTTAATTAGAACCCCCGCGCTGAGGCGCGGAGCGATTGACTTGTAGCAAACTTGTTTGCGGAGAGTCAATCGTGGAGTCGCCTCAAGCAACTGGTCTCCCGGCGCTTCGCGCCGTCCAACAAGTTGCTTGAGCTTGCTCAGCGCGGGGGTTGCCCGAGGAGAGCCGCGAAGCGGCTCGGGCAACGTAGAGAGGACACATAAATGAGCGCAGCGAAATTTATTGTGTCTCTCGACTGGTTAGACCTTAGTTGGATTGGCCTTGGGCTGCTTCTCCTTGTATGTGCTCTACCAGCCCTCAGCGAGGTTAATTTGATTTCTCGGCGTTTCGCTACGCTGCTGCTTGATTTTAGCTTTAAGCGTCGCATTTTCAGTATTAAGTGCGACAAGCTCTTTATCTTTCTGGACTATAGCCTCAGCGTGGCGCGTATCAGATTCCTCTTTTTCTTTCCTTTGGCACTCATCAAACTCTCGCTGCTTGGCGTAGATTTGCTGATAAAGAGCCGCGTCTTCGCGGTTCTTGATGCGCCCTTCCAATTCTTTAAGAAGGGCGCGAATAGTGATGGCAATAGTGGTAGTGGTCATGGTGGTTCTTCTTTGTCTAACGTAGAGCGTAGTCACGTAGAGGAGCGCAGCGACTCGGAGTTGACTACCGCGACTGGTTCAGCCCCTGATTCTTCGAGTGGTGAAAACTGCTATCGGGTAGAATATAGAAAGGGGGATGGGGTTTTAGTTTCCAGAGCCATGTATGGCAATAGCGAGGAAGATGTCCGGGGTGCAGTAAAAAAGCTAGGTCATCTTGTTTCTATTCAAGTTCATCCAGTGGAGTCTCATCATCCTCTGGCATGGCATCAAGATCAACTATCGAAGAGCAAACATACTGATACTCAGGATGATCAATCTTCTGGATCGCATTCTCTTCCTTCGGGTAATACTCCAGCATGTGACACGAAAATTTCGGAAAATCGTGGAGGGGGATCATGAGAAACTTTCTTCCATTTTCTTCTTCGAGGTGGATCGTCGACTGGGACTCAAGCACAGCCCCGAGCAAATCAGCCTGGGGATGGCGAGGAACTACCAGAGAGTCAGTCACGAGACAATTTACAGCTACATTCGTCGGGATCGCTCTGAAGGCGGTTCGCTGTATTTGGATCTGCGTATCAATGGGAAGCGACGATATCGTCGCCGTGCGGGAAATCGCCGAAGCAAAATACCCAATCGCGTGTGTATTGAGGATCGGCCAGCTGTAGTGGCTGATCGCAAGCGCTATGGAGACTGGTTAGAGCACGATCTTTTCACCTGCCTTGACCCGCTTTAAGGCCTCCAGAACGCAATATTCGCCTAGGTTGTTAAGCGAGTACTCCGGAAACTCGCTCTGAATCGCTTTGAGTGCGTCGTTACCAGCCTTCGTGAAACGTAGACCCGCCGCCCGCTTGACTAGATCTGGATCTTTTCTCGGTGCGCCCTGGCTTGGACGTTTGCCGCCCCAGTTAGGGTGATTTTTTTTCTTAGGATCGGTAGATTTCTTATTCATATCCGTGATAATATTCGCAGGACGTTATTTGCCGCAAGCATATAAACGCAATAAGAGCTCCACCCGCCTTAGCAGATGGAGCTCCGTTGACATCAGACCGGATACGAGGCCGACCTAAATTTTTTTAGTGTAGGTGTGATGCATAAATGCGACCAAAATTAGCCACGCGACCACGGGGATTATGATGTCAGTTAGCACGCTCATTTGCGAGACTCCTTTTTATCGTCGTCGCCCCAGCTCCTGACTTCCTCGGCCAAAAAGAAAAGCGCAATTGCAGCAGGCAAGAAAAACACTGCTAAGAAAAGGCCGGCTAAATTAATCATACCGACACCGCCTTCCGCGCAGCATCCACGCCGCGCAGCTCTGAGATGACAGCCGCGCGGACTAGACGCCAGCTATGACCGTGGATCTCGCACAGCGTACGATTGCGCCGTGAGACGCGCCAGATGGTAGAGATGGGGGCAAACCCCCGGCGAGCAGATACGACGCCGTACAGCGTAATATCGTGATGTGTTTTAAGGTTGGTGCTCATTTTTCTGCGCTCCCTTCCGTTTTGGCTACTATGGACTTAGCCAACAGCCAGTCTTGATGCGTCAGAGTCAATACTGCGCCTGCGGTCGAGGGCTGTTCCATTCCGCGCTGTACGATTAGTTTGAGCATTTCAAGCATCTCGGGAGCCGAAGCGATCAAGCGAGCGTGTTGCTCCGCCTCAGCAAATGTCCACGTACAAGGGTTAATATATCCGTCCGGTGTTGGTTGATCGCCGTTAAGCTCGCAAATAATTATTTCCGAGGCGTCAACAGAGATACCTCTACCGCAAACAACCATTTTAGTTTTAGAGTGGTCAGTCTTGCCGTCAGACCCCCGCTTTTCCCTCTTTTCGGCCTTCCAAATGCCATTCTCGTAGGCCTCTTTTGCTTGGGTTTTTGTTGCTTTGCTCATTTTTGTGTCCTCGTATTGGTGTGATGTCTGTCTGCCGAGAGTCGGCACCCGGAAAGCCCGAGCGGGTTAGGCTATTTTAGGCCAAGCTCCGCGTTCAATTAGGCCTATCAATGTCCTACGGGCAAAAGTTGGCCCGTATTGCCATGCGCTTGAAATCGGGTCTAAATAATCCACGCGGAAAAATGGCTCGCCTAATTTGTTTAATTCCCCGGTCTTAATATATAGGGCCGGTGTAATTAGGCCTGCTAAGTCGGCAAACGCCTCAAGCGTTGTTTCGATTTCGTCAATTTTAATAATTTTCATATTATTGGTCTCGTATTGGTTTGATGTCGCTAGCCGATTGCTGGCACCCAGAAAGCCCGCCCCGTTAAGGGCAGGCTGTGGAGGGAATGGGTCGGCCTAGATCAGGCCAGCGTTTTGAAACGAGTAATATCCGATCCCTTGCGGGTCGCTTGGCTTGTCGCCGATTACGATGTGGTCGAGCAGGTCAATGCCGAGGATCTTCGCAGATTCGCGTAATTGCCTAGTCACTTGGATGTCAGCACGGCTGGGGGCCGGGTCGCCGCTTGGGTGGTTGTGGACGCAGATGATCCCGGAGGCGCCGCCGACGATGGCGGGCTTGAACACTTCGCGCGGATGAACCAGGCAGCTACTGGCAACGCCTTTTGTTATCATCACGCGGCCAAGTGGGTGATTTTTGCGGTCAACTAGGATCACGTAAAACCATTCAACGGTCGGATCGTCATCAAATGCATCGCTCATGTATTTGATGACCTTTTCGGGACGGTCGAGGCATGTTTCCTCGCCGAGTTTTAGTAGATTGTATGATAGTTTGGCTTCGTAGATTTTCATACTGTTGGTTTCTCGTTTGTTTCGTGGGTGGCTGATGTCTATTTTGCCAGCAGGATGCTGGCACCCAGAAAGCCCGCCCCGTTAAGGGCAGGCTGCTCCCCACGTTTGTGGGGAGATGGTGATTTCCTCATTCCCAAAATTACAGATCGCTTATTCGCCGTCTCTTAATTCAACTGCACACACAACAAACTCTAGGTTTTCCGCGTGCTGAAATTGGTGTAATTCAGTCCAGTTTTCTACGCCGGCAGAATCGACGTGAGTAGTCCCGCTGACTGTAACAGACTCCACCTCGCCGAGGTCAAAATTTGTTACCGCCGTATCTGTGTAATCGCACTGATTGCCGGGAGTGTCCAGGTCGTCAAAATCCTCGGGTGAGGGAAATTTGACGCCCCATTTCACCAACTGCGCAATGTCAGCGTCGTTAATTCGGAAATCGCCAATGTTCGCTAATAGTTCTTTTAATGTTTTCATGATTTTGTGTCTCGTATTTAGTGTGATGTCTCTCGGGCTGATTGCCTGCGACACCTACACAATGCACCCATCATACATAAGCGCAAGCACAAAATTAATAAAGTAAGCATTTATTTTCAAGATCTCACGTAAACCGCTGCATGACAACGCACTTACGCACAGTAAAAAACTTTCACTCATGCCACAAATCAGCATCTAAAACGACTTTTTTACGCTGATTATACGCAATCAGCCGCATATTTAACTGGGGTGGAGACTAAAACTCAATCTGATGCTCAGGCTCGGTAAATCACAGGCTCATACTCTACCCCGTCCTGTCCTCGCTGCGCTGCGGATGCTAATCAACCCCTAATAACCCGTCAAGACCCAAATCGCCCCGCTAGCCCTAT
>Ga0222634_1000364_pt1 | contig 23498 bp, 21 predicted proteins | sample AntAcemetageno50_FD_179807 | JGI IMG/M metagenome (GOLD analysis project Ga0222634, IMG submission 179807) | Saline water microbial communities from Ace Lake, Antarctica - #50 | ecosystem: Environmental > Aquatic > Non-marine Saline and Alkaline > Saline | place: Antarctica: Ace Lake | collected...
AATCGTGTTGATCGCGGGAGTACTGATGGGAGTGTGCTGAAAACGGTGTTTCGGGCTTGATCGCCAGTGCGTCTGGCGGGAAGGTTCGATGATGACGATAACAATGGGTTCTATGACCCCCAAGAAGGAACGTCCGGAGCAGAGTGCGGAAATGAATGCCGCAACCGAGCTTGTTCGGATGGCGAAAGAGCAGGGCCTGGCGTTAACAGGCCCGAATGGGCTGCTGAAACAACTCACCAAGACGGTGATTGAGACAGCCTTAAATGAGGAAATGACCGAGCATCTGGGTTATGAAAAGAATGATCCAGCCGGGCGTGAGTCCGGCAACATTCGTAATGGAACCCGGGAGAAAACTATCCTCACCGATTCAGTTGGATCGATCGGCATTGGCGTGCCGCGTGATCGTGCGGGAACGTTTGAACCGGTGATCGTGAAGAAACGGCAACGCCGCCTGGGCGAGGTCGATGAGATCGTGCTCTCGCTCTACGCCAAGGGATTGACCACTGGTGAGATCAGTGCGCATTTCGCTGAAATCTATGGCGCATCAGTGTCGAAGGAAACAATTTCGCGAATCACCGACAAGGTGATCGAGGAAATGAATGACTGGTCGGCTCGCCCATTAGATGAGATTTATGCCGCGGTGTTCATTGATGCGATCGTCGTGAAGATCCGGGACGGACAAGTCGCTAATAGACCGATTTATGCAGCAATTGGAGTCACTCTTGAAGGTGAGAAGGAGATTCTGGGGCTCTGGGCCGGGACCGGTGGTGAAGGCGCGAAGTTTTGGATGGCCGTGCTCACCGACATCCGTAATAGGGGCGTCAAAGACGTGTTCTTCCTGGTCTGTGATGGACTTAAAGGACTGCCCGAGGTGGTAGCAAACGTATGGCCGCGGGCCACGGTGCAAACGTGCATCATTCACCTCATCAGGGGTTCCTTCCGGCTCTCATCACGCAAATACTGGGATGAACTCAAACGCGATCTCCGACCCATCTATACGGCAGCCAACGCGGATGCGGCCAGGGCCGCATTCGATGACATGGCCGAGAAATGGGGCGCAAGATACCCAGCGATCGTGAAACTCTGGGACAACGCGTGGGAAGAATTCATTCCCTTCCTGGACTACGACGTGGAGATCAGAACAGTTATTTGCTCCACGAATGCAATCGAAAGCTTGAACGCCCGCTACCGTAGGGCCGTGAAAGCGCGAGGGCATTTCCCCACCGAACAGGCAGCAATCAAATGCCTGTATTTAGTGACACGATCTCTCGACCCAACAGGCAAGGGTCGAGTTCGATGGGCAGCGCGTTGGAAGCCAGCTCTCAACGCATTCGCTATCACCTTCGCAGACCGATTCCCGGCCGCGGAGAAGTACTAACAAGAAACGCCCGAAACACCGTTAAAGAGATAGTCCCGTACTGATCACGGGAGTGATTCCCTCTGGAGATCGAGCCGGCACCGTCACTTCGAGCGCGACACCTGAAGCAAGTGTTAGCGCAACACCTGTAGAAAGTGTTGAGGCAACCCCGGACGTGAGTGAGAGCGCGACGCCCGAAGCAAGTGTTGAGGCAACCCCGGACGTGAGTGAGAGCGCGACGCCTGAAGCAAGTGTTGAGGCAACCCCGGACGTGAGTGAGAGCGCGACACCTGAAGTTGTAATCGTCTCCTGTGCTGATGGTGGTGAGTGCGCGGTTGGAGACTTTGGTCCCGGCGGGGGCATCGTCTTCTACGTAGCGTCCAGTCCCTTCACGTGCGCACCAGATCGAGCGAGCAAGTGCACCTACTTGGAAGCCACAACGGCGATAGGAACTGGTCCCTTGTGTGACGTGAACAAGTACAGCCAGTTGCGGCCGTTAGAAGGAATCGGATTGGGCTCACAGAACACATATCTGGCAGGAGCCTGCCCCGGTGGAACACTGGCTCAAACCATGAGCATGACTGACGGGGGTCAAAGTGATTGGTTTGTTCCATCTGTCGCGGAAATGCAGCTTGCCTACAACAACGCAGGAGTAATTGGGTTATCCGTTGGCAAGAATTTCTCATACTGGGCGTCGACTTTGGGCAATGCCGGGTCAACAGCTGCACGACTCCGTACTGACATAAATTACTGGAACTACAACTACGGAACAGCCAGCAGTGGAAACTACGTTGTCCCCATGCGAAACTTCTAACTTTGGTGGTCCAATCCGGTTCCATTTCACCTTTGGGAGTTTGACGTGTCCTTGCTATCCGTGCCTGAATTCGTTTCTGCTGCACTTTCACAATCCATTTCGTTGGCCACCGAAAATGTAGCTTTGGGTGGCGGCCCATTCGGAGCTGTGATTACTTCCCCTGATGGCGTTGTCGCTACAGGCGTCAACCGCGTGACTTTGGATTTGGATCCCACAGCTCACGCTGAGGTTTGTGCTATTCGCAATGCTTGTCGTGAAATTGGATCATTTGATTTAACCGGTTTCACTTTGGTGAGTTCATGTGAGCCGTGCCCTTTGTGCTTGGCTGCGTCCATGTGGGCACGGGTGGGCAGTGTCTTTTATGCCGCGGACCGTGCTGATGCAGCGGCAGCTGGATTTGACGACGCAGCCTTTTATGAACTGATGGACGCGCCTCGTTCCTCATGGCCCTCTGCGCCAACCCAGGTCAACCATTCACTTTTCGCGACGCCATTTGATTCTTGGCGTGCACTCGATTCCCGTATCGAGTATTAGTTTCCTTTTGTTGGCCTCGAGTGATAGCGGGGTTTTGGCCGAGTGTGGACGGAAGCCTCACACGGGAAGTGTGCAACTGGCCGGCTGGCTCTATTAAACCCGGACTTCTAAACCCGGACTTCGTGAGGGAAAGCCGAATGTGATCTTGGCGCGATAGTCGAGCAACGCCTCAACCACGAGTAGTCTGCACCACACGTGAAAGGAGCTGCGCGTGGATGACACTGCAATGTCAGTAATTGGATCAGAAAAGCAACGTCGAATCCTTTTTGTTGAAGACGAAGACTTCACCCGTACTGCTGTGAAGAGCAGCCTGAGCGCATCAGGGTTCCAAGTTCACGCTTTTGCCACGGTCGCAGAAGCATTAGACGCCCTCGAGGAATGTGATCCACACGCGCTAGTGACGGATCTTGATCTGGGGTCAGGTCCATCGGGAATCGATTTAATTCAACGAGTCGCACAAAATCGACCATGGGTTGGTTTGGTGATTCTGACCGCTCACCGGTCAGTGACACTCGCGGTGGGACTACCCGGGGACATACCACCCGAGACAGTGATGGTGGTCAAGGGCGATATGGACTCAATGGAAGATCTATCCGCTGCCATCGAACAATCGATTTCACAGGCTGTCCTGACACCAACCGGTGAACAGACGGAATCTAATTCCGACCCGATTTTCATTAGTGCCGCGCAGGCAGAGATCCTGTATCTCATGGCTGAAGGACTTTCAAATTCGGGAATTGCCGAACGCCGCGGAACCACGCTTAGGGCTGCTGAAGCAATGGTTCAACGAACACTGCATGCGCTGGGGATCGCCCCCGATAGAGAGTTCAATGCGCGGGTGCTTGCTGTTCGCAAGTGGCAGTCAGGGCGAGTCACTGTCCGCTGACCAGGTCACCATTCGCGACAGGCTGACCAGTCCCATCGCGGTATCTCCACGCGTTTTTGCCATGCTCCTCCCGATTTTCATGCTCGGAATTTGGAGCAGAGGCGTTGGCGTATCCGAGCAAATTACTTCATGGCAGGCAACCTCCATCGCCATTCTCGCGCCGCTAGTTGGGTTAGGGGTTTTCACCCTCGGAAGTTGGGGGTTAAGGCGTTATTCAACAGCGGCGCCATGGCATTCGGTAGTGCTCTGGACCATGAGCGGCGCCTTTATCTCACTCACCGCGTTGTCTCTAAGAACCGTTGCTACGGGAACATGGCAAATAAAATTTGCAGGAATAGGGCTTTACACAGTCTTCGCACTGATTCTTGGTGGAACAACTATTTACGGGTTAACGACCTTGGCGAGCAAGCGAAACCTGGTAAATCAGCTGCTAGAGACCCAACAGGTGCTGCGAGCGATTCGAGCCGATGCCGCTGCATTTGCTAGAGATCAATCCCAACAATTAGCAGATGCTATTGCGATCGTGATTATTCCGGAGATTGGACGCCTGCGTGATGAACTCGCAGGCATGAATGACGCGCCAGCGATCACCCGTTTAGAGGAAATGCGCACATCTGTCGGTGCGTATTCAGCCGAGGTAGTTCGACCTTTGAGCCATGAACTTTCCCCCCAAGGAATCACCACCGGCGAATCAGTACTCAGCATGGGAAACCAGAACCGAACGGACGATTCAGATGACCGAGTTCAAGGTCGCGGATCAGAAATCCTAGGCATAATTGTCTCAGCTCGAATCAGTATTCCACTGGCAGTGATTGCCTCGTTCCTACTCTTTATCGCGCAGTTCAATCTCGGTTGCACCGGCGTACCTGCAGTAGCTTCGCTCAGCTTTTTTGGAGTCATGCTCCTTGGCGGCCTCATGACTCGAATTTCCTTCCTACGCAAAACACCATGGAGTGCGATCTGGCTTTTCGCTGTGTCCATCCTCGCTTTCACCATCTATCGCTGGGCAATTTCAACGGGAGGACCCTCCTGTCGGTGGGCAACTTCTGATTGGGAGTTGGTGGCGGCAAATATTGTCGCGGTTGTTCTGCTGCTGGTCCTGTCTATTGTTTTCGAGGGTGCCCGCCAGAATGCCGAGACCTCTGTTGCGTTAAAGGTGGTAAACCTCGAGTTAGAAGAGGAAGCTCACGAACTGCAACGAAACGCTTCGATCTCACATGACCAGATTGCTCACTTACTGCACGGCCCGGTGCAGGGCAGACTCGCAGCAATTTCGATGGCACTCAACCTGCATCTCGCGCAGGTTCGCCAAGGAGAGCGCCCATCCATTGCAGAACTGCGAGAGCAAATTAATTCGCTCCTCGACGAAGTGGAGAGTGATGTCCGGAATCTGATCTCCCGTGCAGATACAGCTCCACTGGCCTTTCACGAATTCCTTGAAAGCCTCGTTGTGCGCTGGAGAGGACTCGCAACTCTCTATATCACTAGCAATACGCAGGCAGATTCGTTTCTTGCGCGAAACCCCACCTTGGCTCAACATGTAATCCGCTCGGTTGAGGAAGCTGTGACCAATGCAAGCCGCCACGGGAATGCGAGAAGGGTCGATATCTCGTATTTTTGCGCACCGGTTGATCCGAGTACACCTTCGGGCGACGTACAATTTGTCATGACTGTTACCGACGACGGACTGGGGCCTTCATCCACGGTAAAGCCGGGTCTGGGTCTGGATTCGATTTCGGCTGCCGGTGGACTCTGGGAATTGACCGCAGGTCCGGTTGGTGGAGCACAACTTTCAATTCATTGGCCCAGATATCCCAAATAAGCACATTCACCAAAATCGAGTAAAAACCGCACACTCCCTGCGCTCTAGATTTCATCGCCGCGGCAGTGGGGTCTAAATTCCTCAATGTCAAGTTTAAAGTCTTGTAGGAGGAACCGTGCGAAAACTCTCAGTAAAGACTTTTATCTCCTCGGTAGTCTCCTTGGCGGCTATCGCTGCTGGGTCACTTGCGGCAGGTTCCCCGGCTTTGGCTGCGGAACTCAATAACGACAACGTATTCACGGTGGTTGGTCAAAACAATCCCTCAACAGATCCTGCCAACGTTCAAGAAGCGGTCAACGCGGCCTTCCGCTCTGTTGGTGGCACGGTTTCACTAATCGGGGTATTCGATTTTGGTTCATGCACGCTCTGTGTTGTGGTGCCAGGCCCGATGACAATCAGTGGCACCGGTGATCCTTCGGTGAGCGACTCTGCCGGCGCCCCAACAACGGTGATCAAGGCTTCCGGGACTGCTCCGCTCGCGATTTTGGACACGGGTGGCCCACTGGGCAACATCACGGTTGAGCGCATTTGGTTTAGTGGAGCTCAAACATTGGCCGTCATGTTGCTTCAAGTTCGCGGAACTTTCACCTTTTCACACAATAAAGTTTCGGGGGTTATTCCCGGTAACGAGTTCCGCTTCGCTGTTGCAGGAGCCAAGGTGGGCGCAGTAACTGAGGCTGATTCCACGGCGGTCACTGCCGCATTCACCCGTCTTGGAACCACCGACGGCCCCAAACTCACAGGGGCAGTTGTCCTTGATTCCAACTTGATTGACCACCGAATCCCCATGCCGATAGGCGATGACAACGGTTTTGCATTTGCTCAATGTCACTTAAAGCTCATTCAAGTGACAAACAATTTCATTCGAGCCGGTGAGGCTGTGGAGATTAAAGGATGCCGGGGAATCGACGCGGTGTACGTGGTTGCCAACAATCAAATCGTGCAAACACCGACTCCTTCAAATATGGCGCAATTGACCAACTCACCTGGCCTCGTTCGTCACGGTGGACACCCAGCTGCAATCAAACCACTTGACTCTGAAGCCGCACTCGTGATCGTCCGTGACAACTCAATTGACATGCGCCAAGGGCCAAAGACAGGCGTGTGTGTCATGACGGGAAATTCAAATGAGGCGAGTGCCACCAGGATCAACGGCAATACCTGCACTATGAAAGGCCAGTTTGCCGCAATTCTCGGAGGCTGGGCCGGGACCCCAGGATTCTTCAATCCTTCCTATATGCAAAATGCGAATATCCGTGAGAACCGGTTCATCGGGCGAAGTCTTTTTGGTGTCGCTCTTGTGAACTTCTCATTTCTCAATATTCCCGACATGACTTTGATCAATAAAGGACACGACAATGTTGTCTACAACAACGACGTCACACTGTTTCGAGCATCACGTCATGCAGTGGATCTTGGACTGCTCACTCGCGACAACGTCGTGACTGAAGACTTCCGGGGCAGCATTAGAGACCGCGGCTATCACAACACAATCGATCTTCGTCCCTACTCACGGATTGGCAGGTAATGGATATGGATATGGATTCAGAGAAGGAAACAACACAGCTGGCCGGGGTTTCACGACGTCGCATGCTTCAACTGATGGGTGCGGGTGCAGGGGCCGCAGCTATCGGCGGCATGATGGCGAACAGTGCGAGCGCCATCGAGAATCCATTTCCTTTCACCCCACGAGGCAGACTCAAGAATCGCCCTAATTTTCTCGTGGTTGTTGTTGACGAAATGCGATTTGCACCGATCTATGAGTCAGCCGAACTAACTGGTTGGCGGCAGCGAAATCTGCGAAACATTAATTCACTGAATAACAACGGTATGAATTTTGTTAATCATCACATTATGTCCGCTGCCTGCGCACCGAGTCGCGCCTCAATTTTCACCGGCCAATATCCGTCGTTACATGGCGTCACCCAAACTTCCGGTGTCGCGAAGTCCGCCATCGAGGAGGATCTGTACTGGCTGGATCCAACCGGCGTTCCGACAATGGGTCACTATTTCCGGGCCGCTGGGTACGAGACTTACTACAAAGGCAAGTGGCACGTCAGTGACGCCGATCTTTACGAACCAGGAACCTACAACGCGGTTGCCACCTACGACAATGACGAGAACCCGATCAAGGCAATGGAAGAAATCTACCTCGAGGCTAACCGCCTGGCCCCCTTCGGTTTCGACGGATGGATTGGGCCAGAGCCCCATGGAAAAAATCCGCTCAATTCGGCTTCCTCCGGACCCAACGGGATCGGCCGTGACGCCTCGTTCGCCGAACAAGGTGCCACGAAATTGGAAGAACTGCGCACAACTAAACGACCTTGGTTGCTCGTAACGTCCTTTGTCGACCCGCACGACATCACACTGTGGGGAGACCTGACCCTGGCTTCACCCTCGTTCTATCTGGCTCGTCAACTCGAGGGATCAACTGTTCCTCGACGACTCTTTGATGACCGATACCGCGTTTCCAGCGAAGAAGATCTCAGTCGGAAGCCATCTGCGCAGGCCAGCTACCGAGACGTTTACCAGCAAGCTTTCCAACCAACACAAAACATCGAGGCTTACCGGCGGTTCTACTACCAACTTCAAGCTAACGTCGACGCCCATATTGGCAAAGTACTCGCGGCCTTAGAAAACAGTGACGAACGTACCAAGCGCGACACAGTTGTCATTTTCCTTTCAGACCATGGCGAACTACTCGGATCCCATGGTGGGCTTTTCCAGAAGTGGCATCAGGCATACGACGAAGTGCTCCGAGTTCCATTTGTCATTAACAGTCCCACCCTGTTTCCACAAGCACGCTCAACAGATGCTTTAACATCTCATGCGGATTTACTGCCCACAATGCTGGGACTTGCTGGGGTCGATATGCGCGCGGTGCAGCGACGGCTTGCCAAATCTCACACTCAGATTCGTGACTTTGTGGGACGAGATCTCTCACCATTACTCCTTGGTGAGCAAGAAGCGGCTCGCTACAACACGCCTCAATATTTCATGACAGACGACGAACCAACACGTGGTACCGACCAAGTTTCATTCAATGGCACCATGTTCAAAGCTGTTGCCCAACCGAACCACATTGAAACCGTAATCGCACGCCTTCCCACCGGGCCAGGCGGAACTCTTGAACAATGGAAGTACAACCGCTATTTTGATAACCCCGAATTTTGGAGCAATCCAGATAAGAAGGACGTGTCAATATTTATCGATGGCAAGGTCGCTGACGAAGGTCCGCACAATGCCACAACGACAACGAGGTCTAAACCTGTCCAAGAAGAAATCGAGGTCTATAACGTCAGCACGGACCCGACCGAACTAGAAAATCTCGCGTTAAACCCCGGACATGCCGCCACCATTGCGGTACTGGCCGGACTGCTGATCGAACAACGGCGTAAGAAGAGGCTGGAACCGATATTCCAACCTCGCTTCCCATTGCTGGCCGGTGGAATCGGTGCCTGATCCCAATTGCGGGATGTGATTGGGGCTGAGATTGATGCGCCTAATTCCTGCGGTGGCTAGTTGCACCGTCGTCGCTCTGCTCACACTTGGGTGCTCGGCAAACCCGGAAGTGTCACTGGGTCAGCGGCCGATACTTTTTGCGCCTGGTCTGGGCATGAGCACTTTACAAGTCGATGTTGAGCCTGAGGGAATTTCCTTTGACTTCTTGGTTCCAGTAATGAACCCTGACACCCCCGCCCTCGACTTTTCCATTGATTCAGGACTACCGCAAGATTCCGCAAACGACGTGGCGAAGTGGCTCGCTCTCGAGATCGATATGAATACCGGCGCTGCCAGCAACGCACCTGGAGTGCAAGTAGCACCGGTGTCATTCGGTGAAGACTTTGCACAAGAGTGCCCTCGCTACCTCGGCATGGTCAAAGAATTGGAAGCCCGTGGCTGGCAAGTCGATGAGTCCGTGGTGTGTGCGCCATTCGATTATCGCTATCCGCCGGGTGAAAATACATTCGTTACCAACCTTGCGTTACGCGTAGCAGAATTGTTTAAGGAAACAGGGCAAAAAACGGTGCTCGCCTGTCACAGCCAAGGGTGTCTTATGACACTGCACGCTTTGCGAACACTCGACCAGAAATGGGTTGTCGAACATGTACACAGTCTGTTTAGTTTCGCCGGTCAATTTTCCGGGTGTAGCGACTGCTTGAGTTGGGCTTTTTCTCCAGGTTGGAGATGGGATCCCGAGGACTCGTCCGCTTCACCCGTCGATCCGACCTGGATCGGAGAAATGGCACTGGGACTCCAGAAAGAAATTTATGCAGACACGGTGCTCTATCGCGACGGCGTGACCGAGTACCGAGCCACCAACACCATTCAACTCCTCAAAGATCAGGGAGCACTTGCCATGTCAGAGGCAACAATTCGATACTCCCTAGATTCCCAACCATGGTTCCAAGAGGGCAATAGGTTTGAACAAGAACTCCCCATTCCAACCCGGTTCATTTTCGGAACGGATCTTTCAACTGTTATTGGCTACGATCTTTCGCTTCAAGGCCCAGCGCGCCCAATCATGAGTGACGGCGACGGTGGAGATAGTTCGTTCATGAATCGCGCACCAAAAAACTGGACTCCCAGTGTCGCCTGCGACATGCGCGAGTTACCGGGCATTAGTCACATGGAAATTATTACGAACCCGGTCGCAATCAAGCTACTGGCTCAAACCGCTTCAGTTGCTGCCCAAGAAGTTACGTGTGTCGGGCCTTAGTTTCGTGAGCTCATAACATGAAATCCCGAAAACTCGCGGGGTTATAGGTGAACCATTCGGTTATCCCTCAAATAACATTCACACTGTCATTTATAGTTTTGTAAAGATTCTTTGCCGTCACTATGTTCAAGGGATGCACACTCGTACCTGGAAACTGATGGCCATTTTTGCTGCAACGGCTCTGGTAGGCCTGGGCCTTCCCCCCTCCGTTAATGCTGCTACCGCTCCGATTAAGAAAATAACGGTCGGTGGAATGCCCACCGGAACGGTGACCAACGACAATGTGGCGTACGTGTCAAATCAAAGTTTGGGCCAGCTTCACATTATTGATATCTCTGCAGCGAAGCTCGTAAAAACGCTCGATATTTGTCCAGTGCCATCACCACCAGCTACAAGTCCCGATGGCACTAAAGTCTTCGTCTCCTGCGGTGACAACACAGTGCGCATTGTCTCCACCACCAGCAATACAGAGATTGCGAAGATCCCGGTGGGTACGGGTCCAGGTAAACCCGTTGCTTCTAATGCCTTCGCTTATGTATCCAATGTGAGTTCCAATGACGTATCAGTCATTGACACGGCGACCGGCACGGTTGTAGCCACGGTTGCGGTGGGGTTAAACCCCACAACCGGAGTATTCGGCACCGGCAATCAATACGATTCCTTCAATAACAACCTGTACGTACCCAATCGCAATGCCGGATCTATTTCGGTGATCAGCACCAGCTCGAACACATTGATAGCAACGATTCCCGGGCAGCCTCAGATTAGTGAAGCCGCCGTGGCGCCGATTTTCAGTTCCGTGGGCCCACTACTTTTTGCTTCAAAAATCAACGCTAGCGAATTAGTAGTCTCGAACCAAGACCCGGCTAATGCATCAACCACTGGCTCAACCATTCCGGTTGGTGACAATCCCGGAAAGCCAGCGGTCAATATTGACGGCACTCGAGTTTATGTCGCCAACTACAGTGGTAAATCTGTCTCGGTGGTCAATGTTGACACCAACAAAGTAATCGCCACAGTCCCCGTTGGAGTCCAACCTGGCGATCCAGTCGTTGATGGTTCGGGGTCGAGTGTGTACGTACCAAATTTTGGTAGCTCAACAGTCACAGCAATCAGCACCAAGACAAATGCGGTCCGCGCCACCTACTTCGTTGGCAAAGGACCCATGGGTGTGTCACTCACCTCAGATGGGGTAACACTCGTTGTGTCGAACTCGAATGACGGAACCATTTCGCTTGTGAAAATAGCGGCTTCCGCCTTCCCCAAGGCACCCAAGAAAGTCACGGTGAGCACGGCAACATCAAAGCAAGGAAAAGTAACGTGGAAGAAGTCAACTTCTTCGGGCGTGACCGGATATGTCGTAACCGCCTTACCAGGGGGTAAGACCTGCACAACGACTAAAACCACCTGCACAATAAAGAAACTGACCGGGGGCGTGAAATACACGTTCGCCGTTCAGGCAAAAAGCAAGTATGGCGCAGGTGCTCCAGGCAATTCAAAGCTCACGACAGTGAAGAAGTGATTATTTCCTCGTCCACAACGCTTCGGCTAATTAAGGATAGGTACTACCCATGAACCAAAAGAGAAATTGACTTTCGCTCACAATCACATCAAGTCTTGCTGCGACCTTGGTAGCAGCAACAATTTTAGTCAGCCCCGCAGCTAACGCTGCTGACTCAAACAAGCTCGTGGTCATGCAGGATGCTCCCACTTTGGCGACTGCCGCGCACACGGAAGCAAACACCTCTGGGGCAGTGCTCTTCTTCGCTGCAGACCTCCGGAATTTAAAGCGCAAGAAGATCGGCGAACTAATTGGCCAGGTCACCACTATCGATGTCACTCTTGATGGTGTCAACGAAGAAGACCGGTTTCGCGAACTCGTGTTCAATATGAAAGACGGCCAAATAGTGGTCCTCGGCGCTTCGCAATACACCGCGACCACTGCTCCCGATTTTGCTAAAGATAACGCACCCGTTACCGCAGTTATTGTCGGTGGAACAGGTGATTACATCGGTGCTCGCGGAATCGTCACCACGAAAAAACTAAAGAATGGCACTTTTCGTCACACTTTCAAGTTCGTAAATTAAGACATGCACCACTGTTGTTTGAACAAGGGTTACTCAAAGAATTGGCGGTATTGGGAGTAAGGAACTTGACCGTCTGAGGCATACAAAGCTTGGGCAACTTCCACGGGAATGGCCTGCCAATATGCCGGCATTTTTGCCGCCAATTCAGGATTCAATGCGTAGATCAAAAGGAAGTTAACGATCCAGATCGACGGAGCCATTGCCATTCCCAGGGTTGCCTGGGAACCGTCCGGACGCGTATTTTCCAACAACTCCCACGGTTCGGTGGTTCCCTGGGACCTGTATCCAAACGGAACTAGGGGCGTGTAGGCAGAGGAATAAAGTGCCGCCAGGGTGTCGCGAGCACCGTTTTTCCGCATCCACTCTCCCATGTAACCGCACGGAATCCCGGCTGGAACTGGGAGATCTGGGAAATTACAGATCACATCTGGTGCAAGTACCCAATTGACTTGACGAACGGGCGAAGAGTCAATTGCAGGACTTGAAAGCATACCTTTTTCGCTAACAATTAAACCGTAGGAACCGAGCACGATTTCAGATCGCTGTCCGTCAACAATTCGGGCGTAGGGGTTTGCTCGCGTGTTCGTCAAAGCCGTCACGCTGTAGTTCACGAGTTCGGCGGCTTTGATTGATGCAGGCGAGATGCCGTCCACTCCTCTGCCAGTGACAAATTTTAGGTACTGCTCCTTGGTCATGGCCTTCTCTTTGGCGAAACCAAGTCGTGACGCGATCCAATCTGCGCGAATTTGACCAAGCTCTTCATTCACTTGGATTGGTCCACGCGCCTCCCCTGGAGCAAAAAGCTCATAAGCTGGAAGCCCTGCAAAAGGTTGGGAGAAACCAGTGTCGGGGACTCCTTCAACAGCGGCTTCGTACAGGTCGTTAGCAACTGCGGTCGAGGGAAGCGTAATTGCGCTCACTGCGACGAATGCGGTAGCCACCGCTAGGGAGACAACCCGGTTGGCCATTTTTTGTCTTTTCATCTTCACTTCTCTCACTGGTAATGCGACACTGTTAATCCCAGACTAAAATTCGTGGACTCTTCAGCATTGAATCTATCTTCGGTCTCATCGAAACAAAAACTCCATGAACCGTTCTGGTTCGGTTATCCCTCAAAACGGTCGAGCTCATTCAATTATTTCGAGCCCGAATGCTCTCCAACTAATTCAACTGGTCGTGAAAAAGATGCGCCGTGGAGTGCTTACGAACAACGATGAAAAGCATGCTCACGGCACCGCACAACGCACCGAGCCCCCAGATCAGCCAAAACGATTGTCCCCAGAATGGGTCAAGGACATTGTCAATATTAATTGCGTAAGGAAGGCTTGAAATCGCAAGAAGCAATGCGCCGACTATGGCAAAGAACACGGCAGCCTTTCCAATTCGCCGGTGAAGGTGCTCTACATGATTAATTATTGCTACGGCAAGGAGCACGCAGCCGATAACTTGTAAGGACCAGCCCCAGCGGGTGCCTCCCGGCACCTCTATCCACTGTATGTAACCGGCGGCATAGAGAGTAAATCCAAGGCTAGCCAAAATGAGCGTGAAAAATGATGCATGCACGCTTATGTCTGATTCGTTGGTATCGCCTACATCTTTAATTTGTGCGATTCGGTGCTCTACTTGCCTTTCTTTGTGAACAGCAACTGCAGCAAATCCTGCGGCTAAGCACAAAAGGCCAACCGCCCACAACGACCAAGCTAGCCGAGACCAATTGGAGTCAAGGACAAACAGCTCAGGATCAAAGAGAAAGGGAGTTGTGCAAAGCCCGAGTAGCAGTGGGCCGGTAATGAGAAACACCACTGCCGGTCTACCAATTCGATAACTCAGATGCGCTAGGTGAAAAGTGACTGCTAACGCAAGTAACAGCGGTCCACCCCACTGCAAAATCCACGAAATTCGACCGGGTGCTTCATTTACCGTACCTGCGAGAATATTGCCTAGCCCAAAGCAAATGAAACCAAACATCGCGATGAGAAGTGACGCGTAACTGGCTTTAATCTCAAACTTTTGAGCATTTGAATCTACGATCGTTCCGGCCTTTGACATCAAATACTCTTTTCATTTATTAAATTCTCGAGATACCATCCTTGTCGTCAACTTGAGGTGCCGTTAACCGTGCTTCCACGGTAGAGCAACTTCACTGAGGTCAGCAATGTCCTGGCATCAAGTAACTGAGGACCTGCTACCAGCGGGGCAACGACTTCCCAGGATTAAGAATTCCGCGCGGATCCCATGCTTGCTTTATGCGAACATGGAGATCGCGCGAAGGTTCATCAAGCTCCTGAAAGAGCGCATGCTGCTTTAAAGACCCAACACCGTGCTCACCGGTTATGGAACCACCACATGCCAAACTGACATCGAGTATTTCTTTGAATGCTTTCATCGCGCGCTCAGCTGCCACTTGATCACCGCGTGGGGTCACAATTGTTGGATGCAGATTTCCATCCCCTGCATGGCCAAAAGTCGCGATTAATACATCATTACGTTCAGCAATCACCTGAAACTCCCGCATTGAACGCGCAAGTTCCGAGCGCGGTACTGCTACGTCGTCGAGGAGCCAATCACCCTGTGCTTCAAGAGCTGGGATCACCATGCGTCGAGCACCTAGCAGCATCTCTGCTTCAGCGGGATCCTCAGATTGATACACCTCTGATGCACCCGCACGGGAGCAGATTTCTTGCACGGTTACTGCATCCGCATTTCCTGCGTCCCCTGGAGTGTCAATTTGTATTAAGAGTATCGCTTCAGCCGTTGTGTCCAGACCCATCGGGCGCCAGTTTTCAACAGCGGTGATCGATGCTCGATCCATGACTTCGAGCATGCTGGGAGTTGTCACAAGCATGATGTCCGCTGCCGCCTGACCGGCATTGGCTACATCAGCGAATACCGCTACTACCGTTATGGCTGGCGCGGGTATCGGCCGAAGTCTCAGGCGAGCCATGGTGACAATGCCAAATGTTCCTTCGCTGCCGATCATCATTCCGGTGAGGTCGTAACCCGCGACGCCTTTAACCGTTCGGCGTCCTAGTTGAGTAATACGACCGTCGGCAAGGACAACCTCCAACCCAAGAACTGCATCTCGTGTCACGCCGTACTTGACACAGCACAGCCCTCCTGCATTTGTGTTGACATTGCCGCCAATTGAACAGAAGTCCTTGCTTGCTGGATCGGGCGCGTACCACATACCGTGTTTGCCAACATAGTCTCGTAATTCAGTGTTGAAAATTCCCGGTTGAGTTTCAACATAGCCATTGATTTCATCAACGAGAAGCACGTCTCGCATTTTTTCAACGCACAGAATGAGTGAGCCATCGAGGGCATTACTGCCACCGGTCAGTCCGGATCCAGCACCACGCGGCACCACTGGAACCCGGTGTTTATATGCAGCCTGCATCACCGCCGACACTTGCTCCACAGAACGCGGGAAAACCACCCCAATTGGCTCACCTGCAACCGTGCCCGTTGATCGATCTCGCTGATAGGTCGGCAGCCGATCAGGGTCAGTAACGACGTCACCATCAGCGAGCACTACGGCACAGGCCGCTAAAACTGAATCTTCAGGACTCACGGAAATAGGCTAGTCAATAGCAGCATCTGGTTTCCAAGCAGTAGCGAACTGCCCGTCGTGCGAATTCGTGAACTTCCTTTAGCGCTGCTTCCTACAGTGCGCGCACGATGTCGTCGACTCTGTCCTTCGCGTCACCGAAGAGCATCGCTGAGTTCTCATTGAAGAACAGTGGATTCTGCACACCTGCATAACCCGAGGCCATGGAACGCTTGAACACAATCACGTCGTTGGCGTTCCAGACGCGCAGCACCGGCATTCCGGCAATTGGGCTGCCAGGATCAGTCTCAGCAGCAGGATTCACCGTGTCATTGGCACCGATCACGAGCACGACATCGGTGTCGCCGAAATCATCGTTGATCTCGTCCATCTCGAGAACGATGTCGTAAGGAACCTTCGCCTCTGCGAGGAGGACATTCATATGGCCGGGCAGGCGACCGGCAACCGGATGAATGCCGAAGCGCACCGTGGTGCCGTTCTCGCGCAGTTTGCGGGTGAGTTCGGCAACACCGTATTGAGCCTGAGCAACAGCCATGCCATAACCCGGCGTGATAATCACCGACTTTGCATTTAGCAACAGCTCTGCCGTCTCGACCGCGGTCACCTCACGGTGGTCGCCGTAGTCCTTGTCTTCACCTGGCCCAGCTTCAATGCCGAAACCGCCGGCAATAACAGAGATAAACGAGCGGTTCGGCACCGGTGGCACCATCACTGGAGTTGGACAGGTGCTCAAGGAGCGCAAGCCCGGCGTGCAGGTGATTGCCGTCGAGCCGGCAGATTCGCCGGTTCTCTCCGGGGGACAGAAGGGACCGCACCCTCTTCAAGGAATTGGCGCGGGCTTCGTGCCCGCGATTCTGGACACCAACGTGTACGACGAAGTGATCGCCGTGCAATCAGATGATGCAATGGCAATGGCCCGACGCGCCGCCACCGAGGAAGGCCTGTTGATTGGAATCTCCTCCGGTGCCGCTCTGTGGGCCGCTCGCGAGGTCGCCCAGCGTCCAGAGAACGCCGGCAAACTGATCGTCGTGATCATTCCCTCGTTCGGCGAGCGCTACTTGTCCACGCCGCTGTTCGCCGGACTCTCCGGATGATCGCGTGAGCCAAGTGAGGAGCCCACTCGCGCACCTGCGCAGCCTTGGTCGTGATGTCGTTCGGGAGATGCGCAGTGATATTGAATCCGTCGTCAAACGGGATCCCGCCGCCCGAAACTTCGTTGAAGTCGCCCTGATGTATCCCGGCGTGCATGCCGTTTGGGCTCACCGCGCGAGTCACGCGATGTGGCAGCGAGGCGCTTACCTGCCCGCTCGCGCGCTGTCGCAAGCGGCGCGATTCTGGACAAACATCGAGATCCACCCTGCCGCAACATTGGGGCCACGACTGTTTATCGATCACGGTGCCGGTGTCGTGATCGGCGAGACCGCGGAGGTCGGCGCCGACGTGACCATTTATCACGGCGTCACCCTGGGTGGTACAAGTCTGAACCGCGGCAAACGCCACCCCACGATCGGCGATCGTGTCACGATCGGGGCGGGTGCAAAAGTGCTCGGTAGCCTCGTCGTTGGCGCGGACTCGCGCATCGGGGCGAACAGTGTTCTCCTTCGCTCCGTCGACGAGCACTCTGTCGTCGTGGGCGTTCCTGGTCAAGTCATCGTTGCTGGCGGGTCGCTGGAGGGTGACACTCGTCCAAAGCAGGACAGCCCCTCGACACCGGATCCGATGGGCTTGGCCGTGTCAACCCTGATGACCCGCGTGCGTCAGCTTGAAGCGCACGTGCATGGTGAAGAGCATCACCTCCACGGCCCGCGCCGCAGACCCAGTGGGGAGTGGGAGTTCGAGGTGGACGACGTTGACTTCGTTATTTAATCTGCACGTTAATACGCACTCATTCGACTAACCACACAATTTTGGGAAAGTTTACTGTGCCAAGGTCCACGTAAGTTTGAAGTTGAAGGGATCGCCGATGACCCCATCATTAACTGTTTTTTACATTTGGTTTTTGCTTCTCCGGCATCCAGTCGAGGGCTCTGACTAGAAATCGCTGGCCCCGCGCCCTAGGCTCGCATGGTGGACAAAGCAATTGATGTCACCGGGCCCTGGGACTTCACTCAAACGTCAGTATTTCTCCGACAGGCCGAGATTCCGATCCGAGTCGCCTCCTCGGGTTCGCGTGGTCCAATCGTGCAATCACTCTGGTTTGATTTCGATGGCGACGCGTTATGGTGCGCCACCCAAGCTAGTTCACTTCTGGTTCAACGACTCACCGCAAACAATGACATTGGCTTTGAAATTGCTGCAGACACAGCCCCCTACAGTGGAGTTCGCGGCACCGGAACGGCAAGCATCCACCCTGAACTGGCCGGGGATGTGTTACACAGACTGATCACGAAATATCAAGGCAACTCAGAAACTGACTTCAGCACATGGTTGCTGAGTCGCCTTGACAAAGAAGTCGCTATCAAAATCAATGCACTAACTCTCGCGACCTGGGATTTTTCCGGCCGGATGGGTGGTTGACGACTCCACCAGCGAATAAGCGACGAGCCGTTGCCGCCGAAATCGCATGGTAGCCCACGGATGAGGGAGTGGGTTGAAAAGGAGGCGAGCAAGATTTTCTTCGCTCCATCACTTGATGCGCTCCTGCATTCCTGTTGTCGTAAATACGTAGGTGCGCTGTGGATCGACGTGGACTATGTCACCTATTTGGGGGGACGTGAATCCACGCGAACGAGCAACAAGCTCATTAACGCCATCTGTGGTGGTTCCGTAAACGAAGGTGTCCGCGCCTAGTTCTTCCACCAGCGTGACCTTCATTTCTGGTCCAGATTCAGCAAGGTTGAGATCTTCTGGTCGTACCCCGACGAGAACGCGGTCACCGTCAGCGTTAGCAAGAACATTGCGTTCAATGGGGATGACAGTTCCACCAAAATCTGCCCCGCCGTCAACAATTTTCGCATCGATAATATTCATACTGGGTGAGCCAATAAACGTGGCCACGAATGCGTTTGCTGGTTCGTCATAAAGTTTGCGAGGAGTATCAACCTGTTGAAGGATGCCATCTTTGAGTAAAGCCACCCGATCCCCCATGGTCATCGCCTCAACCTGGTCATGGGTGACGTAAATGGTGGTGGTGCCAAGTCGTCTCTGCAACGCGGCAATTTGCGTGCGAGTTTGCACTCGCAGTTTTGCATCCAGGTTGGAAAGGGGTTCATCCATCAGAAAAACGTGCGGCTCGCGAACAATTGCACGACCCATCGCGACCCGCTGCCGCTGACCACCTGACAGTGCTTTTGGTTTGCGATCAAGGTAATCGGTCAAATCGAGCATGACAGCCGCTTCTTTGACTCGGCGAACAATTTCATCCTTTGATACCTTTTGGATCTTGAGTGCGAACGCCATGTTTTCAGCGACAGACATGTGCGGGTACAGCGCATAGTTTTGGAACACCATCGCTATATCGCGATCCTTGGCCGCTAAATTGGTGACATCTCGCTCACCAATAAAAATTTTGCCTTCAGAGATTGGTTCAAGGCCGGCAACCAAGCGCAGGCTGGTGGACTTGCCACAGCCGGATGGGCCAACGAGGACAAGGAACTCGCCCTTTTCAACAGTGAGGTTGAGATGGCTCACCGCGGGAATTGTGCCGCCCAGGTAAAGCAGTGATACGTCGTCGAAGCGAACTGATTCGGTCATTTTTTTTCTTACCTTCCACCGGCAGGTACGTGCCGGACGATCCGTTGTGGAGGACATATGTGGTATTCAGATTTTGGGGTAAGACAACAACGATTAACGATAGCAAATTGTCGCCCTTGCGTCTTCGGTTCGACGACTCGGCGGATCAGGTAGTTCTTGTCACCTTCGTCAGAGATCGAGGAGAATCTGGGTTGAGCCCCTTGAGTATGGAGAGACTGACCGCGATTTTGTGCAGGGCGATGCCTTGCAGTATCGGAGTAAACAGGTTCGATTCCCCCACGATCGGGACATTGAAACCGGGTAACGTTGAATCTCCTATTGACACCAAAACAGCACCTTCGTATTCCAACTCACGAATAGTCGCCCTGAATGAGTCAGGAATTTTTCCAGGAGGTGTTGCCACAATGATCGGAACACCAGAGCGAATCAGTGTTCGTGGTCCATGGGCGAAATCAGCCATGCTGTAGCCCAGCACCGGTACACCAACCGTCTCCATTATTTTCAAAGCGCCCTCCTGCGCCATGGGGGTGTTGGGGCCTCGGCCTAAACAAATAATGAATCCACAATCATCTAACGCCGCGGAGATGACGTTTGCAGCGTTTGCAGGTGCGTCCGATTCCAAGATCGCGCGCGCGCCTTTTGCCAACGAAATCCGATCGATGGCAACGCCAGCCATTCCGGTCACAATATCGGCTAACGCTAAACATTGGGCTGAGAAAGATTTTGTGGCGGCCACCGCCAACTCGAGGCCGACATCAACATTGATGACAATATCTGCCTGCTCCGCCAGGGGCGACCGTGGTGCATTTGTCACGGCAAGAAGCAATGCACCGCCATCCCGCAGGGCTTTAGCCTCTGCAACGATGTCGGGGGATTCACCTGACTGGCTCACCCCAATTGCAAGCGCACCCGCAGCTTTTGGCGTCGCTCCAAAAAGGGTGACAGTTGATGGCGAGGTGCTACCCGTAGGAATACCGAGAAGAATGTCGAATAGATACTTTCCGTATTCAGCCGCGCGGTCGCTGGTCCCTCTGGCGATGGTGAGTACGAGGCAGGGATCGAAATCAAGGATTCGATCTAACTCTGAAGACCCGATGAAGCCATCAGATGCTGCCCACCTATCAAAGATGACGGCTTGTTCTGCAATTTCCGCAAGCATGTGAGCTCCCGGATAATTCACGGCCAAAGGCATCACGATCTGGAGAGCCAAGCGTGGCCCACGGCTCCCGGGTCAATGGGCCACGGCGGGGTCACCACCCGGCGTTGCGCAGCCGCAGCGTAAGCGGCTGACACGATTCCCAAGATTTCTAAACCGTCGCCTCCGGTCAGTGCCGGTTGAGCTGTGCCAGCCAATACCTCTACAAAATGTTCAAACTCACCAAACCACCCCCAGGTGTAGGCCTCATCGTGCGGTATTCGGACGAGACCTCGGTGGTGCGTCGTTTTTTCGGCAGCACCATCAAACCCATTCTCGCTGTACGCCAAAAGTGATTGTCCCCTCGCAAGATCAGCACTCACCGAACCTCCGGTTCCCAGCACCTCTATCCGTTCATCAATACCGCCCGGAGCTGCCCATGACGAATCGACGACCGCTATCACTTCATTATCAAACTTCAGTGTGATGAGAGCGTGGTCCTCAACGAGTCGATCTCGATGCAGGTACGTGCCCATTGTCGCCGATACTTCGACTACCGGCCGGTTACCGTTTAACCACCGAGTGAGTGCTATCCCGTGGCACCCCATGTCTAGGGCAACCCCACCACCTGACTTGTCAGGGTCATAGAACCAGTCAGCATGTGGACCACCATGGCGCTCCCAATGATTGAGTTGAATGACCTGTCCGAAGGCTCCTTCTTCGATGAGTTCTTTAACTCGAACGTATCTGGGGGCAAAGCAGAGTTGTTCGGCATATAGCAGGAATACCCCGCTCTCTTCGCACACTTTCACCATGGCAGCTGCGTCTGCGTAGGTTGAGGCGAGCGGCTTTTCAACGATCACAGATACTCCGTGCTGCGCGGCAAGTTCAACTAGCTCCCGGTGTAGATAGTTCGGGACCGCTATTGAAACTGCGTCGCACTCGATCTTTTCAAACAGCTCGGTCAGGGTCGCAAACGTTGGAACTTTCCACCGGGAACCGAAGGTAGAACGCGTCTCCGCGCTACGCGCAACCCCGGCACAGACCCGCCCATTCACCGTTCGATTGATCGCCTCGGCGTGCAAATTGCCTGCGAAGGCGCCACCAATGACTGCAATATTGATCATGATGAGTTCTTACCTCCTGGCAGAGTTAGCAACAATTCACATGCTTTATCTGCTGCCTCTAGCGAGACTGGTGTCGCATTTACGCAACAATAATCTAAGCCCTCGGATTTTACGTAGCTGGAAAGTCGCATAATGTTGTGATGAACCGTCTCTAGAGAAACACCTACTGCATCTGGGTGTGACAAGGTACCCACTGAATTAATTATTCGCAGTGCCCTCTCAACGTCATTCCCTTGGACGCTACTCATAGCGATAACACACATACTTATGAGTTCTCCATGGATAAAATGGTGGCCGGTTTCCTGTTCAAGCGCATAGCCGAGAAAGTGTTCAGAACCCTCTTCAAACCGTGAATGCCCGGCGGCAGCACATGCGGCTCCGATTCGACGATAGGCGTCCATCAGGAATTTGACACCAGTCTGCGTCACTTCACGAATATCCTCTACTGTTTCCTCAAGTTCATCGAGTAGGCGAGAGCCCAGAACGGCAAGGTCCTGATTACATTGGACGCCTTGACCATCACGTACCGCGAGCTGCCAATCGAATAGGCCGGTGTGGCAGGAAAGAATGTCACCAATTCCCGCACGATTGAGTCGGGCTGGTGCTGATGCGATGAGCGGTAGATCAAGGATAACTTCTCGGGGCCGGACGTTCCCCACGTAGACAACTTTTCGGTCTCTTCTCACGCCCACCGCATCGGTAAAGGAAGCGTCGACAGATGCAATAGTCGGCAACAAGATCAGTGGTATGTCTCTACTCCATGATAAGTATTTGGCCATATCAATTGCTGTTCCCCCACCAATCCCCACCGCGACTTCTACTGCGTCGCTCACGAGTTTGGCAGCCGTAACCAGATCGCTCTCTTCCATGCTTTTTGCAATCATTATCTGAGCCGGTGGGGCAATCTTGTCCTGTAGGGATGACCAGGGAGGTTCATTAACAGCAAAAACAGCGTTATGGGCCAGGTCACTCGCGACCTCGACGAGGTCGGCGTAACGGACATCAAAAGGTTCCAGAACTAGCGCCTCAGTATTCAACGCCATCAACCTTCGCCAATTGATCTGGTGACTGCAGCACTTTCTCAAGGGCCCGAACCACATCTCGTGCGTCCTCGCGCGAGCCCATCAGCACAGATGTCGTGAACCACAGCGATGTTGATGCTAAACGCTCGGTAACCGGAAACGACTGAGACGAGTAAGCAGGGTAACGAGAAAATTCTCGCAGCCGTGGGGCTAACCCATTTCGGTCTTTAAAAAGATCGAATTGGTGCATTGGTGGGTAGGAGGTGGTCAAAGGTATCCCTTCAGCGAGCAACGCTGATCGGACCTGGTTGCGAGTCGCTCCTATTCTTTCTTGGTCAAGAAACACCACATAGCAGTAGTTTCCTTGCGAATCGCATCCATCTAGTCGTCCCTGAGGGGTGACTCCCGGCAGTTTGCCAAGTTCCTGATTCAGAAAGTTTGCATTGCTGGCTCGATTCGCCTGTTGTTGTGGGAAACGATCAAGTTGGCGGCGCAGCACTGCTCCTTGCCATTCCGTCATTCGCCAGTTTTCGCCCAATCGAAAATGCCGGTAGTACCAGGTGCCTGGGTCCCGTCCGCAATTGACGTAGGAGTCAAGCATTTCACCAATGTCGGCATGTTGGGTAATCACGATGCCACCCTCACCTGCAGTCATCAGTTTGCTGGCTTGGAATGAAAATGAACCAGCATCGCCAAGTGTGCCGACATGTTGACCCCGCCACGTACTTCCATG
>Ga0222634_1000376_pt1 | contig 22924 bp, 22 predicted proteins | sample AntAcemetageno50_FD_179807 | JGI IMG/M metagenome (GOLD analysis project Ga0222634, IMG submission 179807) | Saline water microbial communities from Ace Lake, Antarctica - #50 | ecosystem: Environmental > Aquatic > Non-marine Saline and Alkaline > Saline | place: Antarctica: Ace Lake | collected...
GCCAAATCCCTGCAATACGCGGAAGAACCCCAGCCACAGGATGTCCTGAGAGAGAGCCGCACCCACGCACGCAAGCACATGGAACGCGGTTGCAAGCATCAAGGGTAGGCGGCGCCCGACCTTATCGCTCCAAGCCCCGACAATCAGCTGCCCGAAGCCAAAGCCGATCATGGTGCCGGTAAGGGTGAATTGAATCTGGGCCGCAGAGACACCAAGTTCTTGCTTGAGCAACGGGAACGCGGGGAGATACAAGTCGATGGTGAAGGGTCCGAGAGCGGTGAGCCCGCCGAGCACCAGGATGTAGACCAGACGTTGGCGGAAAGAAAGAACGTCCCCGGGGTTTTGGGCGACACTCACTGGGGCAACTCCTCGACATCGGTGGGCTGAAGGGGGTCTCGACCCCGTGCAGTATTCGCGTGAGGCACAGGGGCGGAAAGGGTTGGGCCGGCGATACAACCCGGCCGAGGGTGACTCCCTATTCCCCATCGAATCGATTGGGTCCCGTTCGGGTTCAGCCTACCGTCGACGAAACTTGTGTTGCCCAAACTCAGTAATCGGCCCGGAAAAACTTATTCCCACTCAATCGTGCCCGGTGGTTTGGACGTGACATCCAACACGACCCGGTTGACCTCAGGAACCTCATTCGTGATCCGATTGGAAATCACCGCGAGAACGTCATAGGGAAGTCGGGTCCAATCGGCCGTCATCGCATCCTCACTGGAGACAGGACGCAACACGATCGGGTGGCCGTAGGTCCTGCCATCACCTTGAACCCCGACAGATCGAACATCAGCCAGGAGTACGACGGGGCACTGCCAAATCTCGTGATCCAACCCCGCTGCAGTAATTTCTTCGCGAACGATGGCATCAGCAACACGAAGAATGTCAAGGCGCTCCTGGGTTACCTCTCCCACAATACGGATACCCAGGCCGGGGCCAGGGAAAGGGTGGCGACCCACGATGTCCTCCGGGAGGCCAAGCTGGCGGCCAATGGCTCGGACCTCATCTTTAAAGAGGCTCCGCAAGGGTTCTACCAAAGCAAACTCCATGTCCTCAGGTAAGCCCCCCACGTTGTGGTGACTTTTAATCACGGCGGTTCCAGAACCGCCGCCGCTTTCCACCACATCGGGATAGAGCGTCCCCTGAACCAGAAACTTGACCTCAGAACCAGACACGTGCGCTTGCTCTACCACCCCTGCGGCGGCGTGTTCAAAACTTCGGATAAATTCTCGACCAATAACTTTGCGTTTCTCTTCAGGATCCGTGACTCCCGCAAGCGCCCCCACAAACTGTTCCGCTACATCGAGTGTCACCAGACGAACCCCGGTTGCGGCAACAAAATCTTTCTCTACCTGCTCGCGCTCGCCGGTGCGCAACAAACCGTGATCGACAAAAACGCAGGTCAGCTGGTCTCCAATAGCGTGGTGAACTAACGCCGCTGCCACCGCAGAATCCACACCCCCGGAGAGACCGCAAATCACCAGGTCGCTCCCTACCTGGCGACGAATAGCCTCGGTTTGTTCAGCAATCACGTGGTCGCTGTTCCAGGAACGGTCCAAGCCGGCAATCTCGTGCAAGAAGTGCTCGATCACTTCTTGGCCATGAGGGGAATGCTTCACCTCGGGGTGCCATTGCACTCCGAACATCGCTCGTTCAAGCGAGCCAAACGCTGCGACGGCGGTGGAGTCCGTGGTGGCCAAGACGTCAAAGCCTGGAGGAGCTTGCTCGACTTGGTCCCCGTGGGACATCCAGGTGATTTGCTCTCTGGGCTGACCCGCAAAAAGCGGCGTGAGGTCCGGGTTAACCTGTGCCGTGGTGGCGCCGTATTCCCGAAGCCCGGTGTTCCCCACAACCCCACCCAGTTCGCGCGCCATCACCTGAAACCCATAGCAAATGCCCAAAACTGGAAGGCCCAAGTCCAATATTCCCGGCGCTAGCGACGGAGACCCCTCTGCATAAACGCTGGAGGGTCCACCGCTCAGCACCAGGGCGACCGGGTTTTTAGCCACAATCTCTTCAGCGCTGGCCTGGTGGGACATGATTTCTGAATACACGCCGGCTTCTCGCACCCGCCGGGCAATCAACTGCGCGTATTGGGCACCAAAATCGATGACAAGGACAGGACGGTGCGTTGCAGAGCTCAAGACTCTCCTCTGATCTGCGCGAGCACGCCTCGCACTGTCTTTGTCGCGTAATGCTCAATAGGGAAAGAGAGGAAAGGAATTAACCCTCCCGAGGCCAACCACAGGAATCTCCAGAAAGGCCAGCGCAGGGTGGACCACACCCGGAAACAGGTGAAGAGGTAGACAACATAAAACCAGCCGTGGACAATCAAAATTACCGATGACAGATTGATTGCCTCGACCGTGCCGTCGGGAACGAACACCATGAACCCCTGAGAACCGCCCATCTCCAGCTCGGCCCCGAAACCATACTTGGCAATCATTTCTACACTGAGCAAAATCAACAAAATGCCCGTGATGTATGCGGCAATGCGATACCAGCCGAGCACCCCCTGAAGACGGTCCGGTACCACGGTGCGGGAAGACACGTTAGAGGCCATTAGGCAAGTTTAGGGGCATCGCCTGAGGCCTCCTCGAGCTCACGCTCCCAGGTGTCTTTCACCAGCCGGAACCACAGATAGAGAGCAAAGACACCAAATATTGCCCATTCTGCTGCGTAGAAAAGATTCAGCACATTGAGCTCGCGCTGCGTGGTCGGAACAAGGGTGGAAATGGTCTCCAACCCCTGTGGCGCGGCCTCCAACACAAGATAGCCGCCGTACACAGGCCCAGGGTCACTCCAGAGGTTCAGGAGTTCAGCGACCGCAATCGCCTCGCGCTTCCCAGCGCGGAAGTCAGATTGTTGAGCTGACTCTGTCGGGACATAACGCCCCACGACATCCCCAGTGTTAGAGGGAAGTGAACCCAGATCAAAACCTGGTGGAATCCATCCCGCCACCACCGCTAGCGAATTACCCGCATCCGTCACGCAGTGTCTGACCAGCCAAGACCCATCTCGATCCGGAGATTGACGGTTGCTCACCACCAGGTCGTCAAGAGAATTAATCGAGCACACCACACTCACCCGCCGGCCGCTGCCCTCGGTGGTAATGGTGGATTGAGGGGTTTCAAGCGAAGAAAGCGGCACGAGCGTCTCTGTGTCGCGGTCAATAATGGTCGCCGACGCGATGCTGCGCTCAAGTTGCCATTGACCGAGACCGGCAAAGACCCCGGCGACAACCAGGGCCAAAGCGAGGGCCGCAATCCATCGCGGTCGCACCGCCACTCGCCAGAGCGATAGGTGTCTCGTCATTGTGGTTTCACACTAGAGCCAGGGCCTGGAGATGAGATGGGTGTCTATCGCTGGATAACAACGTCGACGCGCTGGAACTCTTTGAGGTCGGAATATCCACACGTCGCCAGCGAGTGCCGAAGAGCCCCCATCAAATTGGTGCGCCCCTCCGCTGAGTGCGCGGGACCTAGAAGGACTTCCTCCAAGCTTCCGCCTTCTCCCACGTAGGCCCGATATCCCCGGGGCATGGTCGGGTGGTGGGCTTCAGGACCCCAATGCCATCCAAGCCCCGGTGCCTCCGATGCTCTGGCCAAAGTGGATCCCAGCATCACCGCGTCGGCCCCAGTAGCGATAGCAGCAACAATGTCTCCGCTTCGCCCCAATCCGCCATCGGCGATGACGTGAACGTAGCGTCCACCTGATTCATCCAAGTAATCCCGCCTGGCACTGGCCACATCGGCAATAGCGGTTGCCATAGGGGCGTATATCCCCAGAGAGGCGCGGGTGCTCGACGCGGCCCCGCCGCCAAAGCCCACCAGAACACCGGCGGCACCGGTGCGCATCAGGTGAAGGGCCGCTGTATAGGTTGCGGCGCCTCCCACAATGACGGGAACATCAAGCTCATAAATGAATTCTTTAAGGTTCAGAGGCTCTCGGTTTTGGCTTACATGCTCAGCGCTGACCGTGGTGCCGCGAATCACAAAAAGGTCCACTCCGGCTTTCACCACTGTCTCGTGAAACTCTCTGGTCCGCTGAGGGCTCAGCGACCCGGCAACAGGGACACCGCTGTCACGGATTTCCTGCAAGCGCTGCGTAATCAGCTCGACCTTGATGGGTTCTGAGTAAATGCGTTGTAAACCAGCGGTCACCTCACCTTCAGGAAGAGAGGCGATTTCTTGATAAGCGGCCTGAGGGTCCACATATCTGGTCCAGAGACCTTCGAGGTTAAGAACACCGAGGCCGCCTAACCTACCGAGCGCAATGGCTGTGGCGGGAGACATGACTGAATCCATGGGAGCTGCGATGACGGGGGTATCGAAGGTGAACGCGTCGATGCTCCAACTGAGTGACACGTCTTCGGGGTCTCGCGTTCTACGCGACGGAAGGACGGCGACATCATCCAGGGAATACCCTCTGGTGGCGCGTTTGGTCAGGCCAATTTCGACATCATTCACGAGAAGTAGCCTATCGGCGTGGGTCTAGCGCCTGTAATTCGGGGCTTCCACGACCATTTGAATGTCGTGGGGGTGAGATTCTTTCAAACCCGCGGGAGTGATGCGAACAAACTTTCCCCGCTTTTTAAGCTCCTCGACGGTGGCAGCCCCGGTGTAGAACATCGATTGGCGAAGTCCCCCCATGAGTTGGTAGACCACCGATGACAAGGGACCCCGGTAGGGAACCTGGCCCTCAATTCCCTCCGCAATGAGTTGTTCGTCGCTGGGAACATCGGCTTGAAAGTACCTGTCACGCGAATAGGACGTTTTCGCCCCTCGTGTTTGGAGCGCGCCGAGCGAACCCATGCCCCGGTAATTCTTAAACTGTTTGCCGTTCACAAAGACCAAATCCCCGGGACTCTCATCGGTGCCCGCCAGGAGCGACCCCAACATCACCGAGTCTGCGCCAGCCACGAGCGCTTTAGCGATATCTCCTGAATATTGCAGACCACCATCGGCGATTAACGGCACGCCTGCTTTTTTGGCTTCCAATGAAGCCTCGTATACGGCCGTGATCTGGGGAACCCCCACGCCGGCAATAAGCCGAGTGGTGCAGATGGAGCCTGGGCCGACCCCCACCTTGACGGCGTCAGCACCGGCATCAATGATTGCTCGTGCGCCTGCGCGGGTCGCGATGTTGCCCCCGATTACATCGATACTGGCGAACGCCTTGTCTTTCTTGATTTTGCGAATAATGTCCAGGACACCCTGAGAGTCACCGTTAGCGGTATCAACCACGAGGACGTCTACTCCGGCATCGCGGAGTGCCCCCGCACGATCCCAGGCGTCACCGAAGAACCCCACGGCTGCACCTACTCGGAGACGTCCCTCTTCATCTTTCGTGGCGCGGGGATACTTTTCGCTTTTGTCGAAGTCCTTCACCGTGATGAGTCCGGTGAGGCGGCCATGTTTATCGACCAGTGGAAGTTTTTCAATTTTGTGTTCGGCGAAGATGGCCAACGCTTGTTCGGCCGGCATTCCCTCATAGCCGGTGATGAGGTTCTCTCTCGTCATGACGTCTTTGACGAGCGTGGTGTGGGCTTTCTCCCGGGGAACGAAACGCATATCCCGGTTGGTGATGATGCCCACCAACACCCCGTCGCCTTCCACCACAGGAACACCCGAAACGCGAAAGCGCGCGCAGAGCTCGTCAACATCGGCAACAGTTGCATCGGGAGTAATCGTGACCGGGTTGGTGATCATGCCCGACTCGCTACGCTTCACCTTGTCCACGGCGCTCGCCTGATCCTCGATGGAGAGGTTGCGGTGGAGAATGCCGAGGCCTCCTTGGCGGGCCATGGCAATAGCCATCCTCTCTTCGGTCACCGTGTCCATAGCTGAAGACACCAGCGGCGCGGAAACCCGAATGCGTTTGGTTAGCTGGGTGGAAGTGTCAGCAGCGCTGGGAATAACATCCGTGTGTCCCGGAAGCAACATCACATCGTCATAAGTGAGACCAATAAATCCAAAAGGATTTTCTTCAGACATAAAAATCCCCCAGATTCCGCCAAGAAAGGCGAGTCGACCATCACATTTTTATTGCATTTCATCTTAACGGGTTAGACCTGTGCCTGTTACCTGGGCATAATGGTGGGGCGGAAGCCTGGGAGACTGGGGGCTAGAACTTTGAAACCAAATGGGCCTCTCCAATCGTTCAGCCCGAGAATCGAATAAGGGGTCCAAGTGGTTACAGCTTTGCGCAAGGAGGCGTCATTGCCTTCTTCCAGCCCAACGGGCTCTTTGGAGATGTCTCCCCTCCGGCCTCTCCAAAGACTGGTCATTCTGGGCGTCCTGGTTCTTCTCACTGTTCTCATGGGTGTCGTTCTGGCGCAGCCGGCTCTGGCGGAGGAGGAACCTAGCCCAGGCTTTGAATCGAGCCTGAAAATTTCGGGAATAATGCAATCCCTCGGCCAGCCTGTTGAAGGAGTTGGGGTCACGGTCTCAAGCTCAAATTTCGTGGGATACACCACGTCAGGTCCAGATGGCCGATGGTCAATTTCTGTCCCTGAGAGAGCAACCTACGATGTCATTCTGGACTTAGACACACTCCCCGAGAACGTCAGTTTGCGCGAAGATGCGTCGGACGTGCTCATTGTGGAAGAGGGTGAGTGGTTGTCCTCCAGTATCACTCGCAATTTTGGGTTTGAGCAGAAAGATATCGCCACCACTTCAGTCGGAGGACAGCTGCTTCAGCGTCTTGTGGCGGGAACAATTCTCGGCTCCCTGCTTGCCCTAGCATCGGTTGGACTCAGTCTTATCTATGGCACCACAGGGATTAGTAACTTCGCCCACGGTGAGGCGGTAACTCTCGGGGGTATTACCGCATGGGTTGTTGGGAGCCTGTTCGGCCTACCGTTTACCGCAGTTCTCATTATTGCCATCGGCGTCGGAGCTCTCAGCGGTTTCGTTCAAAGTCAGTTTCTATGGCAACCCCTGAAGCGCCGAGGAATGAAAATTGTCCAGCTGATGATCGTGAGCATCGGTTTTTCGATTGTCTTGCGCTACCTCTATTTGTTCTTTGTTGACGGGACAGTGAAGCTGTATGACGGAGGGCTTGGGTCTGTGTTCGTGCTCGGTCCCGTTCGCTTCACCCAGGGTTCGCTGGCCACTTTCGCAATCTCACTTGTGGTGTTGGTGGCCTTTGGAATCTTCCTTAGCAAAAGCCGACTCGGCCGGGCAACCCGAGCGGTCTCCGACAATTCTGCGCTGGCTGAAGCTTCTGGCATTAATACCGAGCGCGTTGTGCAAATCGTTTGGATTCTGGGTAGCATCTTGGCCGCAATATCTGGGGTGATGCTTGCCCTTTACAGGCAGGTGTCCTGGCTAATGGGATTCGAACTATTGCTCCTAATGTTTGCAGCGGTTGTCCTAGGTGGCCTGGGCTCAGCCTATGGGGCTCTTATAGGCTCTTTCATCATCGGACTCCTTGTGGAGTTCTCCGCATTTTTCCTGCCCGCAGATCTCAAATATGCGTCAGCCTTATTCATCCTGATTGTGATGTTAGTAATCCGGCCCCAAGGACTCCTTGGCCAGCGAGAGAGAGTCGGGTAGGGAAACGCGCATGGACTTTGGACTAATTCTTATCAACGGCCTGGGGGAGCTGACTAGCCCTACCACGGCAGCGTTTGCGCTTGCGGCCATCGGCCTGAGCGTTCACTTCGGCTATACCGGTCTCCTCAACTTCGGGCAGGCCGGCTACATGCTGGTAGGAGCCTATGGCTTTGCACTGCCTAGCCTTGCTGGCTGGCCTTTGTGGTCCGCCTTCCTTATCGCTGTGGGGATGTCTCTGCTTCTCTCCTTGCTTCTCGGTCTTCCCACGTTGCGTCTCCGGGCAGATTACTTGGCAATTGTGACAATCTCTGCGGCCGAAATTCTCCGCTTCGTCGTAAGCTCGACTGCTCTGACGGACTTCACGGGGGGACAGCAGGGTCTCAACGGATTCAACCGCACCTTTGCCGCCTTGAATCCAATCCCGGAGGGCAACTACGGGATTGGAAGCCTCACTTACAACAGCTACGACACGTGGGTGAGAGTTTTTGCATGGGGGATGGTGGCGCTGGGAGCACTGCTGGTTTTCCTCCTAATGAGAAGTCCCTGGGGAAGAACTGTAAAAGGTATCCGCGAAGATGAGGATGCCGCGAGAAGCTTGGGGAAAAATACTTTCCTCATCAAAATGCAGGCATTAATCTTGGGCGGTCTTTTTGGCTCACTCGCGGGAGTTCTTTTTATTCTGCCTCGATCTCTGCAGCCCGGTAATTACGCGACCACTTTGACGTTTTTTGTTTGGGCGATCCTCCTCCTCGGCGGAGCAGCCACCATCTGGGGGCCTATTGTCGGCTCCATGGTTTTCTGGGTTGCGCTGTCTCTGACGCAGGGAATACTGTTTGGAGCAATCGAAGCCGGTTACGCCGATTTCATGTCCATCAGCCAAGCGGCCCAAATTCGATTCATTCTTGTAGGTTTAGTAGTGATGGCACTCGTCATCTTCAGGCCTCAAGGGTTCTTCGGCAACAAGAAGGAGCTCTCTTTTGGTGTCTAATGGTGATGATGGTAAGACTGTGCGGGTCATCGGTGACGAGGGCCCTGGTTGCCGAAAAGAAAACCCCATCATGGTCGCCACTAATATTAAGAAATCTTTCGGTGGCCTCGTTGCTGTGGACGTTGAACATATAGAAATCCCAAAAAACCGCATCACTGCTTTGATTGGTCCCAATGGGGCTGGAAAGTCCACCCTTTTCAACCTCTTGACCGGTTTTGATCAGCCGGACTCTGGTGAGTGGTTTTTCGGCAACACTCCGCTGGCCGGTGTTGCGGCACACCGCTTCCCTGAGCTGGGACTCGTCCGCACTTTCCAGCTGACAAAAGTTCTGGGTCTTCTCACTGTGATTGACAATATGAAACTCGCCGCTCGGGGACAGCAGGGAGAGCGACTTGTCTATTCCCTCTTTCCCTGGCTATGGAGAAAACAAGAAAAAACCTTGGAGATTAAGGCAGAGGAGATCTTAGCGAGGTTCAAGCTCTTCGAGAAGAAGGATGATTTTGCCGCCAGCCTCTCAGGGGGACAGAGAAAACTTCTGGAGATGGCGCGAGCTCTAATGATCGAACCTGAGCTTGTGATGCTGGATGAGCCTATGGCTGGTGTGAACCCGGCTCTCACCGAATCCCTCCTCCACCACATCTCTAATCTCAAGAACCAAGGCATGACTGTGTTTTTCGTTGAACACGATATGGCCATGGTCCGAACCATTTCTGATTGGGTCATAGTAATGGCCGAGGGGAAGATTGTTGCAGAGGGTGAGCCTGAAGTAGTTTTGAAAAAACCTGCCGTTATCGATGCATACCTGGGATCCCACCAGGACGTTGACCTGGGAGTAGCAACTGGCAGAGTGACGGTTCCCGGCGGTGGCGACAGCGACACCCGCCCCACCCGAGCGAAAAGGGATTAACCTATGACACAAACTGAGAACATTCCTGTCGTCGCACTCAAAAATGTTGTCGGTGGTTACCTCCCCGGGGTTGATATTCTAAACGGGGTTTCGATGCACGCACACAAAGGAGAGCTCATCGGGATTATCGGTCCCAATGGCGCGGGGAAGTCCACGCTGCTGAAAGCTGTATTCGGTCAGGTGAAGGTGCGTGAAGGGTCAATCGAGCTCAACGGGGAAGACATCACAGGACTCAAAGCAAACAAGCTCGTCGCCGCAGGTGTGGCTATGGTCCCTCAAAATAACAACGTTTTCCCATCGCTGACCATCGAAGAGAATCTGCAAATGGGGGTTTATCAGAACCCCAAGATTTTTGACGAGCGTCTAGAGAAAGTTCTCGACGTTTTCGGGGAGTTGAAAACCCGCCTTAAGCAAAAAGCTGGATCGCTCTCCGGTGGAGAAAGGCAGATGGTCGCGATGTCGCGTGCATTGATGAGTGAGCCCGAGGTGATTTTGCTCGATGAGCCATCTGCGGGGCTTTCTCCAGTCCGGCAAGATGAGGCTTTTATTCGTGTCTCGAATATCAACAAAACGGGTGTCACGACAATCATGGTTGAGCAAAACGCACGACGGTGCCTCCAGATATGTGACCGAGCATACGTGCTTGATCAGGGCACGGTGGCCCATACCGGACCGGGCCGAGAGCTATTGGTCGACCCCAAGGTAATTGACTTGTATTTGGGGAGCTTAGGTCAAAACTAGGCCCGTAAGGTGAGCTAGCTGCGCGGTTGCTAGGGGGCGACGCCCTAGCTCAGCGGGGCCGCCTTGCCTCCGTACTTGTAAAGTTGCCCATCGTACGTTCCGGGCCGTGCCGACCCTAGAGGAGTTTCCCCCACTCGCACGTGAGGGCCCCGGTTCAACCCGGGGCCCTCACGCTTAGATCGACAGATTCTTACGAATTACTCGAGGTTACCGTACACAACCTCAAGCGCAGCGTAGCTGTTGTCCATGCCGTACTGGTAGATACCAATGTACGCCTCGGTGGGGTCACCTTTGTCGGACATGGTGATGGGTCCAGAGCGACCGTCAAAGTCGATGTCTTCACCGGCTTCGATGAGGGTGACACACTCTTGGAAGCTCACACACTTCTCACCGTCACGCGTAACACTCACGATGTTGTCGCGAATTGCAGAGCCTTCTACGCTGCCGGCCTGCACGGCTGCAAGAGCCATGATGATCGTTGCGTCATAAGACTCGTTTGCGTAAGAGAAATCAGTCAGCGTGGGATCCGCACCGAGCAGAAGTCCCCGGTCGTTTTCTGTGGCGAGGACACCCGGAAGGGTTCCCTTGGCACAGTTCAACGTTCCAGCCTCGAAGTCTGCGCTGTAGTCGGAGAGGTTTCCGTCAACGAGATAAATTTTCCCGCCGTCGAAGCCCTTCGTGTTTACCAGCTCAGGAACAGCAACCTTGATTTCGTCAAACGCCAGAACGATAATCGCGTCAGGAGATTTAGCAAGGATTGCGTCGATCTGTGCAGAAAGCACGTTGTCTCCCGCACTGTAAGGCTCCGCCGCTACGATCTCGCTACCAGCAGCCTCAATGGCTACCTTAGCGTTCTCATAGAGACCAATTCCGTAGTCGTCATTCAGGTAGAGGACACCAATTCGTAGGTTACCGTCCTGAGTGATGAGGTTTCCGAGGATACGTCCCTGCAACACGTCCGAGGGAGCGGTGCGGAAATAGTACCCATCGTCTTCATAGTCAGTGAAACGAGGAGAGGTGTTTGCTGGAGAGAAGTGAACCACTCCGGCAGCAACCAACTGATCGATGAAAGTGAAAGAAACCGACGAGGAAGCCGCTCCAATTATCCCGGAAACTCCGGCGTTGACGAGCTCCGTTGCAGACTGGGTCGCAATGTCGGTGGTCGTGTCTCCCGAGTCCCGGTGAAGAATTTCAACGTTTCCGCCGAGGACACCAGACTCAGATCCGTTGATTTCGGCGATAGCCCAGTCAACACCAGCAATTTCGGGTGGCCCTAGGAAAGCTAGGTTACCGGTTACAGGAAGTATCGAACCAAGCTTCAAAGTGACTTCACGGTCCATTGCTTCCGGAAGTGCGATGGGCTCAACTGCGGGAAGTGCCCCAACGAGGTCGGGACCACATACTTCTTCCTCTGAAACTACCTCTGCAGCAGTTTCCGTTTCTTCTATGTCTTCAGCGGCTGCACAGCCGCTGAGCACTAGCGCGGAGGCAGCAAGAATGGCAATGCCACTCGCGGCCTTGGTAAATACGCTCATGTTTCTCCTTTACTTTTTATCAAGAAAGTGGCCATGAAAACACGACCACCCCCCTACCGTAGGCGCTAGATGTTTCGTAAACAAGCTGGTTTCATCACATCCCTGTAACATGCTGGACGGTCATCGAGGGTGCCAGGCGAGGGATCTAGGGCAATTCTTGGGGTCTGGCTAACCGGTTCCGGCGTGATGTCAGCGCATCGACGCTCAAAAGCGCCAACGCGAGCCACACCACGCCGAAACCTAACCATCGCTCGAGGGGCATCGGTTCGCCCATAATGAACACTCCAAACGCGAACTGCATGACAGGTGCCACGTATTGCATGAGTCCCATGATGGTTAACGGCAGGCGTCTTGCCGCCGCTCCAAAAAAGAGCAACGGAATACTTGTGACCGCGCCGGCCATCAACAGCAAGGCCGTATGGCCCGCCCCCAGTGTGCCCAGGGTGAGTCCCTCACCACGGGCCACCCAAATCAACAAGCCCACGGCAACCGGAGTAAGCCACAGTGTTTCCAGTGTCAAGCTGTCGACGGATTTAACCCTCGGTCCCATCCGGTTTTTCACAAAACCGTAAAAGCCAAAAGACAATGCCAACGTCAACGAGATCACCGGAACCGACCCGTACCCCACAGCCAGCACCACCACAGCAACCACCGCCAAACTCAGCGACACCCACTGCAACGGGCGAAGTTTTTCTTTAAGCACAATCACGCCCAGGGCAACGGTCACGAGAGGGTTAATAAAATACCCCAGCGCTGCCTCCACAATGAAGCCGTTCAAAGAGGAATAGACGTATACCGACCAGTTGACAAGAATCAGCAGTGCGGCAATCGCGGAGAGCCCGCGAAGGCTGCGGTTGCGCAGTAGGCCCAGGGTGAGCGGGATCCTGCGCAAGACAAGGAGAATTCCCAGGCAGAAAATCAGCGAGAGGGCAATCCTCCAGCCCAAGATTTCCAACGGCCCGCTTGGGTCAAGAGCAACAAAGAAAGCCGGAAGCAGCCCCCAGAGGCCATAAGCGGCAAGGGCGGAAAGAAAACCCTGTCTTACCTGCCTCGCGTCATCCACCGACACAGGCTATACCCGGCACCAGGTGGTTAAAACACGCAGGCCCCACACAGCGTGTGGGGCCTGCGATGAAATGCTGGGGTGCGCTTAGCGCTCCACAATCGCAAGAACGTCGCGAGCTGACAACACGAGGTACTCGTCGCTGCCAAACTTCACTTCGGTTCCACCATACTTTGAGTACAGTACGACGTTGCCGACGGCAACATCCATGGGCACACGGTTCCCGTTGTCGTCGAAACGACCGGGTCCGACGGCGACAACTTCGCCTTCCTGAGGCTTTTCTTTAGCGGTATCAGGAATGACTAAACCAGAAGCAGTGGTCTGCTCTGCTTCGAGCTGCTTGATCACGATGCGATCTTCGAGCGGTTTGATGGACACCGACACGGTTGACCTCTTTCTGAGACTTTGAGTTAGCACACTCACTATCCGAGTGCTAGCCCAACTGTAGCGAACGATTTAGCACTCGCGCAATACGAGTGCCAGAAATCTCTCTACTGGCAGAATGGTGCCATGGACCGCAGCGAGCTCGAAGCACTGCTGCACCCTGACTCTTTGCGACTGCTCTCTGCGCTTCGGGACGAAAATCCCCTCGGCGACACGTCATCTCTCGTCACCTCTCTGCGGAAAGCGGGACATTCTCCAGAAATTGTTCGCGCGGTGGTCGGCCAATGGGGACTCCGCGACAAAGCCTTCGATAAATTCGGCGACTTTGCGGCCCGCATGCTTTTCACGAAGGACGGACTCGAGCAAGCCACGCGGCTTGCTGTCTCCAGCCATCACGCGGGTCGATTCCAGACCGCTGGCATCGCCTCCGTGTGTGACGCTGGATGTGGAATTGGAGGAGACTCGGTCGCCTTTGCGGGAATCGGTTTGAGCGTTCTCGCTCTGGAAGCTGACGAGATCACCGCCGCTCTTGCCGCCTACAACCTGCAGCCTTTTGAGGGCGTCGCGGTTCGCCACGCAACGGCACAAGACGCTGACGCCTCGGGGTATGAAGCTCTGTGGTGTGATCCTGCCCGACGCTCTAGCTCGCAACGTCTCGCAGACCCTCACGACTGGTCACCCCCTCTTGAGTGGATCTTTGAGCAAGCGCGCCACAAATCTTCCGGAATCAAACTCGCGCCGTGGATGAATCGCGATCTGATTCCCGAAGGCCTGGAAGCTCAATGGGTGTCCCATCATGGCTCGGTAGCGGAAATGGTGCTTTGGTCAGGGACGTTAGCCACAGAAAACGTCACCCGGAGTGCTCTCGTTATTTCTCCCCGTGGGACCGCGCAACTGGGAGCGGCCACAGATTCCTTGGACGCCGAGGTCGGAGAGCTTGGCGACTACCTCATCGAACCCGATGGCGCTGTTATTCGTGCGCGCCTTATTGGCGACCTTGCCAGAATTCATCACGGGGTCATGCTGGATGAAAGCATTGCCTATTTCAGTACCCACAAGCCCGTGGTGACGCCACTGGCCCAATGTTTCCGGGTTGAAGAGGTCGTTCCGTACAATCTCAAACGGGTCAAAGATCTGGTGTCCCGCGCGAACCTGGGATCTCTAGAAATAAAGAAGCGAGGGATCGATGTTGATCCGCACGCCCTGCGCGCGCAATTGAGCCTGAAAGGTGAGGGAGAAAAAACGCTCATCCTCACCCGTCATCAAGGCTCGCGCATTGCCGTGTTGGCAACTCGAGAGTATTAGCCCTCGAGGATGTAGCCGGCACTGATGAGAAATGCCAGCGACAGTGGCAGCGCCACGAGGACGAGGACTGCGGTGCCGATGATCAATGCCGCGTACCCCACGCCCACCGCGATGGTCGAACGTAGGCGGCCTGCGGGGGCCGCCTTTCTGCCGATATGTCCCATAATCACGGCCACAATTGCCGGCACAATTCCCAAACCAAATATTGGGGCCACAATCAGGGCGCCAACCGCGGTGCCCAAAGCTCCCTTGGACAGTGTCGTGCCCGATCGCACCGGGGACGGGGTAGGCAGCACGCCTGTGGTTTCCACAGAGATTTCCGTTACCGACACCTCCATGATGGGCACAGGTTCTGTAGGACGGAGAGGGCCAAGGGAACTCATAGAAAACACCTTACTGGCCTACTCCATGAGTTGAATGGTGGATGGGCTCAAGCTGGAGAACACTCCCGCGTTCAACGGTGAGGCACCAAAGCCACTCTGAATGCGCAGTGCACCCAGTGCCGCAATCATCGCGCCATTATCAGTGCACAGCGCCAAGGGCGGCACGCGAAAATCAACGCCCGCCTTCTGACACTCTTTTTCTGCAAGGCCGCGCACCCGTGAGTTGGCAGCCACCCCGCCGCCTATGAGTAGTCGGGGAACGCCATATTCCTCGCAGGCTGCAAGCGCTTTTTTCACCAATACCTCCGCCACCGCTTCTTGAAAGGAGGCGGCAATATCGGGCACACTGACCTCGGCTCCCGCCGCGCGAGTCGCCTCAACGTAGCGGGCCACCGCGGTTTTGAGACCAGAGAACGAAAAGTTGTAGCGGTGGCGCTGTTGATCTTTATGGCTCGTGAGCCCCCGTGGGAACGACACCGCGTGGGGATTGCCTTCCTTCGCTACCCGATCAATATGCGGCCCACCGGGATAGGGAAGGCCGAGCACCCGAGCCACCTTGTCAAACGCTTCACCGGCAGCATCGTCAATGGTTTCTCCCAACAGTTCGACATCGGAGGCCAAGTCCTTCACCAGAAGGAGCGACGTGTGTCCGCCAGAAACCAGAAGGGCAATGGTGGGCATGACGAGGTCCCGCTCCTGGTTCACGTACTCAACACCAACGTGTGCAACGAGGTGATTCAGGGCATAAAGAGGAAGGCCCAAGCTGACAGCGAGCGCTTTGGCGGCCCCCACCCCCACCATGAGGGCACCAGCAAGGCCGGGGCCCGTGGTGACCGCAATGGCGTCGAGGTCACTGAACCCCACGCCCGCCTCGGCAAGTGCCGCGGTGAGCATCGTGGGAAGAGCTTCGACGTGTGCTCTCGCAGCTACTTCGGGTACGACCCCTCCATAAAGCGCATGTTCCTCCATCGAGGACGCCACGCAGTGGGCCAGGAGTATGTTCCCGCGAACAATGCCCACTCCGGTTTCATCACAACTGGTTTCAATCCCCAGCACGACCGGCTCAGCCATGATCAGGCGTCCCTTGCGCCAGCGAATCTTGGTGACGGCGACGCATCACGAGAGCATCGACGCCCTCGGGTTGGTAATACCCCACACGTCTGTCGATGACGAAGAACGCTTCAGACCCATAGAGGCTCTGCGCGACAGGGTTATCGGCTCGAACCTCTAAAAAAACATCACCTGCCCCTCGCCGATGGGCTTCTTCCAGCAGTGCCCGCAGCAGCATTCGACCCACGCCTTTTTTTCGGTGATCAGCCACGGTGGCAAGTGTCTGAATATCACCGGCATCGGCCAGGCTCGGTGCCGCTCGTAGCCCGCCATATCCCGCCAATGCCTCGGAGCCTCGCTCCCTGGCTACCAGGTAGTAACTGAAGGAGTGCGACACCTCTTCCACCATGAGTTCCGGCGACCAGGCATCAGCGCCAAAGAGCATTGCTTCTTGCTCGATCATCTCCGGCAAGTCCTCCAGCCCAGCGCGCGTAAGCAAATAGGTCACTTCGGGACACTCACATCAGGCGCCCGCAAATAGCGGGGTGTGGGTTCTGGGAAGGTGACTCCGCGGTGCTGGTAGTCCAAGGCCACCCGAGCCAGCTCGGCTGCTGGTATCTCAGCGCCCATTATCCGAGGAAGATCCCGGGCTTCGGCCAAAACAGGGTCCAAGTCTTCAAGTTTCACCAGCGCGGGTCCCAGCACCCGAGGGTTCTCCTGCTCACGGCGGTAAACGGAATACGCCACTTCGCCTCGTCTGGCGTCGGTGACGACCACTACATCGCCGTCGGCAAAATAGCCCAGGGCATCATGAGAAAGGACAGGCAACAGCGGCACCCCTCGGGAAAGTGCGAAAGCCGACGCAGCCGCCATCCCGACGCGAAGCCCCGTAAAGGGGCCCGGACCTATTCCCATCACGACGGATGTCACCTCTGCCGGGCGCACACCAGCTGTGGTAAAAACACTCTCCAAGAGAACTCCGATAATTTCAGCGTGCCCTCGGGGGTCCACGCTCGATGCTTCAGCGCGCGTGACGCCCTGGCTGTCCACCAGCGCCACCTGGGTACCCAGAGAAGAATCAACTGCGAGAAACATCAGCAGCTTCTAAAGCGGGTGAGATGCGGGCGAAGAAATCTGCACTATCTCCGTGGCCTGCCACGCTGACAGTGCGAGGTTGATCTGCCTCGAGATTGTCGGCCTTGCCGTGAGGTCGCTCAAAACTTAGCTCCAGCCAGCTATCGCTCAGCACGAAGGCGAAAGGAGCGGCCCACTCGGCGACCACCACAGAGTGGGGAACATCGATATCGAGTTCGTCCAGTTCTTGCGCGGAACCCACCCTATATGCGTCAATATGCACCAAGGGGGGTCCCCCCGCAGTTCTGGAAAGATGCTCCCTCGCCACGACGAACGTGGGACTCGACACCTGGGTTTCGAGGTTCATAGCCTCCCCAAACCCTCTGCTGAACGTCGTTTTTCCTGCTCCAAGTTCACCGGTTAACACAAAAACGTCGCCGGCTTGAGAAAGCACAGCAATCGAAGCGCCCAAAGCTTCCATCGCGACTGCCGTGGGGACGACGTGTTTCACGGGACCACCACGCGAGGTACGCGAGGGCCCAACCGGGTCACAATCTCGTAGGCAATGGTCCCCGCCGCTTCGGCCCATTCATTGGCGCTTGGTTCACCTTCGCCGGGGTCTCCCCACAATACGGCCCATTGGCCTTCGCGAACAGGAGCATTGTGGACGTCGACGCTCAACTGATCCATCGAGATGCGTCCGGAAACGACGAAGCGTTCCCCGTCGATTGCGACCGGTCCGGCAGACGACGCATGACGGGGGATTCCGTCGGCATAGCCCAGAGGAATTAAGGCAAGCGTCGTTTCCGCGCCCGTCCGATAGGTATGCCCGTAACCGACGCCCAATCCCGCGGCGACGCGCTTGGTCAAAATCACCTGGCCACTCACTCGCATCGCGGGAATCAAGCCCACCTCGTGATAGCGACTTGTAACGGGAACCCCATAGGCAGCCGCACCGACTCGAACCATGTCGTAGGCAAGGCTTGGCGAGTCACTGGTGCCAATACTCGAGGTCACATGCCGAATCTGCGGCTCAATTCCATACTCTTTGGCAAGGGCCACGCCGGAATTAAACACCGCACCTTGTGTGGCATCGGCTTCGCCGGAAGCGCCAGAAAGGTGAGTGAAAATGCCGATGGTCTCGATTTTTCCCATTTTCTGGGCCGCGGCGACCCGAGTGAAAAAAGTATCCCAGTCACGGGGATCGACACCATTTCTGCCCAAGCCACTGTCAATTTTGAGGTGAATGCGTGCCGGTGCACCGTGTGTTGCAACAGCGGCGACGCGTTCCAACTGGGCAATAGAAGACACCCCCAGGTCGATACCGTGCTCATACGCAGGCGCAATGTCCTCCCCCGGACCAAACAACCACGCCAGAATAGGCGCAGTGATTCCCGCTTCTCGAAGCTCGAGCGCTTCTGCAAGATCAGCGGTCCCCAGCCAGCTTGCACCGCCTTCGAGAGCGGCGCGAGCGGCCGTCAGGGCGCCGTGTCCATAGCCGTTGGCTTTGACCACGATAAGCATGTGGGGGGTGCCCGCCATGATGCGCAGCAGTTCCACGTTGTGCGAAATGGCGGAAGGCCTGATGAGGGCTTCGCGCATGGGCTGGTTCACGATGCGCCCTCCATGACAACGAACGCTATCGCCATCCCACCATCGTGAGAGAGCGACACATGGTGACTCACCACCAAGCGTGCGCTCGCTCTCGCTTCCACTCCGCCGGAGAGCACCAGCTCGGGGCGTTGCCCTGCTTCGCGGGTGACATGAATGTCGTGCCAGGAAAAGCCCTCGATATTTCCACCCAGCGCTTTGAGTGTTGCTTCTTTGGCGGCGAATCGGGCAGCTAAAGAAGCGCTGGTGAGGTCCTCGCCGCTCGCATCCGCGTCGCTAAAAAGCCGCTCACGTAAGCGAGGCGTGCGAGCGAGAGCGCGCTCAAAGCGCGCAATATCGACGATGTCGACTCCGACTCCCACCATCATGCGTGTGACCTTCGACTATTCCACCGTGACGGACTTCGCCAGGTTTCGTGGCTGGTCAATATCCAGCCCCTTGGCCCCGGCCAGTTCCATACCAAAAATATGCAGGGGAACAACAGCCAACAGCGGTTCCATGAACGTCGATGCCAGGGGAATGGGAATCACCTCGTCTGCATAGGGCAAGACAGCGGCATCGCCTTTTTCGGCAATGGCTATGACCCGCGCACCCCTGGCACGAATCTCTTGGATGTTCGAGACGACCTTGCTGTGAAGGGAAGAAGGGTCACGCGGGCTCGGCACAATCACAAAAACAATCTGGCCAGGCTCAATCAACGCAATAGGTCCGTGTTTAAGTTCCCCGGCAGCAAAGCCTTCAGCATGAATGTAGGCAAGCTCTTTGAGCTTGAGAGCTCCCTCCAAAGCGACCGGGTAGCCCACATGGCGGCCGAGATAAAGCACCGATCGGGTATCGACCATCCACCCCGCCATTTGTTTAATACGGGGGCCCGTTTCGACCATTTCTTGAATCTGGTCGGGCAAGGCGTGTAAGTCTGCGGCGAGGCTAGCCGCCTGGTCAGCGCTCATGACGCCTCTTTTCTCACCGAGGTAGAGAGCGAGCAAATAGATCGCGACCACCTGGGAAAGAAAAGCTTTCGTGGAGGCAACAGCAACCTCTGGGCCTGCGTAGGTGTAAAGAGTTGCGGCAGATTCCCGGGGAATCGTCGCCCCCTGTGTGTTGCACAACGAAAGTGTCTGAGCTCCAGCCTCCCTAGCAAATCGCACCGCCATCAACGTGTCCATCGTTTCGCCCGATTGGCTCACCGATACGACGAGGGTCCCGGGGCCCACAACAGGGTCCCGGTAGCGAAACTCGTGCGAGAGCTCAACAGTGGTGGGAATGCCCGACCACTTCTCCATTGCATAGGCCCCCAACATGGAGGCGTACGACGCTGTTCCACACGCTATGAAAATCACGCGATCGACCTGGTCGATGGCGAGATTTGCGAGCTCGGGGAGAGTGACGACCCCGTCGATCGATAGGCGTCCACGAAGCGTGTTAGCAACCGCTTCAGGCTCCTCAGAAATTTCCTTGGCCATAAAACTGGACCAGCCACCCTTGTCCGCTGCTGAGGCGTCCCAATCGATAGTGAACTCGGGAGGGCTAACTTTTTCGCCGTCGAAAGACACCACGTCAATGGAGTCCGCCGTGATGGTCACAATCTGGTCTTGCCCGAGCGCGAGAGCTTTTTGGGTATAAGCGACAAACGCCGCGACATCAGAGCCCAAGAAGTTTTCCCCCGCGCCGACACCGATAACTAGAGGCGAATTACGACGCGCGCCCACCACAACGCCCGGTACCTCTTCGTGGACCACAAGAAGGGTGAAGGCCCCTTCTAAACGTCCCACCACCTGCATCATCGCTGCGGTGAGGTCTCCGGTTTCCCGGAACGCCAGACCCACAAGGAGCGCTGCAACCTCGGAGTCCGTTTCGCTAGAAAACTGCTCGCCGGACGCGACCAACTCAGCTTTGAGTTCTTGAAAGTTTTCGATGATGCCGTTGTGGATAAGGGCAAGTTTGCCGTTATCGGCCAGATGCGGGTGTGCGTTTGCATCGGTGGGTGCACCATGGGTGGCCCACCGGGTGTGAGCAATGCCCGTGCTGCCCACGCCTAACGGAGTCGCCGCGAGGTCACCGCTCAAGACGCCGAGCTTTCCCGCTCGTTTATGGGACACCAGGCGCCCAGTGTTCTCGATGATGGCCACACCAGCTGAGTCATAACCGCGGTATTCGAGTCGGGCAAGACCTCCCATAAGCACGTCGGAGCTCGAGCGCTGCCCCACGTAACCCACAATTCCACACATGGAATCGAGTCTAGGCGATGGCCCCGAGACGCCGGAGCCCACTACTCTGGAGGCTATGGCATCCGCGGGGCTTAATCACGAGGGTGGCAGCCCTTTCGTCGAATATGACCGAAAGACATGGGCTGATCTTGCCCCCAGCGCACCGCTTCCCCTCTCAGAAGAAGACCTAGCACGCGTTCGGTCCGCGGGAGACATGTTGGACGCCGAGGAAGTGTTGGAGGTGTACCAACCTCTCGCCCGGCTGCTCACGCTCTATGTGGAGGGTGCTCGTCACATCCACTCCATTACGCGTGAGTTCTTGGGAGATGGCACGTCTCACACGCCCTTCATCATTGGGGTAGCGGGCAGCGTCGCGGTGGGTAAATCCACCACCTCCAGGGTGCTTGCAGAACTCCTCTCCCGAAACCCCGACACCCCCAACGTCTCGCTCATCGCCACCGATGGCTTTCTTTTGCCGCTTAAACAACTCACGCACGAAGGACTCCTCGACCGGAAGGGTTTCCCCGAGAGCTACGACCGCCGGGCGCTTCTTCGTTTTGTCTCCCAGCTTAAGAGTGGTGTTTCCCCGGTGACCGCCCCGGTGTATTCCCATTTGCTCTACGACCGGGTGGAGGGAGAAACAACGGAAATCGCGACGCCTGACATTGTCATTATTGAGGGCCTCAACGTCCTGGCGCCCCCGACCACCAATTCGGCTTTGGCGCTGAGCGACCTTTTTGATTTTGGAATCTATTTGGATGCCCGCACCGGGGATATTGCCCGCTGGTATGAAGAACGGTTTTTGGCGCTGCAAAAGGGAGCGTTTAGCGACCCTCGAAGCTACTTTCACCGATATGCGTCCCTGGGTGAAGCAGAAGCCCGAGCCGAAGCCCATCGCTTATGGCGAGGGATTAACGAACCAAATCTGACCGAAAATATTCTGCCCACCAGGCCCCGGGCATCTCTCATTTTGAGGAAAGAAGCTGACCACCGGATCAATACGGTGTTGCTGCGCAAAACCTAAGTCCCAGCGAGCTCACTGGTGATTATGGCGGCAAGCGATGACGCAATGCGTTCGGCCGTTTCATGATCTCGTGCTTCCACCATGACCCGAACGAGCGCTTCCGTTCCTGAGGGACGCACCATCACCCGACCAGAGTTGGCCAGTTCCACGCTGGCGGCAGCGATGGCGTCGAGGACGACCTGGTTGCTCGCCACCGCTGTCCGGTCCACGCCAGCTACGTTGTGGAGGACCTGGGGGAAAATCTCAATCTGGTCCGCGAGGACAGCCAACGACTTTCCCGTGTGATGAATTTCTCGTGCCAACTGCAAGCCCGTGAGAATCCCATCGCCCGTGGTGGAGTGCTCCGGGAGAATGATGTGGCCAGATTGTTCGCCGCCGAGGCTGGCACCACTGCGCGCGAGCTCCTCGAGGACATAACGATCACCCACCGCGGTTTCTTTCACGGTGATTCCGTGCTTTTCCATGGCCTTGCGGAGCCCCAGGTTTGACATCACCGTGCACACCAGCGTGTTTGACGTGAGTGTTCCCGCCTCTTTCATAGACAGCGCCAAAATAGCCATGATGCGGTCGCCGTCGATAATTCGGCCGGTGTGATCCACCGCGAGGGCCCTGTCGGCATCGCCGTCGTGAGCAACACCAAAGTCCGCACCCAGCTCTACAACCTTTTTTTGGAGATTCTCCAGGTGGGTGGAGCCGTAGCCCAGGTTAATGTTCAGACCGTCCGGTTCGTTTCCGATAACGGTGACCTGTGCTCCGGCTCCCAGAAATACCCTCGGTGCGATGCCAGAAGCTGCACCGTGGGCGCAATCAAGCACCACGTGTAGTCCGGTGAGATCGCAGTCCAAGGTCTGCAACAGGTGGATGAGATAACGATCTTCGGCGTCTGCAAAACGTTGAATGCGGCCCACATCTCCGCCGGTGGGGGCAAGAGGCGGCTCGTTCATCATTTCTTCGATTCGGTCTTCGACCTCATCCGGAAGCTTTGTGCCCCCATACGAAAAGAACTTGATGCCGTTGTCTGGCGCGGGGTTGTGCGAGGCGGAGACCATGACCCCAAAATCAAAACCACCCTCTCGAACTAAGAATGCGGTGG
>Ga0222634_1000377_pt1 | contig 22877 bp, 39 predicted proteins | sample AntAcemetageno50_FD_179807 | JGI IMG/M metagenome (GOLD analysis project Ga0222634, IMG submission 179807) | Saline water microbial communities from Ace Lake, Antarctica - #50 | ecosystem: Environmental > Aquatic > Non-marine Saline and Alkaline > Saline | place: Antarctica: Ace Lake | collected...
TTCCTCTACGGGTTCCTCTACAGGTTCCTCCGCCTCCTCTACGGGTTCCTCCGCCTCCTCTACGGGTTCCTCCGCCTCCTCTACGGGTTCCAAGGTTGCCTCCTCACTCTTGAATTCAGCCAATATGTGTTCGACCGTCACATACTGAGGATGATGGAGAAGTCGGCTTACTACCTCTTTCTTATTACCTTTGGGTGAAAACCCGTGCTTTCTACATAGTTCCTTTAAATCTTTCGACAACACTCCTGAAAACTGGGTCATATCAATGTGGGGTTCAGAATCCTTACTACCCAACTCGATCACCGGACTCTCTCCCTCTGGCTCCGGTTCCTGTGCAACCGACCCCACCCCGGCAGCTACTTCCGACTCGAATGCACCATCATCGCTATCCAATTGTTTCTCGTAATGCGCGATCACTTCATCCAAAGGTGGCATTGACTGATTGTCAACACGGGATGGATGTGACTGTGCTAACGCTAAGTTATTCTCCAGATTGTCGATTTGTTTTTGTAATGTTCTCTGATTCCAAAGAAGATAGATTATCCCTATTAAACACGCAAAAATTGCTCCAGCCAAAAGCATTAACATTTTGTATCTTTCTATATTCGTTTAGAATATAAGTCAGATTAAAACGCACAACTATCTTTGGATTATATAACAAAGAACAATGGAGCAAATTCGATTCCGTCCTATGGTGCTGGATGTTCTCAAATGGACAACCGTTCTCATTCTCATTCACATTCTGTGGTTTTTCGTTGCGCCCACCCGTAACACTCTATTGGCTCCCCAATTTATCGGAATGCTTCTTTTCCTTGTATCCGGGTTAGTATGTTATTGGCTCGTCATTGATCCCTATCGAAACATAATTTACCCTCCTTCTCATCACGAAGAAGATACTAAGGTTCCCGATTGCGCCGCACCTCCTTCTTCCAAGCCTCCCCACGGAGTGCCAGATGATTTCTGAGTCTACATCACAGTATGTCTCAAAAGTGGCCGGTTGGAAATTGCGAACCTTCGAATATATCAAGCGAAACACTTGATCCGTGCCGAATTAATTACATTACAAGGCATAATCGGATTCGAAACCTGTTTTCTGCGATTCCACGAGATTTGGTTCTCAAAGAGGGTTTTAATGCGTGCCAAGAGTAGCCTCTGATTCAACCTAAATTGAATGTTGGATCCCATTGTAAGCCGACATCCAAACTACAGCCGAACGCTAAGTGGGAACACGGTTGGGCAAATTTAACTCCAAATGAAAAGGGGGGTTATGTGAGATACGTTAACAATCAACGAGAAGTTGTGGCTCCGGTTATGGGTAAAATTGATATACCTAACTATTTCTATCCCCCTTATACCAACAACGAATGAACGATTCTATTACAACACAAGTGTAGATTGGTTCCACCATTTACACCTGTAATACTCCCTATATCTACGGGATTGCGTATAATCGAAAAAAGGCTTGGGACATTCTCCAACAAGCGGTCACACCGAAGCCGAAACCGAAACCGAAGCCAAACTCAGTTCGCATACGCAAGACCACCCATACCAGAGGTAATACGTAATATGTTGTAATTGCGAGCAAACACACTTACCTGATACGTGTTAGAAGAAGAGGTTATCGTGGTTCCCTTGGGCTACACTAGAGTCATTGAGAGTTCCGCGTTATCGAATCTGGAGAAGTTAGCAGTGCCCGATGGCTGATGTTCTTCTGGATTGATTGCGAATGAGTAGACATTTACACCAGATACAGGTGTCGATGTGTGGTGTTGATACACCTACACCAGATTAAAATAGCGGCCACTGATTCGATCAAATCGCTACGTTCCATTCATCTTTAATTCCGCACTGATGACAGGGTTATTTCCGTCAAGAATATTACCAAAGTTCGTCTGGAGAACACCAGAAATAAGGTCGGTGGATGGAGAGTCGCCGCTTAGATTCAGTAGATCAATTAGTTCATCTTCTGTAAGAGCAAGCTGTGCATTGTCATTTGGATTCGAATACACAAACATAGTATCGGTAAAATTATTCCACTGATTTTTTGCGAGTGCGTCCGTGCGTCGACACACCCAGATAAGCTCTTTCACTGGGTGATTGAATCCCGAAAGAGACACTTTCACATCCCCGTGTCCCACAGAATTATCGATACGCTGATGTGTCTCAATCAGATATTCGTGTGAATACTGTGCGAACTTTTGACGTTCCTACGTATCCAAGTAGATATAGTTAATCAGCAACTTAGGATTGATAGCACTCTAGTTGCTTCCTCGTAGACTATTCGCATCGATATTGGCGTTCAACACTTCCCCAGAGGAATTTTCTACTACCACCATCTTATTCAAAGGTGCTAATTCGATTTTCACGCGAACCTCGTGATACTAAAGAGCAACTAAAGGCAGCGCCAAGCCAGGATTCGAATGAAACCAGAACGGTAGCGGAATAAACAGTTCTAGAGGCGGAAGACGGTCGCTTACTGGGGTGCGGGCACCAGAGGTTATCTGCTCGTAGGTTACATCTCCGGCCGTCGTGGATCGGGGCTACGTGTGAACCACCGTGTCTCCCACCATGGATCGGTAGCAATCATATTTGCTATTGTGAAGAGTCAGTTGTTGCCAAAGGTGCATCCACAGACCATAAATGGTATCGATCTTTACACCACCCATCTATAATTCCGCATTTTCTATGACACGCTCTCCTGGAAACGGAACCCATCGGAAGGTTACACTGAGAGAGCTAGAACTGCTGAGCACATCTGACACGGCATTGCGAAGCACAGATAAATCAATCTCGGGTAAATCCATCACGAGATACATCTAATGAATGAGGTCACCGTTTCGTATTACCGTAGCAGTAACGGTAGATCCGAAATCGGCCTATCCAATAAATGGCACATCCTAGGCCTACATGGCGAAATTGGTATACCGACGATATACTGTTTTGAAAAAGGTTATCTAAGGTGTGCCGGTAAGATACACATCCTACGCACCGTATGCTACAAGTTGCATGAGTCCACCCGTCATACTTAACTCTCTATAGTATGTTGGCAGATATTTAAGAACATAATAAACCTTATATTAGAAAAGAATATGAAAAAGAGACGAACCTCATTTTCAGAAACGGTTGATAGTCTTCATACCAAGATGACGTAGACCATTCAAAGCAAAGATGAAATGGATGATTATTTACTGGATAACGGTCATATTTTATTTTCCTATTACAACAAAAAGAAAAACGAGGCGAACTCGAAACAATCATCCTCTCGAGCATTCAGTGACACCACACCGTCTATCTTGGATTTTTTTCAAACCTAGGAACAAACAAACATAGGGTCTGATGAAGATAAAGATGAAGAATTGAGTCGCTATCAATATGCTTAGAAATACTTGGCCAATATCAAAGATGAATATATTATTTAGGAATAGGAAGATTTTCAAATCAAGTGCGAAGATTGTTAGATCAAAATGAGTCTCCATATGGAAGATGGTCAATATATTTGTCCTAAATGTGGCGGGACAATGGATTGGATCGTAGATAGTGAAAGAGTCACCTATAAAGAACCTCCAAAGGAAGTCTCTTATTTTTGCTACAAGCGAATGAATCATTTCAATGAATGGCTCGCTTAGTTTCAGGCCAAAGAGAGCACCGATATTCCGAAAGAGGTATATCGCAAGGTTCTAGCAGAACTCAATAAGGATAAATAGACAAATGCGAGCCAAATTACTGCGGAACGAGTGAGAGCCATCTTGAGACGACTGGGATATAACAGTCGCTATTACGAACACGTTCATCATATTATGAATCGAATTGCCGGAATTACACCACCCAGTATTGATCGGAAAACAGAAGAAACATTACGATTGATGTTTCGATAGATTTAGGTTCCTTTTAATAAATTCTGTCCCCGTCGCAATAAGCCGAATAAAAGAAAGAATTTTCTACACTATGGATATGTAATGTATAAATTCCTGTAGTTGCTGGAACAGGATGATTTATTGAAGCATTTTTCTCTTTTAAAATCAAGAGAAAAATTACACGAGCACGATGAGCTGTGGCAGAAGATATGTAAAGAATTGAAATGGCAATTTATACCAAGTGTGTGAGTTAAATGTCGAAAGAATTTACATATGTCGGAACCCATACGTGGGAAGTTCCGAATGGTGTGGGTGCCGTAGAATATTTAGTCGTAGGCGGTGGCGGTATGGTATTAACAGGAACGATAGAAGTAACTCCTGGAGCTACCTATACAATCATAGTAGGAGATGGTGGAGTAGGAGGAGGATAGGCAAATGTAACAAATGGTCGTTCGGATGAACCACAAGCATAGAATGGTAGTGATTCGCAATTTCATACGGTAGTGAGAGCTCTGGGTGGTCAAGGAGGGAATGGAAGTCGAACATCCTCTTAGGGAGAAGGTGGTTCTGCTTAGTCTGGTTCTGAAACATCACCAACGGGTGGTTTTGGTGGCGGAAATGCTAATTATAGTGGTGGTGGTGGTGGTGGTGCCGGGGGAGATGGTTCAAAATGGTATATCCAAGGATGACGGTGGTGCCGGTGGTGCCGGTATTGTAAGTAATATCAATGGCATTGAAACAACCTATGGTAAAGGTGGGAACGGCGCTAACAATAGTGGCAATTATAATGGAGCATCAGGAGGTGTTAATACCGGGAATGGTGGTGGAGGTTCGGTTGCTGCAAGTAGTGATGTATCATCCGGTGGAAACGGTGGCTCTGGCTATGTCTTTTTGGTATTTATCTTAGAGGACACTCCTTGTGTATGCGCTGGTTCTGAAGTCTTAACAGATTCAGGATACAAACCCATTGAGGACATTTGCTCTTCTATCGACCGCATCGTAACATCGGATGGACGTCGGGTAGAAGCCAAGTTAAATAAATATCGGGTTGTCGGATCCCCCACTAATATTCCTTTTATCATTCCAAAGGACTTTATCGCTCTTAACAAACCTTCCAAAGATCTGTGGATCTCGGGAAGACACGGAATTCATATTGGTAAATATCTTACTATGTATCCTTTGCGAATGTAGGGTATACAAAGAGATACAAGCCTACTAGGCGTATCGTTTTATTATTATCATCTTGAATTACCAGATTTTGCGGAAGATAATATTGTATGCTAGAATATATCGATTGAGGGATTCTCCAATGACTACTTTGAGCGAACTAAGAAATCCTTGTATGCGAAAAAAATAAAAGACTGTCGAAAGGGTGAATTATTTTATGTAAAATTTGTCTCATGATTCATCTTCTTCATCGATATCGTGTTGAAAGCTTGCCTAACTGATCATATCGATGCTGCGGCCAGAATTCGAGTGGTCGTCCACAAATCGCAGATGTGTAAACAGAGTGTTTGAACCTTCTACACGATAGTCGCTGTAATACGAATCTAGATACTGGGATAGATCCAGTTTCTTCAACATTTCCTTCTTGTTTCCACCCTGGCTCTCCATATACCAGTCCTTGTAGAAATTGTAAATCTCTGTAGTGGATACCTGGGCGACATAGTCAGTATCGATCTTAATACAATCCTTAAAGAATTCACCCAGCTTGAACTGGGACTGCTTGTATTCGTTGGTAGTCGCCTTGACCTCCGAAGGAATCTAGAGACCCTTCTCGCGATACTGTTTATACTAGTTGAGCAACATATAGAGAAATACGTTCTTCCAACCTTCGAACTTCTGATCGATTGTTTCGTCCATTGGATAGATGGGACGCATAGGGTCGTTCGGTGTCCACCGTGTCTTATCCGCGTTCCAATGTCCATCTTCTGTCATCAGCTCGTCGCGTGGCTTGAATTTTGCGGGGAAATCCACCATCTTTACACGGCGCCACACACCACCGTCGTCCTTTGGAAGCTCGGGAGGATCGTTACAGGTGAGCACCATCTTAAACTGCGGCTTGAATTCGATCGGATCCGTAAACAGGGCTCGCGCATACATCTTGTCGCCACCAGTCATCTCTTTCATCAAACCAGCGTTGATCTTGGATCCCTCACTCGGTTCCTACAGACACGCAAAGCGCTTACCCTTGAGCATTGCCATTTCTGGAGATGCCGCCGAAGACGCAGTACGTTTACCTGTAATCAAGGCCACCGGCAACTTACAACCGTAGTCTCCAATCGCATTCTCGAACAGCTCAATCAGCTTCGACTTGCCATTTCCACCGCTACCCGTCCAGATATGAAAGTGTTCCTCATTTGTCTCACCCGACAAGAATGACGCGAGCATGTTCATCACAAAGTTCCGCACCCTTACGTTGGGAAGAATCTAAGAGATAAATTCATTAATCTTAGCGATCTTTTTTCCCACATTTTCTTCTGTGGTTGGATCCATCATATTTGGGTAGCGACACTTGGTAGAATAGGTGATACGATCGTCCGGTCTTCCAGCTCGGAATGTATCGGTGAGCAAATCATAGGTGCCGTTTTCCATTCCCAATAGATGACGTTTTTCATTCAGGGTATCGAAGAATTCGTTGTTCGTATCATAGAAAGGTTCCATTAATTCCTTCACAATATTAGACTTGAATGCCGGAGTTTTCAGCTTGTTCATTCCTTTGAAGACATTCGTAGCTTTCTTGTGATCTTCGCTTTCGCTGTCATTTGACCTACCTATGTAATACTGGTGAACATCCTTAAACTCCGAATATACTTTGGTAGAGATCTCCCGTCGAATCACGACTGGTTCCGTCTTAATCCAACGATGATGCATCTTGGAAAACCGATACCAGATCTCCGGCTTCTCGTTGATACAAATGAACTGATCGCGATACATGATAGTCATCAGATCCGCCACATCACCGGGCATCACCTTGCCGTCGTTGCGACACATGCTCAAAATCCGGGGAAATAGCTCGTCCTTGATCAGTTCTTTGTATCCGCTATAGTTGTCTTCCCGAGCCCACATTCGCAGCGTTCCAATTCCCAACCCCTAGTTGTTCATCTTTGCCCATTCCGACCGACACGCTCCATCGGCTTCGCGACGGTGGCGCGCACTCTGTTTACTAAACTCGACCCAAATATCGAGCAACTTATTATCACAGTTGTGAATGTTGTGAAGACACCATCCAACCTCGATCCAGGTGCTGTAGGATTGCGCTCGTTCTGCACGGAGAAGTTCCACCAGTTTGTTTACGAGACCCAGCATTTCTCCATTGGCGCGACTGGGATTATCGCCGTATTTCGTTAGCACCCCGGGGCGAATATCGTTTTTATAGCGGGTGGATGGGCGTGACGCAGTGATTCGCTTCTCAATCTCTTCCTTTTTCTCTTGGCGAATCGGAAGACAATCGGTCTCTTTATATCCCAACATAGAAGTCATCTCAATCAACTCGATTGTATCAATCTGTTTGGTATCCGCCGGCTTGCACGAATCGTCAAATACCGTATATCCTCGGGTGATGGCATACGCATCCTTACCGGGTTTGCGCGATCCGAGCATCTGCCAGCCACTGGATCGAATGATATGAGAATCAAGGATGTCTGTCCACGGGTTTGTAAACACGCCTCGAGGGAAGCTGTTTTCCATCTGTTTGAGAACCTACGTTCGCAACAGTGACTAAACGGTGTGATGACAGATGATCTTGGGAAACACAATGTGAACACCGTCTTTCCAAGCGTTGGCTCCCTGTGACTCGTTTCGCACAGGTGTCGGCTTTTCCATAATCAAACAGAGACGCTCGTTTTCTCGAAGAGGAATGTGGAATTCTTCGATGGCCTGCATATACAACATAACGAAGTCTTCGATGTGAGACGAGTTATAGACGCGAGTCTGTTTCGCTTTGATGTCCTTATCAGTCAGAGTATAATGAAAATCGAGATCAATCTTGATAGGTGTGCAATCCTAATTCGCTTCTACTAGATGAGCCTTCACATTCTCCTTGAAGACTGCTTTGCGATAATGGCTGCGGAATAGAGTCATCTGATCGTCGGGGATTGCGTAGCTCCCAGCGGGTTGCGCAATGGAATAGTGGGTTCGCTTGCCATCCCACTTTTGCCCCGGCTTGCAGCGATAGCGCTGAAGGAACTGAAAGAGAGGACTCGACATTATACTGATTCTACTATATGTATGATAGTTCCGTTTACATTGGTTGGGTTCAATTTTGCGTAGATAATATTGAATCATATATGTGTATTCATTCTATTGTTACGATAATTTCTTGATTGGTATCCGTGTCTTTGGTCGTGATTCCGGTTACGTTCGACTAATGTAACGTTCAGAAAAATACTATTCCATAGTAGTATGAATTGGATTGAAACCGGTGTAACATTTCTGGTGATGTGGCTAGCCGGAATTGTGTTGAATCCTATGAATTTCCTAGCATTTTAGTGGGATCACTTATATGTCTCTATTACGCTCCTCTATATAGGCTTCTTGATGGCATCGAATATGCTATGGATTCACGCCGGGCTTCATTACTTGTTTGGTCATTCTGACGTGTTCGAACTATGGATCGCTGGTGGAATTGGCATTGCACTATCGGTGATTGCGGTATATTTGATGCGGAATCAGGTCGGAATCGGAGCTCGCGAATGGATGACTCGAATGATTCCACACCATTCGAGTGCGTTAACCACCAGCACACAACTTTTACGAAATCGCAATTAGGAACTGACGGACGAACAGCGAGAACTGGCTCAATCAATACTTGAAGATCAAAAAAACGAGATTCAAAGTATGAAACGGATGCTGCTCCTTCCATAATATTTCCCAGTTTACTAAAAAGGAATACATTAAATGAAACTACCTCTGCCTTTAAGTTATATTCAATTACTGATTTCCCTTTGTATTCTTATGGTAAAACAAGAACAGACATACTCGTGGCTCTATCCCGCTCTTTGGATGTCATTCTTATTTGGAACGATCGGAAATATTGCTATGTGGGTGGATAAAGAAAGAAAATCGTAGTTCAACCAATTCTTTTATGCATCACTTTCCAGGAATATGAGCCATCGATCCGCTTCTTTTGCTATTCTAATCATAAGTATGTTTTGTTTGAAACTATGGCTTATATTAGTCTGGCCAATAGATGTATCGTTCACATCATTCCTATATTCCATAGTATTCTTCGTAGGAACCATTCTCATTTAGCTACCGTTTATGATTTTGATTTAAGGCTAAGACATCTTATATAAAGTGCGAGGAGTAGAAATCTAACAGCCAATTATATCACTATGGTAAGTCGATTGATTTCAGAGGTTCCTCATTTGTGACTGGACATAGCTCAGATGGTAGAGCGTTTGATTGTAGCTCAAATAGTCAGGTGTTCGATTCACCTTGTCCAGACTCTTTGCCCATTTAGCTCAGTTTGGTAGAGCACGCGACTTTTAATCGCGTAGCCGCGGGATCAAGACCCGCAATGGGTATAAGCTTTTAAGAAAAGCTTGACCAAAACCGTAGAAGCTTTTAGAATCCAACAGCTAATTTCGGTGGATAGTGTAGTTGGTAGCACGCACTTGTGATCACAAGTGAAGGCGAGGTTCGAATCCTTGAAACCATTAACCTACGGATTCCAGTCTTTGCTGACATAGCTCAGTCGGTAGAGCGCGTGCTTAGTAAGCACAAAGTCCTCGGTTCAATCCCGAGTGTTAGCATTGTTTCTTCTTACAGGAGAATCAATGAAATTATTTACACAGCTTCTTCTTCGATGGGAGACGGCGGCAACTGGGATATCGGTTGTTGCTACATAAACGCATTGGATAGTTTAAACGTCGACATATTTTTAGACAGGTTTAGGTTCTTTTCAAGGGTTGTATTTTTAATCGTGTAATTAAATAGATCACTATCCTGATTGAATTCCACTTCACTCACCCGATCAGGATAACAAAACATAACGTCTAGTAGTTCTTTCTTCAGGTTTTTATTGATCGAATGATAAAAACTTAGTTTAATGTTGAGTCTCTCCACGTTATAATCCTCTTCCGTCCACACACAGCAAGACGACAAGGATAACCAAAGGGGCAGGCAGGTTTGCGCCGTTTCGACCATCTGTCTCATCCGCTGTTTCTACAAGAGAAACTATGAGACCTTCTGACGAATCCGATCCGGAATGTCCATCTATTTTCCGTTAATCGTGTTGAACTCATCTTTCTTCGAATTGATAATCGTATTTGCGTCACTTCGAAACTAACACCCTACCTGTAATTCCGTTGTAAGCGAATTCATAAATTTCATCCATTTCTATTTATGTTCCTCCAACGATTCAATCGTTTCCTAAATTTTCTACACTTTTATGTATCCGGTAATCATACTAGTAAGAACCGACGTCACCGAAATAAGTATCTTGATCGACAATGACAGGATCGGATCCGACGTGTCGCTCACCGTAAACTATGTGACAGAAATCGTCGAAGTAATGGAAGATATCAGAAGCGACCAAAGCGTGTTGATCTAAAGAATTGCCCGCAGCTCAAATAAGTAATTATCGAGAAGTAGAATATTTAAATTACTAGATGAAATCCAATCCACAATCGTAGTTGTATTGACAACATTCCAATTCTTGTTGTTTCTCTGGCGAAAATCAGTAATCTGTTCCATCTATTATCATATATTGTGTTCCATTGAGTTAAGCTATGAATCTTTCAACACAGATTCTTCGATCCGTGCACCCGCAATATACATTGGAAAACGACATCCGCACAAACTCTCACACATACAACGAACGCCGAACTATAGAAACCCAATCAGCAATACAATCGGAAGCCAAATAGGAGCGATCGTTACGAGTATAAAATATTCTATGTTATATCTCGCACGCAAACACAGATATGTCATATACATTGCTCTACCTAATCTCTATCTCAAGGCAAGCATTTAAATCAGTGCACATTTATCTCAAAGAGTATATCAGATTACGTCTACGAATGGGTAACCTGGTGTCTTATTTGTATAAAGGTAAACTAAAAGAAATTCCCTTTTCCACATCCAATCTCCAGAATCAAATGGACGAAGACGAATATTAGCTCTGTATATAGGCTCGCGCGGAACATATACGTCGAATGAGCCAGAGAATGTATAGTGATTCCTTTCTCGAACAAGAATATCGATATGATTCAGATACGTAATCATACTTTAAGTATAACATCAAACTCTAGTATGGAGAGTGTTCTCTCATTGGTCTCATAGCTCAGTTGGTTAGAGCGGGCGACTGTTAATCGTCAAGTCGTAGGTTCGATCCCTACTGAGACCGTTTTTCATCAGCTTTTTTCTTTCAAAGAAGACAGCAGTATCAGTATATCATTCCGACGATAGCAATGATCCATAGTAGCCAGATCCGTTTTGAGGTCTACTTTGCTGTAGTCGATCGTCCAGCGACCCGGTTTCACCTATATCGTTGGCCTCCGGACGATCATTGTCATCATACGAACGATCCACACACGAAGCATAGTTAGATTGAATACCCATCGTCATCTATATCAAATTTATATGCTACAGCAAATTCTCACACTTGCCGCGGTGTTTACCGTCATCGACTGTATGTATCTGTTTTCGGTATCCGGGAGATTCCAGCGTATGATCTTCGAAGTATAGGGAGGTAGAAGTATGGAATTTAATTTGGCCGCAACGTTTCTCTGCTATATTGCGCTTGTGTTTGTTCTCTGGTGGTTCATCCTTCGAACCGGCAAGAGTCCGTGGGAGGCCGCCCTCCTCGGCTGGGCAATCTACGCGGTCTATGAGACTACTAATAAAGCCACCTTAAAAGACTGGTATTGGTCGTTTGTTGTGTTAGACACAGTGTGGGGCGGTGTATTATTTGCGACAACTACCTGGGTTATGTAGACATTTCTCCTATAAAATCTAAAAATTGACACACAGTCTACCTGATCCTGTGATATATATCAACTACAATGAGCGAAGTATAGAAACACGGATTTAAGTGGGAAAAAGATATTCTTACGAACGTCTACGGAGTATCGGAAGAAGATCAAGCGCGAATTCAATATACCTCTAAGCACGACCTGCCGGCGACCTATAATAAGATAAGTGGCGCAAATGTGTCGATTAAAGTGTGTGGAAAAAAATCGATGGACGGAATCGATATGGCAGATTGCCTGCGCATTTACGACATCGTCTCCAGCGGCGAACCCTATCATATGATCTGCGTCTTTTATCATCAGGTTGAGAACACAAAAACACTTCGTCGTGTCTACCTAGTAGACCTAACCGGACGAACATCCGAACTCTTTGGAGACGTCACTCGAGACGAACTGATAGAACTCCGCAACCGCATACGCTCCGTGCCAAAAGGTCGCTCCCCAACTCCGGAAGAACGCAGCCATATGTATTCCTATCGAGTCGAACTTCACTCTAAATGTGGATCACTTTGTTTGAATATTAAGTGTGATTCCAAGTCTTAGCGAAGATTGCAATGCGGACTGAATCGATTCCAGTCTCTCCTACGAAGCCATCCAGACATCTTGCTTGAAATGAATCATCGCGCACTCCTATACAAACAATCGTTTATACAAACCATACGAAGCGCCAGAAGAGTGTTTATATAAGGCGAAGTGACCGGAGCACACCGTTCATTACCACATTGAATTCCGGTTTGGATATGCTACGCGGACCCACCGTGTTATATGCGTATTGGATTCGGTTCAACTCGCGAATAATATCATCAAGATGCGTTGGCGCGTCAAATCGGATGAAATAATGAGACGAAGGACTACATTGTTTTGAGCCTGCTTTATAACATCGCCCAGCATACACACCCACCCTCCGCACACACATTGAATGGGGTTCCATAGGTTTCACGTAGGAAAATCCACGTGGAACCTCTACTACTTCCTTGGCACGAATCGTAGTTTTTTTTTGCCAAAGCTAAAACACACAAGGGACGTCGTAGGGTTCTCCATTTAGGAGAAAAGAGAATTCTGGAAGTTCTATTTGCTTTACAAGATGAAACAAGGGGGGGAATACGCGATTCATACTCGGTTTCATAAAAGAACGAGGAAGGATGAATGCGACCACATCCGCAAACATACACGACGCCTGAATGAACCGTTTCGCCATTGACGACTGGCGACCAAATGGGGGATTTCCAATCACTACATACGACCTACCTTGGGATAGTGGAGGAGGAACCCATTGGAGAAAATCGCGACATTCCACATCGGGAGAATCCGGCTCAATATCCATCGCATACATCTTTGAAACCTCTTTGGGAAACGAATGGAAAAACGCACCCGCCCCGGCGGCTGGCTCGATCCAATCATAGTCGCGTGCGGCGTGTTGTATCTGATCCAACACTGTTTCAATACATATCTTTGCGACCTCTTGTTTGGTATAGAATTTGTCTTCGGTATGTTTGCGAAATTTACCGGTATCTTGATGTGATCGAGACATAGTATGTTATAGTTAGATCAAGTTATGAGTTTGTTTCAAATTTACACATCAAACAAATGAACGAAGTGAATACGTCTGCCCGATCCGCACCGCCTTTGTATCGCTATCGCGGATTCTCGTGGAACCGTCGTTCGATTGGAATATAGTGGATAGGAATATCGAGACGCTTGGCGACCTTCACTTCGTCCATTGTAATACTCCCCCCTCCTAACACAAACACACAACTGATTCCATTCCCTTTTATTCTATGATGGAGACTCACCCATTTTTTTGTGTTGGAGCATGGTTCACCGTTGGGGAGCACGCCGCCCCATTTACACTCGGATGAATAATCTGAATGCCAATACACTCCTTTTACAAAGGAAGGATATCCCCACGACTTGGCTTCACGTATCTAAATCATATAGACCTAAATATCAGGTCTCTTTTCCGCCAATATCGGGTTTCTTTAGAGTTGGATAATCTCCAAAATAAAGGAGGTTACTATTGACAGGAATACGATTGGACACCTGGCCGATGGCTCCCCGCAACGTTCGCGCATCTCGAAACTAATTCTTCGATCCTTGGCCGATCATCATATAGCACGGCTTGCTTCCCAAATGTTTTACGAGCTACGAAAATGTTAGTTCCATTGTATCTTTGATATATTTACACTTTTTCTGTTATGGGTGCTGTCGTGATCACAGATTCGTCGTCGACCCCCCGCGTTTTACACAATATACAATAGGTAACACAGCCAATAAAACACAGTAAGACTCCTGTATTTATGATAATGGTTAATACTATCATCCATATAGGCATATCATTCGCACTCATATTTATATGAGTCAACTGAATTGATTCAGTGAATCATTTTTTCATTCAGAATATTGGTAAGGAAACTCATACGGTGATACGATGTGGCTCCATTTACTTGAATCGCCTCTCGATGCTGCTTCGTGCCGTAACCTTTGTTCTTCTCCCATCGATATACAGGATGCTCTTTCGCAACCCCTATGACCCATTCGTCGTGGGCTTCTTTCGCCAGGATCGATGCCGCTGCAATCGCGAGATATGATGCGTCACCCTTTGGAACGCACATATGGGATACCGCTTGATCTGTTGTTGGGTCGATATACAGTTTAAAATAAGAGCCGTCCATAAGAATATATTCAGGTCTAGTTGTAAGCTCGTGGAGACCGCGATGTGCCGAACGCATCGTTGCTTGAAGAATGTTGTAGCGTTCGATTTCCTCTACATCGGCATACTGGACACACCAAGCACGTGCGTTCTCCTAAATGAATGTTCGCAACTTCGCCCGTTTCTTCGGACTCAGTTTCTTGCTGTCTTTTACTTGCCACCACATAGAATCGGAAGGCGGCTCCTCTTCTGGTAGTATAACTAGTCCTACATAGACGCGACCCATCAAACATCCGCGTCCGGCTTCATCGATTCCCACTTCAATCGTTTTGGTAGTTTCATCACTCCTCCATTGAAGCAGGGATGACATGTGTGCTTGATACAATCAAACTATATTGAATCAATTTTATACTAAACTATACTAAGTGAAATGGATCCATAGTATAGTTTTCTCCTTGGAGGTGCTTCCGTCGCTATCATCGTTCTCATTGCTTGGCTATCGTCGAATCTTATGAGGGCTGAACGAGTCATCTTAGAAGTAAACCGAGAAAATAAGCAGATCGAAAATAAACGGGTCATAGAATGTGCCACTTATCCGTATCTGAATACCTATATGGGTATTGGAATGGGATACCCGTTTTGGTTTGCTCGACCCCGCAGTTATCCCTATTTTGTAACCGTTTGAGGAACCGGAACTTCTCCATCTTCATCCAGTAACATTACAGCCATTCCGGCGTAATTCATCAGATCAATCAGCGTGTCTCGCAGAGATTCCGTGTTTACCAACGTAATGCCGTGTTTTGAAATAGATTCACAGCGACGAATCTTATCCTACATACGCACCAACACTCCCACGGTTCCGCATTCCGCAAATGCGTCACCGTAATCCTTATTCTTTTTCGCAAACAACTCCAACCCCTCTTTCATAACAACAGACAAATCATCTACACGATTGGACATCCTGTGTATCTGTATGCGCGTATATTTAAGCAATCATAGAAGCGGGAATGCGTGGGTGACTCTTGTAGTCTTTTAACACAAAATAGTCTAATTTTGCCTCTTCCACATCTTGCAATGTGTGAATAGGGAGTGGTCGCAGGGAACACAGCGGGTAACATTCTCGACGAAGCTATTCCTCACAAGGATCCATATGGGCTTCATATATGTGCGCGTCTCCGATCGTAATAGATACTCTACCGGCTTCCAATCCGCATAGGTTGGCCACAATCAGACAAAGCAAGCTCGTCGAGGCGATGTTGAACGGAAGACCTAAAAATACGTCGGCGCTACGCTGATACATATTGAGGGACAGCCGTGAATCTTCGCCAACGTATGCTTGGATGATAAGAGAATGACACGGATATAACACACCCTGTTTTACCTGAGCCGGATGAAAGGTGGTCATTAGGTGACGTCGCGAGTTGGGATTCGACTGAATCTCCTCTATAAACTCCTATAGTTGATCGATACCCTGATCATCGGCACCACTCTGCGGATACGGTTTTCCAAACGATCTCCACTAGTATCCATACATGGGACCCATACATCCTTCTTCCATATGGGGTTTTCCGATGGAATCTAAAAATTCTCGCGACGTATTTCCTTTCCAAATACGGACTCCCTTTTCCTCCAATCGTTTGGTTTGAGTTTCACCGCGAATAAAAAAAAGGAGCTCCTCTACGATCCCTTTCCAGAACATTTTTTTTGTCGTAATGAGAGGAAACCCGTTTGCCATATCCCACGATAGATTCCGATCAAACAGAGACCGGGTGCGGGCATTCCGTGTTGTGCGATGTGATCCGAAATGTAACACTTCGCTAAGCAGTCGCAAATATTGAATTTCCGCGCCTTCCACGGAACCCACGCGAAACGTCACGGTTTTCATCGGGTCTTGAGAGGTATAATGCGTTCGATACAGTGATTCGATGGATTTCATCCGTGTAACGAAAGAAGTGTCTGTTGACGGTGTCGTATGATGCTCGATGCGATTCCAATACACGTCTCCGCACGCGGGATGATACAAAGCTTGGAGATATATCGATTTCCCTCCTATCACCCATACGGAATAACACGATGTAGTGTGAAGACCCTGCTAGATTGCCGCATAGAACGAATGAAAGACTTGCACGTTGGATGGCATATCGCGCTGTTGCAGGGTTCTAGACACAACGAACACGCGACGATGGGGTAGCCGGCGGCGTCCCATTGAATCCCACGTCTTTCTTCCACAGATTACAATATTCGAATCAGGAACAGGGGAAACACTCGTTACCTACCGAAAATATTCCATATCACTTGGAGAGTTCCAAGGTAGTCGGTTTTGTATCCCAAGTGTTCCATTGGAGTCGGTGGCAAGAATCACTCGAAACTTACGGGAAGGATTCTACATTTGTATACTAAGCAAGAGATCAGATTAAATATGAGTAAAGAAATCAGAGCGTGGAACCCAGACGATATTTCAAACAAACAATGGAACAAGGCTACACTCTATACTGGTTTATTCAATGAGACATCCATAGAAAAAACGAAGCGCCTATTTATGCAAGCGAAACAAGAAAGCCTTCGGCGTCTTCGCCAAAGATCCATTTGGAAACGAACGCGGGCACATCGAACCTATGGAACGTCGATTGCCGAAGTAAAACAAACATATGCGAACGCTGTTATGCGTTTTTTACAACATCCGGAATGTTCAGAATCGGTTCAAACTCAAAATTCGCTCGTTGGTGGGTTTTCGATGCGGTCTTCTTTAGTCTCCATTGGTATGATTCCCGATACAAAAGGAAAAATATTTGTTCATAACAAATGGAAGTCTAGAACTGGCTCATCTTGAGTATATTACTCTTGGTAATTTGTTTAATTCTCATCGTAATCTGGAGAGATGTATCGGGAATGACAACCACCACGAAAGACACCGCGGTAACGTATGTATGGCCGTATTACGGAGGGTGGTCGCATCGCGGCGGACGGCGGTGGAGGCGCCCATTGCGCCCTCGTGGACGTGGAGGAGGCGGTGGACGTGGAGGTGGCGGCAGAGGCAGACGGGTGTATTCATAAGCCAAAATTCCCATTGTAAATAGGTCGGTTCCCATAAAAAACTATGTTTGAAGCATTTTTATTTAAGTTTATTCGATCAACAGCTATAACACCTGTTCGCGACCTTCTTTCCCCATAATTGCGTGACATACATCTTGTTTCACCCAATAAGAGATTGGCTAGGCTCCCATTTTCTTCTATTCTTCGTTTAATAGGTTCTCCCGAGGTAGGATAGGTAGCGTGCGCCAACCGGGACATTTCTTGAATAACGCCAGTCTAACCTCGAATTCCAGTGGAGCCCCAAGAATGGCCGCATTTGCCACCAGCGTCTTCGTTTTCCGCATCCAGTGTGCGCGACTGAATTGTATCAGGATATCCTAACGTTCTTTTCTGACAGCTTTATCATAGGTCGGCACTTCATCGAAGCCCCATATATCCAGGGGCTACGCCGCAGATTGAGTCGACTCCACCAGAGTCTGTAACGTGCTGCGCCGAATCTGGAACTTTTTCATAACGTTCGGTTCGTCCATTCGAATCGTTCTATCGTTGTGTGGTTTCCGTGCAAACGCCTTCAACGTTCCATCTGCTTCCGGTTCCATATATCCCATACTTGAATCTATATAGGAAATGGGAATCCACGCATATTCAAGAACAGTATCTATATTCGTCTGATACGAACTAATATAACGGAATAGAAAGATGTTTGGGTGATCCGATACTGCTGATCGATTGCGAGCAAGAAGTATCATAGGTGCGGATGTGGTAGACCGTCCTAATATACGGCACACTTTCTCTATTTTTTCATCCTAATGTTTACGCGCACAAAACAACGCGCACACATCTCTTACACCGTATGTTTTATTTGCAAATCCGGGGTGGGTGTATGTGAATATGTTTGGATTCGATACGAGATTGCGAATCTATCCAGCGACATCACACTCTACTTCATTGCGTCTAATCTCGTCGTCACACAGAAGTCTCATTGTCACAAAGCTTCCTTCCATATTGTATATATGATATCGATCAGTATACAGCAGGTCAGACTCAATTTTTTGGATATGATTCATCCAGCTCATTGGTAGAGTCGTTCGTCTATTCCAATACGGTTTCCATTTCATTCCGTATACGTTTGTATCGAATCAATAAGAAGTTCTTTCAGAGAAGACGAAAGGTCGCCTAATAGATCCCACGATTCAGTGGTTTCTGTTGATGATTCCACATCGTATTTATTGTCGCCTCCAATTAGGTCGTCGATATGAATGCGGGGGTGGCATTCAAGAAGGTCGTCACGGTCGGCCTCGCTCGCATAGATTGAAATACGAACCCATTTTATATACAATAGTCTGCGTAACCCTTACAAAGTATTCGTGGTAAAACCCCGAATACCGCTTGATTTGTTTCACCGTCCAATCAGTGTCGTTGATACATGTATAGACACACAGAAACATACTATGATATATTAAAAAGAGTGGAGATTCACTCAATTTCTGATACAGATGCATTGACGCCATACGATTTCATAGCCAAATACAGGCACGTTAGCTCTTCGCGGTTTACATTTGAATTGCTTTTGTAGAATTGTTTTCCTTTTATATCTCTATCGCGTGAACTGAAATCGTGTTCGGTTTCCGTTTTCGTGTGGATGGAAATACCTCCTTCGCACGCCGGCAAAGGACGATAGGAATCTCTGTGAGGAATAGAGGGTCGCGTGGAACGAAACAACGAACACGCGCGGAGGATACGCTTTGTGTATGGAGTGAATGAACCGTCGTATGTTCCCCAATAATCGTCCGGATACACGACGCTTGGTGTATGCCAGCCACCGGGTAGGACACGATCGATAGAATTATTCACTTTTAATACTATAGGCGTGTTATTGGGGAAAATAGGAGGGGCATCCAAGGAAATTGATTGAATCGTCGATTCCGGCCAATGAAAATCCTATATCATCTCTAACCATCGAAAAGGGATAGGACCAGTTGCCAGAATATGTGTGTCTGTCTGCGATGTCACTTTAAGCTCAATGTCTTGGATCCCGGTTCTCACCCATAGTCTATTAGAAACATGAAGGAGGTCAAATAGTGGATTCGAGAGTAGCACATGATTCGGTTGAGCATACATTTGTAATCTTCGCATCGAAAATAAAATGGAACCACATTTACGTGTATTCATAGCGTATTATTATCCTATGATAGATGTATTATTTTTAGATGAAGATACATCTATAATAGGTTCGATACAGATGGGACCACGGATGAAATAGTTTGTATCTACTAAATCCCAACCATCATCTTCTGGGTCTAGTATGTCACTATCTTTGAATGCTTCTTCTACATCAAAGTCATTGGGGGTAATATGGATATAATCGTCCGCACAACAGTCATAGGTCTCAATGAATTCGTAGTCTTCAAAATCAGACAGCTTCGTTTCATCGCCATCCCCACGACGCTCCAACTCTTGTTTCTATTGTGGGGTTAAATTTACCTCAAATACGCCACTTCACCATACCGTTTGATGTCAAAAGCGATATTCGGTTTCATTCATCGTCTTCGTATACCATTCTTCTTGAAGTATACTCTTTTTATACATAGCAGATATCCTGTATGGAATCAGATGCCACCCCACACCACCGATTCCCGCTCCAGGGAGATCAGATGGGCCGAAAGGAGGCGACGGAAGCTCGGGGACGCGCAGCTTCTGGGATTCTGGGACAATCTCTTCACCGGCAGAAGGATCCTCGTCCTCCTCAGATTCTTCCGACCGCTCATCCAGTTCAGCAGAGATGTCAATAAGTTTTATTCTGTACTTCTCAATCAAGTCTGAAACACCGCAAAGTGGGCTTCCATCGTCGATACCAAGAGTCCAGTAGCAGGAAAACCGAAACATGTCCAGCCTGTCCCTCGCAGAGGCGTTGGAGCTGCCCAGTTTCTTGCGAAACAGTTCGATCTACTCCTCGAAGTTGTCCATCGTTGCTCCTCTACAAATCAGCTCGCAAAATTCCTTCGCAGAGAAGAGCGACTCGCTGCGGACGGTCCAGTCCAATGCGATTAGGTAGAACCGTGCGAAGTTGGCTAATATACGCTCATCTCGCTCCTTCCGATCCGTGATGTCAGCTGCAATGGTGTTTTCATCCCCAAAGGTAGGCATCGAATCAAAATCCGCGACCTTTGGAGTCTTCGGCATGCCTGATAGGCTCGGTCGCTTTGTTTTTGGTGTAATGGATCAGATGATACAATAGGACTTCCACATCTTATCAATTTTTACGTCGCTTCATCGTTTTGTAAAAAAAGGATTCAATCCCTTTGTTTTTATATAATTTTGTATGTGTTTTTGGATTTAGTGGTCTCCTTCATTTAGTTCGTCCAGCCACTCACAGAGTTCCTCCACGTTTTGTTCGATTGGTCGGATCACGTATCCCTGCAGGGTTTCGTTCCAGAACGCGAATGACTGACCATCAAATACGGACATAATAATATTCTATTTGTAAGGAATGTGAAGAAGCAGACAGCGTTTGTAACTGATAAAAAAGGAATGAATCCTTTTGTTTTTTATTTTAATTTTTATATGGTGTTTAGATACCAATGTTGATGCCCCAAAGCAGATCATTCAGCCTGAGCACGTGCTCTTTCGTGGGGCGAATGATATAGCCCTGGAGCGTCTAGTTCCAGTAGGCAAACGGAACCTCGTCTGAAACGAGCATGTCGTATACGATGCCGTTTTCTTCCTGGAGATCCATTTCGTAGGGGGGATTCTTAAAGAGAAGGGCGCGCTTGTGCTTTACAACGTAGGCCGCATCGCTTTCGTGGTCGCCCTCTCCGTCCTTTCCATACCACCTGAAGCCGTCTGGAAGGATCTGCACGATTCGCTCGGGGGTCGCCTCGATTTCGTCTTGGATTGCCTGATAGCGGAGTTCTTCTTCGGAACGCGGCTCGGCTTCGCCGCCCCACACATCCTCGGCACTCGGGAATGCCTCGCGAGCCGCGGCCATCTGTTCCGGTGTGATATCTTCTTCGCGCTCCATCCGCGGTGATCCAGGTGCTCCGTCCAATGGAGAGACCGACACCCCAACCTGTCGCTCCAGTTGTGGGGGCACGTCGATCGCCGCCGAAGTCGGCTCCGGCTCCACGTGGCCGATTTCGTGGATGTGGCGCATTTTGATGTCGCTCGTGTCTGACATGTTCCTGATGTGCAGGAATAGGTCATTCATAAGACGATCCACCGTATCTGTGTCGGAATCGACGTGGAATGCAAGCTTAACAGTGTGTGTCGTTGTGGTGCTCATAGTTTTTCTTGTGTAATGTGTGTGAATGGATGTGGAGGGCTCAGAGCGTTCAATTTTTGTATTTCTGACATAATTTTACATCATAAAAAATTGAATCATTATTTTTAATTTTTTTTTTATTGTTGGTACTAAGTCTCCTTTATATAGGATTACATAAGGGTGATTATCTTGCGCGTTATGAATCGGACTGTAATAGATACATCGGATTGAAACCGTTCTGTTTCAATCGGGGACTCCATTGTGGCTTCGGATTCGCGGTCCCTCCATCAAAAAATGGGTCACATTTTATTTTTTTGTGATACTGTTTTATTCAAACGAGGGTATACTTTCGGAGTCAAAACACTAATCCAGAACTCTATCGGGATTCCAAGCAACTGCTACTAGTTCGTCTTTATACGCAGAAGTTGCCTCTTGAACAGCCTATTTTCGTGTCTCATAGTATTCAATCAACGTTCCTTTAAGCATGTCTGGAGTAATCCTTCCATTCCACCAAGTTCGCGTATCTTGTGAAAATGAACTTGCACCAGCAAATATATCACGCATCGATGTAACAGAACTGGTATCCCACGACCCAATGGGTTGGTTAAAAGAGGTTGCTTTATAAAACATTCCATCCATCGTTATAACCGAACTTGTATCCCACGACCCAATGAGTTGGTTAAAAGAGGTTGCTTTATAAAACATCCAATCCATCGATGTAACAGAACTTGTATCCCACGACCAAATGAGTTGGTTAAAAGAGGTTGCTTTATAAAACATCCAATCCATCGTTGTAACCGAACTTGTATCCCACGACCCAATGTGTTGGTTAAAAGAGGTTGCTTCATAAAACATCCAATCCATCGTTGTAACCGAACTTGTATCCCACGACCCAATGGGTTGGTTAAAAGAGGTTGCTTCGTTAAACATCCGAACCATCGTTGTAACCGAACTGGTATCCCACGACCCAATGAGTTGGTTAAAAGAGGTTGCTTTATAAAACATCAAATCCATCGTTCTAACCGAACTGGTATCCCATGACCCAATGGGTTGGTTAAAGGAGGTTGCTCTCCAAAACATTCCAACCATCGTTGTAACCGAAC